>Ga0247778_1000781_pt1 | contig 25284 bp, 10 predicted proteins | sample UWRJL049202B5_FD_179939 | JGI IMG/M metagenome (GOLD analysis project Ga0247778, IMG submission 179939) | Plant litter microbial communities from Arlington Agricultural Research Station in Wisconsin, United States - UWRJ-L049-202B-5 | ecosystem: Environmental > Terrestrial > Plant litter >...
TGCATCGCTGGCTGTAGCCGTGATGGTGATCGTGGCCGGGGCTGTATAGCTGGTATTGCCCGCGGGTGCTGTGATGTTGATGACAGGTGCTGTATTACCCGGTCCTCCGGTGCAATCCGCCACGTAAGCCCATACCTTTCCGTCGCCGGTATTGATATCTGGCTGTTCATTCTGGGTCCACCATTTGGCCTGGTAGATCTTGCCGTTGTAGACTACCTGGTTGCCGCCGGTATATACGGCAGTTGCGCTCCAGGTCCCGATGCCATTACAGCCGGTGCCGGTCGTTGTGCCTACTACAACGGTAACCGCAGCCGAGGTTGTTACAGCCCCTGCGTTATCCGTTGCTCTGGCCGTGAGCGTATAGGTTCCATTGGTCACATTTGTCCAGTTGAAAGCATAGGGGCTGGTTGTCGCCGTGCCCAGCAGGGTGGCGCCGTTGTAGAATTCCACTTTTGCGATCGTGCCGTCCGCATCACTGGCGGCTGCGGTGATGGGGATCGTAGCCGGGGATGTATAGCTGGCATTGGCCGCCGGGGCGGTGATATTGACCACGGGTGGTATATTCCCGCCTGTACCCCCGAAGAAATAATTATAATAGTTGGTGGCAAATTCGTCGTTGTTTGTTTTGTCCCAGTTGATGGACCAGGTCATGATCCCGCGGAGGTTGGGATAGCCGCCTGCCTTTCGCAGGGTGTAGGCGCCGCCAAAGGAAGTTCCTTTTGTCAGATAGTCCAGGGCCTGTTTTACACCGGTTGGCGCGAGGTAGCCGCCGGATGGGGCCGCCGATGTAGCTGCCGGTAAGCCAAATGCGACCTGGTCTTCCCGCAACGCCGGGAAGTTCTGACCCGTGCCTGAAACCGGGAAGCCGGCCAGCAGCATTTCGGTCATGGCCACGATAAAGTCCGGGGTCGATTCCGAATAGACCCTATTGTCCAGCCCGTTGACGGAACCGGTATTGTACAGCTGTGGATGAATAAAGGTCAACTGGTCGCGCAACCCGTAGATGATCGGCAGGTAGGCGCCTACCAGGGGGGAATAGGTGGCAGCATAGGCCGTCTGGACATAGTAGGTCTCAGGCGCCATGGTCAGCCAGCATGTCTTGCCCTTTGCCGCGCGGTAACTGATGATCTCCTTTACCGCGGAGATGAGGTTCACAACTTTAGCGGTGGTGGGGTTGGTAAAATTATTGTCTCCATTATTCAGTTGCAGGGTCAGCCCTCCTTCCAGGTCCAGGTCGAAGCCATCGAAATTATACTGATCCAGTATCCCCTCCATGGAGCTGACAAAGGCGGATCTCTGTGCAGCACTCGTTAAGGTCAGGGTACCATTCTGGCCGCCGATGGAGATGAGTACCTTTCTGCCCTGTGATTGCAGGTATTGGATGTCGGAGGCAAAACTGGCCGGCGTCCCGTTCGCCGGAGCAAAGCTCATGGTGGCGAAGTCGGAAGCACTATTGGCGAATGCTACCTGGATGACATTGTATTTGGGATTGACATCGCGCAAGGCAATATAGGGTGGCGAGTCGGTGACGGCGCCCCAGTTGTGCCAGTAGCCCACGATCACTTTTCCTGTCGGATTGTTATTCGTGGAACTGTTGACCGTTACCGATACGGCGGCGGATGTCGTTGCAGCGCCTGCGTTATCCGTTGCCCTGGCCGTGATGTTATAGGTCCCCTCCGCCACATTATTCCAGGTAAAGGCGTAAGGACTGATAGTATCGGTACCCAACAAGGTCGCCCCGTTGTAAAACTCCACTTTTGAAACCGAGCCATCGGCGTCGGCAGCTGTTGCGGTGATAGCAATGCCGGCCGGGGCTGTGTACGTGGAGCCGGAGGCCGGGGCCGTCAGGCTGACTGTTGGAGGAGTATTGGTATGCGTCGTGCCGTCGGCGAAGACTGCGTTGATCTTGTTCACGAGGGGAGTCGTGGTATTGGGGCAATAGATCAACTTGCTCTTTGCAACGGTGCCGGCCGTCATATTCGTCATATCTCCATAGACCTGCCAGACGATCACGCCGGCCAGGCTGTTGTCCTTAACATATTGCGCCTTGAGCCCGATGGACCTTTCGTTGTCATAACTGAGAAAGTAATTGCCGTTGGTCTTGTAAGGCACTTTCGCTACATCGTCCCAATGTTCTGTCCAACCGGAGCTGGTGGCCTGTACAATATAACTATAGTTGGGTGTTCCGGTCCAGTAGGACCAGTTGGTGAAATCTGCGCAGGTTTGTACGGGGCCGTCGGGTTGCAGGGTCTCTGAACGTTTGGTGGTCGTTCCGTTCAGTGCGGCTGGCGATGCGGTGACGACGCCCCGTCCATAAAATCCGGCGCCGATATTCACCTTGCTCATATTCACGCCCAGTCCTTTTACCGCCTGGACGGTGGCGTTCACGGAAAAATTGGCGAACTCGGCTCCCGGGTAATCATATAAGGGTGCGTTGTGACCAGCCTTGTTGGACCATCCCCCGTTATAATCATAGGTCATCAGGTTAAAATAATTCATGGAATTATTCAGCCGGGTCCAGGCGAAGCCAGTGAGCTTGGACGGGGAGGCGGAGAAACAGGCGGTGATCAGTTTGCCGGCGCCGATGGCAGCGCGTACCTGTTCGACCAGCAGGGCGAAGTTCGAATAATCCGCTGCGCTGTAATGTTCGATGTTCATGCCGGGGTCGTTGGGATATTCCCAGTCGAAGTCGATGCCGTCAAAGCCCATTCCGATAAGGGTCTGGCAGGAGGCAATAAACCGGGCACGTTTTGTTGCATCTGCCGCCACTTCGGGATAGTGTTTGCACATGCTCCAGCCGCCGATCGAGGCCATTACTTTGACGCCTTTCTGATGCGCAAGGTCCAGCAGACCCGGTGCACCGCCCGCCAGATGAACCGACAAGGGGAAGGCTCCTGTTGCGCCGGTGTTGACATTCTTCCAGCCGCCGCCGTCATTGCGATAGCCCTGGTTGTAGGCATTGCTGCCGTCCGGGATATAATACAGGGTTTCCAGTTCGCCATAGAGCAGGTACATGTCCCAGCTGCTGTAGATGTCTGTATTCACCAGGGGCGCCGGCGCCTGAACCGCGCCAACCTGGTAAATATTCTGGTTGCGAAAATCGCCGCTGTGCAGGGAACCGTCCTGCGCTACGCCAAAGAACGAAAAATTCAGGATGGTATACTGTGAATAATCCAGGTTCAACTGGTTGTATCCTCCTTTTGGTACCAGCCCGGATACTTCCTTCCAGGCATCCCATTGGGTAATATACCCGATCACCTGTTTGTTGTGTTGGCTGGTGGTAGCAGGGACCGGGGGGCTTATCTGCGCCTGCAGCGCAGGCTGTCGATGTAAAAGCAGGAACAGAAAGAAAATCGATACGCGCCTTAACCATGCGCGACATTCTTTTGTGATAGAGGTTTGCATACAAGATAAAGTTTTAGTGAAACAAGAAGTGCAATGCTAATGATAAGTGTAGCACTAAAGGCCCTTGTAATAGCTTTAGCAAATTATTTTTTTCCACACTTAACGTGTTTTGTGCAGGGTCATGTGGATTGTCACATGTAGAATCACGCATCATCGTTATCATACGGAAAACAGTACACGAATATTTAGTAGTTCTACTATTGGTGCAGAAATTTTCTGTCGATAGTTTTGCGGGAGAGCAGTGCGAATGGTGAACTAGTTGTTACTACTTAGTGTGATGATCTTTTTAAAATTCGGCCATTACAAAATTGAATTGGTGACACTATCCCGTAGTGGACATCAATAGTCATTTGATTAAACCTTATCTTATGAAGAACTATCTATCCCTCCCCGGGATAGCCTTTTGGTTAAGTGAAGTGCCTCCCGTAACAGGGGGCATTTCACCCCAAAAATTATTTTTCCATTTTAAAACCATTTCTATGAAAATGAAAATCACGCAAAAAAGTTTTGCCATCCTCGTGTTCCTTATTCTTTCTTCCGGTCTTGCCTTTTCTCAATTCAATGTGGTAGGATATATGCCTACCTGGGCTGGAAGTGTCAGCGCTGTTCAATACAGCAAGCTAACCCATATCAATTATGCCTTTTTGCTGCCCAATGCGGATGGATCGCTACAAGCGATCGAAGATGCGCCCAAACTGCAGAGCCTCGTCAGTATGGCTCATGCCAGTGGGGTGAAAGTGCAGATCTCCGTCGGCGGATGGAATAATGGTGACGACAGTCATTTCGAATCGCTGGCTGGTAATTCGACGAGCCGTACCAATTTTGTGAATAACCTGGTGAGCTTTGTATCCCTGTATGGATTGGACGGTGTAGATATCGACTGGGAATATCCGGACAATGGCGGATCGGCCAATAATTACCTGGCGCTGATGCAGCAGCTCAGTACACAGATGCACAGCCGGGGCAAGATCCTGACCGCTGCGGTGGTTGCCTATGGTGGGGCAAGTATTCTGAATGGCGTTTTTGACGTCGTTGATTTCCTTAATATCATGGCCTATGATGAGAACGACTATCAGCATTCTACATATGCGCTGGCCGTACAGGCTGTCAATTACTGGAGAGGGCGGGGGCTGCCAGCCGCCAAAACGGTGCTGGGTGTTCCTTTCTATGGTCATCCTTCCTGGGAAAGTTATGCAGCATTGATCGCCCGCGGTGCCGATCCCTACTCGGATACTTTTAACGGCGTTGGATATAATGGCATTACCACCATCAAGAGCAAGACCAACCTGGCCTTTGACCAGGGTGGAGGAATCATGATGTGGGAATTGAGCCAGGATGCCACCGGCGCCAATTCCCTGGTCTCTGCTATTCATGACGTAGTCGTGAGTCGTGGTGGCGGTGGTGGGGGTAATACGGGTGTAATCGAGGCCGAAAGCTACACCAGCATGTCGGGTGTGCAGACGGAGACCTGTACGGATACCAATGGCGGTTCGGATGTCGGCTATATCGATGCGGGCGACTGGATGGCTTATAGTAATGTCAATTTCCCCACGACGGGCGACTATACGATTCAGTACCGGGTGGCCAGTCTGAATGGCGGTGGCGTCATATCTGCCGATCTGAATGCCGGCACGATCCAATTAGGTACGATTGCCGTGCCTTCTACCGGCGGTTGGCAGAACTGGACCACCATTTCCCAAACGGTACATGTAACGGCGGGTACCTATGCACTGGGGCTGAATGCCGCCAGCGGCGGATTCAATGTGAACTGGCTGAAGGTAGCGCCTGTGAACGCTGCATTTACCACGACCGTGCAGGCGGAAAGCTATAGTAACATGAGCGGGATCCAGACAGAGACCACGACAGACGCAGGGGGTGGTTCGGATGTCGGTTATATCGATGCCGGCGACTGGATGGCCTATTACAATATCAATTTCCCCAGCACGGGCGCCTACAAGGTCGAATACCGGGTGGCCAGCGTCAACGGCGGAACGCTGTCGCTGGATCTGAATGCGGGATCCATCCAGTTGGGATCGGTGACTATTCCCGCGACCGGTGGGTGGCAGACCTGGACCACGGTGTCCAATACGGTGAACATTACGGCCGGCACATATAACCTGGGCGTTTATGCGGTGACCGGCGGTTGGAACCTGAACTGGGTGAAGATAACCTACCTGGGAAGTTCTGCCGCAGCTGCCAGGCAGGCCATCACTGCCAGCAGACAGTCAGCGGTTCCGAATCCTGCAGCAGCCAAGGCCTCCGGTGTTGTCATCTACCCGAACCCGGCACATGACTATCTGACCATCACGGTTGACGGTGAATCGACCGGCAGCATCGTGAAAGTCTCTGATATTTCCGGCAGGGAGGTGATCGCGGCCCGGCCCCTGAGTGGTCATTTGGATATTTCCCATCTCAGTCCCGGTGTTTATTCCCTGCTTATCAGCAAGGGGACGAAGACCACCACGAAACTCTTTATCAAGCATTAACCATTATTCATAGGGGGCGGCAATCAGCCGCCCCTTTCATTTAAACCTTTATGTCATGAAAAAAATCTACTTCAGCCTGCTGGGCCTGACCTTGCTGGCTGTCTCGATGAACAGTTACGGACAGGGCCGGCCCCTTCCGTTGGGGAGATCATCCGATCTCCTGCAAAATTTTCGTCAGCAGATGAACTCCACGCAACAATTACAGGGTATCAGCCGTCTGCAATTAAAAGTGGACGGGGGTAATGTTCTCCGGGCAAAGGTCAACCACCGTCATGCCAGCGGAAAGGCGAATGAATTTGTCGTGGGAGAGATCGAGCAGACGCCGGGCTCGTCCTTTTTTCTCCAGGTCGAAGGGTCGGAGGTAAAGGGTAATATTGTTTTGCGCAAGAACCGGAAAGCCTATGTATATTATTCCGATGGGAAGGGTAATGCCTATCTGAAGGAAGAAGATATCCAAAAGGTGCTGTGCGTGGATTATCTAAAGGCGCCGGAGCCGACGGGTGCACCAACAGGGGAAAATGCCAGCGCGTCAATTGCTGCAGTGACGGCACTGGGCGATTTGCAGAGCTATCCTTCCGGTGCCGGCTGCGTGTTACTGGATTTTGACGGCCAGGTCGTTTCCGGTACGCTGTGGAATGGCGGCAATACGATCAACGCGGCCCCCGCAACGCTGAACGATACGGAGAAAGAGCAGGTCTGGGAGTTGATCAGCGAGGACTATCGTCCTTTTCGCCTGAACGTCACCACCAGCGAGGCGGTCTATAATACCTATCCTGCCAATCGCCGGATGCGGTGTATTTTTACGCCCACCAATACTGCGGCGCCCGGCGCCGGTGGTGTCGCCTATCTGAATTCCTTTACCTGGGGTAATGAAACACCCTGCTGGGTCTTCAATGGCGGGGTGAAAGGGGCTGGTGATGCGGGTGCGCACGAGGTTGGTCATACTTTTGGACTCAGCCATGACGGCCGGACCAACCCGGCGGAGGAATATTACCTGGGGCAGGGCAGCTGGGCCCCTATCATGGGTGCGGGGTATTATGTACCGATCGTGCAATGGAGCAGGGGTGAATACGCCAATCCCAGTCAGACGCAAGACGACCTGGCCATCATTGCCAACAGCACCAATGGCGTTGGATACCGTGCCGATGATTTTGGCGGCACCCTGGCGTCGGCTGCCACACTCTCTGTCAGCTCGGGTAGTGTCAGCAATGCAGGCGTGATCGAACGTACCGGAGACGTGGATATGTTCTCCTTCACCACCAGCGGCGGGGCCGTTGCCCTGAATATAAATCCGGCCGCGCTGCATCCGGACCTGGATATATTAGCTACGTTATATAATAGTAGCGGCGGGGTGGTTACATCCTCTGACCTGGGCGGCCTGAATGCCAGCATCAGTGCAACGCTGGCAGCCGGAAGGTATTACCTGGCGGTAACCGGGACCGGCAGCGGCAACCCGCTCACTACCGGGTATACCAACTATGGGTCCCTGGGTGTCTATACGATCACGGGTACGGTTTCCGGGGTTTCCAACACGCAGGCCGCGATCTTTTATAAAGATTGTAATTATGGAGGCAGCGCTGTCAGCTTGCCGGCCGGCACTTATACTTTGACGCAACTCCAGGCCTATGGCATCCTGAACGATGATATCTCTTCGATCAGGGTCAGCAGCGGATACCAGGTGATCCTGTATTGGGATGATAATTTCGGCGGCAGCACCCTGACTGTGTCCAGCGACAATTCGTGCCTGGTCAACAATAGTTGGAACGATCAGGCATCCTCTATCAGGATCGTTGCCACGGCTGCCGGCAGCACCCTGATCCAGGCCGAGAGCTACAGCAGTATGGCCGGCATCCAGACGGAGACCACGACCGATACGGATGGGGGTCTGAACGTTGGTTACATCGATACCGGCGACTGGATGGCCTACAGCAATGTCACGTTCCCCACTACTGGCAGTTACCTGATCGAATACCGGGTGGCCAGTCTCAGCGGAGGCGGGCAATTGTCGGCGGACCTCAATGCCGGAACGACGGTCCTGGGCTTTCTGAATGTACCATCCACGGGCGGGTGGCAGAACTGGACAACCATCTCACATACCGTAACGGTCAATGCCGGCACCTATAGCCTGGGCGTATTTGCTCAGACGGGGGGATGGAACCTTAACTGGATCCGTATCACACCCGTAAGTGCGGCTGCTGCTACCAACTCTACAGCCAGCAAGACCGTGACGCAGGCGGCCATCCTCAATGATCTGCCATCGGGATTTGTCCTCTATCCCAACCCGGCCAGGAGCCTCCTGCATATTCGTTCGGGCAAGGATCTCTCCTCCGGGATCGTTACCATCTATGATATGCAGGGACGACAGGTCCTGCGGGTAAAAGGCAATACGACGACGATCGATGTCGCCTCACTGACGCCGGGCATCTATACGCTGGTGTTCAGCAGTAAGGACGACAAAATTATCCGGCAGTTCCTCCGGTAAACCCTGGGACCCTCGCAAAGAACCCCTATTCGGGGTTCTTTGCATTTTTGATCCATCGGCGATGATCGGCCGAGCTGCTGCCCGGGCCTTCAATCAGCATGAAGAGGCATACCATTATTTGTGCGTATTCCGGACGGATCTCGTGCAATACCGCCCAGATACCGATCTTTGGAGGGGCCGGTGGGAGTGGTAAGGGGCTTGTCCCCAGGTATAGCGTAATTTTTGTGCTGAGGATGGCAACGACCATTTCTATGACGAAGAAGAAGGCGGCAAACCGGGTGAAAATTCCGAAAATGAGGAAGAGTCCTCCAATGATCTCCGCCGACGCAACAAAATGCGCCGTCAGTTCCGGCGCCGGAAACCCCAATTTGGTAAAGCGTCCCATGCCTTGGTTGGGATATACAAATTTCAAGATGCCCTCCCAAAGGAAGACCCCGCCGGCCATCAGCCGCAGAATGAGGATCGAAGGCTGACCCGTAACGGGCGGGTTATTGAACCAATGGATGTACTTTTTCATTTCCCCTGATTTTTTTGTGATGAATGATTTCTCATCAAAAGAAATAAAGGCCGGGCGGCCGCGGAAATCATTTACATGAAGGATCTGACATTCCTGATCATCGCCTTTGACCCGGATCATCCCGGATTTCGCCTGGTTGCTGTAAAATGAGCGAAGGGGGCCATTGATAATTTGTACTTTTAGGGGGTCTCTCATGGCAAGGGGTAAACAACATATCTTGTATCATATTTGGGGGTGGGCGGGCCTCTATATTCTTTGGGTTTTCGTTTTCCAGAAGAGGGTCTTTACCTTTTCCCAAACGTTGACCGTGCAGCTATGCTATCTTTTATTCATAGCCGCCAATTTCTATTTTAATCTCTTTGTAAATATTCCACGGTTCCTTTATCGGAAACGATATGTCCTGTTTGTTTTCAATATGCTGGCAGGTATTGTCATTGCTGCCTTTTGCCGGGTACCCCTCGCCTCCTTTCTCAACCGTCATTATTTTCTTGTTGGCCGCCCCCAGCCGGATGCCCGTGCGTTGCTGATCAGTTCCTTTCTTAATATTTTTATATGGGTGATCTTTATGGTTACCGGGAAACTGGCGGCCGACCGTTATCGTCTGCAGCAATATGTAGACCGGGTGGAAAAAGAGAAGTCGAAGACAGAGTTGGATTTTCTAAATGCCCAGTTCAACCCTCATTTCCTTTTCAATTCCATCAACAGCATCTATGGTCATATCGATAAGCAGAATGCAACGGCCAGGAATATGTTGCTGACCTTCTCGGAGATGCTGCGCTACCAGCTGTATGAATGTAATACCGAAACCATTGATATTGACAAGGAGATCGGCTATTTGCGAAACTATGTGATCATGCAAAAAGCCCGGAAAGAGGATAGCCTCGTAGTCGAACTCTACGTCGGTGAGGGGGTGAAGGGCTTCTCCATTGCGCCTCTTATGTTTATCGCCTTTGTGGAAAATGCCTTCAAGTACGTGGGTAATCTTGAAGAGAAGGAGAACAAAGTTGTCATTTGTTTTGAAAGGGCCGGTGATACGCTTCGGTTCAGGTGTTCCAATACCCGGGAAAGGATCTATGCGGACGGGATCCGGGACAAAGGGATCGGGATCAGCAATGCCAGGCGCAGAATGGCGCTGTTGTATCCGGGGAAGCATGCGTTGCAGATCGCCGATGAAGAGGATCGATACGAAATACTTATAAATATACAGTTGTCATGATCATTCATTGCATTATCGTAGACGACGAACCTGTCGCCAGGAAGGTGGTGGAGGAGTATGTCGGCGACATCGGATTCCTACAGCTGGCGGGCAAGGCCGAAAATCCTTTAAAGGCGCATAGCCTGCTGGAGAGCCAGCATGTGGACCTGATGTTCCTCGACATCAATATGCCCAAGATGAGCGGCATCGACTTCCTGCGGACCTCGAGTGATCTGCCGATGGCAATTCTGACCACGGCTTATACCGAATATGCCATCCAGGGTTTCGAGCTGGATGTGCTGGATTATCTGGTGAAGCCCTTCTCCTTCGATCGATTCTATAAAGCCTGCTATAAGGCAAAAGAATATTTCGAACTGCGGGGTCTCCGGAACCGCCCACTGGCGGCGCCAACCGCCTCCCCGGATTTTTTCTTTGTCAAGTGTGAAGGGTGCATTGAAAAAGTTGCCTATGATGAACTCCTGTATGTGGAAGCAATGCTGAACTATGTGGTCCTGCATACAGAGACCCGTAAACTAATGGTTTATCTTACGATCAAGGGCATTATGGATCAGTTACCGCCGGACCGGTTCATCAAGATTCATAAGTCGACAATTGTCAATGTTCATAAAATAAAGAGTATCGGGGGAAATGAAATAAATATGGGCAGGGCCACCGTTATCATCAGCCAGACGCTCCAGGAATCCGTCATGAAGGAAATATTGAAGGACCGGATGTTGAAAAGGTAAGGCCCTCTTAAATTAATTAAACGGAATGATTAAATTGCGTAATGAGATATTTCTATTCCAGGACTTGGAACAGGACATGCAATTCTCTGAATGGAGGGAGAGGGATAGCCATTCTACTCTTTTTTTTTCTTTTCCTACAGACAGGGAGGGCGCAGGATCCCAAAACTGCTGAACAGTCCTGGTGGAAGCAAAACAACCTGCGGGTCATCCAGACCAATCTGCCCGACTACGAGGCGGCCACCCTGGATCCGGACTCACTGGTAAAGGACCTGGTGGATTTCTCGGCCAACACTCTTCTGATCAATGCCGGGGGCATCATGGCCTTCTACCCCACCCAACTGGACTTTCAGTATACGAATCCCTATATGCGGCCGAAGATGCTGGGTGAGGTCATTGCCAAATGTCATGCCCGTCATATCCGGGTGATCGTACGATTTGATTTCAGCCGGGTGGAAGCCGGCATTTTCAAAGCGCATCCCGACTGGTGTTATCTTTCTCCCAAGGGCGAACGGATCATCAACACCAATATGGTGGTGGTCTCGATCAATGCTCCGTATGTGCAGGACCGCGCCTTCAGGATCATCAGCGAGGTGATGGATAAATACCCCATCGATGGGATCTTCCTCAATATGCCCGGTTACCAGGTCAATGATGCCTACCAGGGTAAATACCATGGGATCGATCAGAATGAGTACGACAAAAAAAGGTTCTTCGAATACAGCGGCGGCCTGGCCCTGCCGACGGTAGAGAACAAGGCCGATACGCTGTTTCAAAAATACCTGGCCTTTAAACAATATACGGTGGAAGACTGGTCCCGGCGGCTATACGAGCTCGTAAAGGCTAAAAGTCCCGGGATCGCCATCTGTACTTACAGCGACAAGTATGTGGATATCATCCGTCATGAGTCGCAGGCAAGCCCCCTGCCCTATTGGCCCTATACGGCTTCCGATAATGTCAACAACGCCTCCCACTCTTTTCCTCATCATATCATCAGTAATGCCAGCATCCAGCAGATCTCCTTCCAGTCGCGGTACAATGCCGTCGAACCGGAGGAGTGCGCCATCCGTCTTTACGAGAATATCGCCAATGGATCGGGGCTGGATATCAGCCTGATGGGTGATCTGCGGGGTTATGAGGACCCGCGGAATTTTGCCACGATCAAAAAGATCTATGCCCATCACAAAAAATTCGAAGCCTATTTCGGCAACTACCGGTCTGTTGCCCGGATCGCGGTGATCGCGCCCGGCTCCTGGCCCAGCGGACTGCCCATGCAGGAGTACCGCGGCATCCTCCTTATGCTGAATGAGGCGCACATTCCCTACGATATCATCGGGGATGCGCAAATGGGTGAGTTAGCCTCAAGCCTGAAAAACTACCGGCTGCTGATCCTCCCGGATATCAGCTATCTGAACAGCGGCTGCATGCCGGCCCTACGGGAGGCCCTCCGGAATGGAACGAATATCATCGCTACCAATACGAGTCTGTATGATGACCCGGCCGCGCTGCAGGAGCTGTTCGGCGCCAGGATCGTCAATAAGGAAAATGAAGGCAGCGGTAATTATCTGCGGCCCGACAGTCCCGATGCCCATGGTCTTTTTAAGAGACTCCAGGGACAGAAGATGGTCTACTGGAAATATAATCTTGGGTTGTATGATCTCAGCGGTGCGGATGCGCGCTGGCTGCCCATCCTGGGCAAGGGACGGCCGGGTCCGCCGGAGATCATCGGGGGTCATGAGCCGACGGGGTATTTTGCCATGGGTGTGAAGAACCATGGAAAGGCCAGGGCTATCATCCTTCCTGAAAATATCGGCCGGTTATATTATATGCAGGGCTACCAGGAGCATAAGAATATCCTGCTGGATGTGATCGATTATATATTTCCGGCAGCGGGTCAGCAAATAAAGACCAATGCGCCGGCAAGGGTCGAGACGATCCTACAGGAATTCGCCCTGCGTCCGCATGATCGGCAGACGAGGGGATCAGGCACGGAGAATCTGCGATCGGGTGGGTCGAGCCCGGAAGATATACGGATGGGCAGGCCGGGCCCGGGTGGTGCGAACGCGGAAGGGCCGGGCGGGCCGGGTGGTGCGAACGTGGAAAGGTTGGGTCCGGGGAGTACGAACACGAGAGGAACCGGCGATGGGTTGATCCTGCATCTGGTCAATCTTACCGGTTTCAGCGGCAATACTTATTTCCAACCGCTGCCCCTATACAATCTCTCCTTTCGCATCCAATGCCCCTTTAAGCCTTCAGGTCTCACGGGTATGGTGAGTGGCCGCGCGATCCCTTTCATCTGGAGTGGCGGCGTTGTCGGATTCTCCATCAGGGAATTGGGGTCATTTGAAGGGGTTATGATCAGGAGATAGGAAGAATGATAGGCCGTCGAAGATGCAGCCATTCGGAGAAAGGAGCAGGTCAGGCTATTGAAAAATATGATGATCGCCGGATAGGGCAAATGTTGGTCGGCTGAAGATAGTGTGAACCGAGAACAGAGTCGTTACGGTCCTTCCAGCGCCGGTCTGCGGCGGCCTTGGGAGTCGGTGACCTCCACGGAGCTTACGTTGTCTCCCAAAAGAATAAAACGTGCGGACTGCGATAAAAAGGAGGTGCCATAGAATCCTTCTTCTTTCCGCATGCTCCCATCGCGGTAATGGATCATTGCGTTGATATCGCCGGGTTGGAGAGATAGCATCCGTTGTTTGTTCCGCCGTTCAAAAAGCGCCAGAGGGCCGCGGTTCTGGCCCGCCGCCAGGAGATAGTGTCCGCCGGCGCCCCGCAACTGCACCAGGGCCTTTCCGTTACCCGGGATATAGAGTCCGCTGGCGGCAATGGATCGTGGTGTGAAGCAGCCACGGCCATCACCCGCGAGGTAGAGGCCGTTGTTCGCATCATATCTGCCTGTGGTCGGATCCGTTCCATAGTCATTTCCATTCAGGGCAAGGTCCAGCCTCCCATCGCCGTCGAAGTCGGCCGCCACCATCCCGTTGATAACGGATAGCTGAGCTGCCATCGGCAAAGGTGACATTGTAAAGTGTCCCTGGCCATCATTGCGCAACATGACCGTACGCATCTCGGTAGCAGACAGGACCCGGGCGTCTTTTCTTTGCTGTTCCGTCAGGACCTTATCCATTGTGGCGACGGCAAAGGACCGGTAGTCGGGGAAGCGGATGCGTAAGGCATTGATCTGTTTCAACAGGTCGTCCCGGGTGGCAGCGGGATATTCCCTTCTCACCCCTGTGCTATCCGGCAGGTACAGGGATGTTATCATGTCATAGACGCCATTGTTGTCAAAATCTTTCCCGTAGACCCGGACCGGGTATTGGGGACTCGCCCGGTAAAAAGAGTTCTGTCCCAGGTTGCCCATGATATAATCCATGTCGCCGTCATTGTCAAAATCGCCGGCGACGATACTGTTCCACCAGCCGGTATGGTTTGACAAGCCGGTCTGCCCGGTGGTGTTTGTGAAGAGGCCCCGCTGATTTTTCAGGAACGTCGGGGCCATCCATTCACCTGCCAGTACCAGGTCGGGCCAACCGTCATTATCGATATCGGTCCAGATGGCATCACAGACCATGCCGATCTTCAGGAGGGCGGGGGCAACGATGGCGGTCACATCCGTAAATAATATATGTCCGTTGTGCGAGTCATTGCGATAGATAAAACTGGTGACGGGCTGCGGGTAGTGCCAGGGGTCAACGCGGCCGGAGACAAAGAGGTCCAGGTCCCCGTCATGATCGAAGTCTGCCGCGCGGACGCAAAATTTTGAAGTATGGTTTAATGGCAAGGCTGTCGTGTCCCACCTGAAATGACCGCCGCCCTCATTTATATACAGGCGGTCCGTATAGGCGACACTGTTGGATGCACTTTCATATCCTCCACCGGCAATATAGAGATCGGGGTCTCCATCCCCATCTGCATCGAAGAGGAGGACGCCGAGATCATCGCAGGGTTTGTTCCTTGCTGCGGCCTCTTGCAGCAGCGGCTGTTGAATAAATTTTCCATTGGGTTGCTGCAAGAACAATTGCGCACTCTGAAATGCCGATCCGCCGCAGACGAGGTCATCCAGTCCATTGCCATCGAGGTCCCCTGCTGCCAGCGAGGGGCCGTATTCCGATAGTTTGTGCGGCAGGAGGCGTTGGATATTGAAGTCGATGAAATCGAACTCTTTTTGGATATAGTGAACGCCTGCTACATCGGTGATCTCCTGGAAGAGCGAAGGGGCAGGCCTGTCTACAGTCTTTGGCGTCAGGCTGGCCTGGCGGTGGTCGACCGTCAGCAACTGATCCGCGGGCACATGCTGCAGCAACTGGGTCATTCCATCCGGCCAGCGCACCCATAGACTGTCGATCGTGCGGATGGTATCCAGGCCAAAATGCGCCCGGTCCCGGATGGAGGAGAGATACCCGCGGTAGGGCGTATTTTCATAGACCTGTTGTCTGCCATGATCATAGTGCAATTCCACCCGGGCGCCCAGACCATTCCTGTTCAGGCTGTCGCCCCGGAACCGGACCTGCAGGTAATGCGAAGCCTCTTTATGCTTTTCCCGGGCTGCGTTCCGAAAGATCATCGCCTCGTCATTGATATTATTCATCACCAGGTCCAGGTCCCCGTCCCCGTCAAGATCCGCATAGATGGCGCCGTTAGAGAAGGCGGTGGTCATCAATCCCCAGGACCGGGAGACATCGGTAAATGAAAGGTGACCGCTGTTCCGGAAGGCGTATTTGTGCAATCTGACCTGCGGGATCCTGTTGAGTACCTCTTTCCTGGACATCAGTCCGGCCGAGTTATTGAGGAAGGTGGTAAAGTCATGGTCGGTAACATCTTTGGGATAGCCGTTGGTGATGACCAGGTCGCGGTACCCATCATTGTCAAAATCCGCCGCCAGGGGTGTCCAGCTCCAGTCCGTCTCGGCGATACCCGCATAGAATCCGATATCTGAGAAGACGGGGTCGCCGGTGGAATCCGGCCGCGGTCCCCGGTTCCACTGTAAGGTGTTGCGCACATATTGATATTGATAGCCGTACTGGTCGCTGTTCTGGTAGATATGATAATTATTGGGTCCCATCATCATCTTCTTCCTGTAGTTATCTTCAGGGTTCATGTCCAGTTCGATTATATCCGCCAGTCCATCATTGTCCATGTCAACGATATCCTGTCCCATGGCGTTGGCAGCGGTATGCTGAAAATATCTCGATGCCCGGTCGGTAAAGGTGCCGTCGTGATTGTTGATGTATAACACATTGTCCGACAGGAAATCATTGGTCACATAAATATCTTCCCATCCATCCTGATTGATATCGGCGATGGTCACACCATGGCTATAGCCTTCCATCTGTATCCCTGCCTGCCGGGAAACATCGGTAAAAACACCATGACCGAGTGCAGCATCCCAGTCGTTGCGATACAGTCTGCCGGTACTGGGGAAAGAGCCATCTTTATGGATCGGCCGGAACTGTCCGGGGTTTTCCTGGGGCAGGATGACGTTGACGGCCAGGTACATGTCCAGGTCTCCGTCGTTATCATAGTCGAAGAAGGCTGCCATGGTGGAATGCGTGGTATCATCCAGACCATAGTCCGCCGCCATTTCCTTAAAATGCGGAATGCCTTTGGGATCCGTCCCCTGGTTGATATACAGGAGGTTCTTCCGGAGGTTTGGATCTTTTTTCATGGTTGTGCAGACATAGAGGTCCATCCATCCATCATTGTTGATATCGACCACGGCGACCCCGCGGCACCAGTTGCCCGCGCCGCCGGCACCGGCGGCATCTGTAATATCTTCGAACCGGAGATCGCCCCTGTTGAGATAGAGCCGGTTGGAGACGAGGTTACCTGTGAAATAGAGATCCGGCAGCCCGTCGTTGTTGAAATCCCCCACGCCTACCCCACCGCCATTGTATAAATTGGTCTGGTCAAGGGGGTTGATGGAATCATTCTCGATGATCTTGTTGTTGAACAGGATCCCTGAATGGGAGGAAGATACCTGCGCGAAAAGGGTCTTCTCCCTGCAGGAAATAAATGCCTGCAGGGAGAATAGGACCCATAGCCAGTTATGGAGGTTTTTCATGCAGGGGTCTAATTATAGCCGGGGTTCTGCGTCAGGTAGATCGTACCCGTTGCATTTACCGCATCGATCTGTTTCTGGGGGATCGCGAAATATTCGTTGATCCCCTTGGTGAATGTAGCGGTATTGACGATATAGTAGAAAGACTTTCTTGTCTTTTCCGTCGTCACGTAGGTGTTCAGGACGGTTGCCATGGATCCCGTGCCGTTATCCCAGCGTTGCAGGTCGAAGAAGCGATGACCTTCCATGGCCAGTTCCAATCGCCTTTCAAATTGTACGGCTTTGCGTGCATAATCCTTTCCGTTTGCAGTGAAGGTTCCCGGGGGATAGGTACTGATCTTGTATTTGTCAGCGGGTGTGGTTTGTGTCTTGTATTGGCCTTTTGTAGCATCGTAGTCGGCGTTTTTGTAGACCCAGCCGGAGGGGTCGGCGGCGCGGGCTCGGATGCTGTCCACATATCCCTGCGCCTTGTCCAGACTGCCTACTTCTATCTCGCATTCGGCGGCCCAGAGTAATACATCCGCGAAACGGATGATGTTGTAATTATTGGAGGTTATCTGGGTAGCGCCCCAGAATACCGTCTCGTTGGAGGAGGCTGTGCCCGCCTGGGATTTGGCATAGACGTTTTTCTTGGGGTTGAACACGCCATTGCTGGCCGGGTCGCGGATCCAATTGGCAGAATGCGGACCGTAGTCCAAATAGGGAATGCCCGGTCTGCCGATGTTCCAGTCGATGCGGGGGTCCAGGTTGCCCGTGTAGATGTTGGTCGAATCGCTGACGACTGCGCCGTCGTTATATGTATCCAAAAGGGGCAGGCCATTCACGTCGGTCTTGTATGCATTGGCCAGGTTCCAGGAAGGATTGTTGAATCCGCAGCAACCACCGGGGGCGCCGGGACCGTTGGGATAGTTCAGGACATCGCCCATATTGCCGTTGCCGCCATCATTTGCCGTTGAGGAGCCATCGTTGACGGACATCTGGCAGGCAAAGACACTCTCCGGGCCATTTTTCTGGGGTGCATTGAAATTGCTCTCATAGTTGACGAGGTGATATTTCAGACCGCCGGCCGTTGTTCCGTTAGCGATCAACTGATCGAGGAGTGGCTGCGCCTTGTCATATTTATGCTCGAACATATAGGTCTTTACCAGCATGGCCATGGCGGCCCATTTATTTGCCCGGCCGATATTCGGCTGGGTTGCCGGCAGGTTATCGATGGCAAACTGGAAGTCGGCCTCTATCGCCGGCCAGATATCCTTATCGTTCGGCACGTTGAGGTTGTTGTTGACAAAAGAGATACTGTCGCCTACATAGCCGAATTTATTGAAGACCTTTTTGCCGTCCAGGTGGTAGTAGCCTCTCAGAAAATGAGCCTCGCCGGCAATGACAGCCGCATCGGCGGCCGGTATATCCTTGGCCAGGGGCAGGGTGCGCAATACGTCGTTGGCCCTTTGTATCCCTCCATAGAGGATGGTCCATTTTTCATTTACATAATCGGTGGTCGCCTGGGACTTGGACCAGGATTCAACCTGGGTGGCATCCGGTTGATCGCTGGGGGTGGAGCCCTTGTAGGAGTCATCGGCGCAAATGCTGCCATAAACCCAATTGGAGCCTGCGCTGCCATAGGCCAGACCCGGCCCGGGCAGGTTCTCTCCGTCAAGCAGCGCATAGGCGCCGATCAGCAAGGCATTGACACCCGCATGGGTGGCGACGGAATTGAGGGACAGCGATCCTTGCGGCTGTTTGTTCAAATTCTTGTCACATGCGTTTATCAGGAGCAGGAATAAAAATCCGACCGGTATGCTATATCTGGATTTTATGTTGTTCATATGTCTTTGTTTTTATAAGGTGATTAATGGATCGATACGTTAACACCTATGTTGTAATTCTTCTGGTTGTTGGGGTAGGCGCCTCCATCGATGCCGAAGAGGGTGCTGGAGCCGGGCAATTCGGGGTCCAGTCCGCTGTAGCCGGTGATGGTGAAGAGATTGGTCGCCTGGACATAGACTCGTAGCTTGTCCATATGCAAGGCCCTGATCATGGCCGCCGGGAAGGAGTAACCAAGGGTCAGGGATTTGCAGCGCAGGAAGGAACCGTTCTCCATGGTATAGGAGTTGAATACGGAGGCGTTGCTGAAGTTCGAGACCCTTTCCAGCAGGGGTACGGTCGTTCCGGGGTTTGCAACCCTGGCGGTGGGGTCCAGGATATTGGTAGGCGCTCCCGATGCGTTGACCAGCCTGGCGGCGTTATCGATTACGTGATTGCTGATGGCTACGTCAAAGGTCTGGGGGAAGTCGGTGGATGCTCTCACCTGGTTCAGCACATCGTTGCCCACGGAGGCATAGAGGAACATGTAGAAATCGAAGTTCCTGTAGCTGGCGCCGAGGTTCAGGCCTGTGGTGAACTTTGGATTTGGGTTGCCGAAGAAGGTCCTGTCGTTCTGGTCGATCTTACCGTCTTTGTGCACATCGGCATATTTGAATCTACCCGGTGCGGCCCCGTCCTGCGTGGGGGACTTGGCCACATCGCCCGCATCCTGGAAGAGGCCAATGACCTTATAGCCAAAGAAGGCGCCCAGGGCCTGTCCCGGTTGTATGCGTGAAAAAACGGTCGAGCTGCCCGTATTGGATGCATCCTGGTATTTCACGCCCGGGGGCAGACCGATCACTTTGTTGCTGTAGGAGGTGAAGGTTGCCGTTATGTCGAATTTCAATTCGTTCTTCAGGGCGCCGCCGTGATAGGTGAGGGCGGCATCGATGCCTGTGTTGGATATATTGCCGGAATTGATAAAAGGCACCTGGGCCAATCCGCCGTATCCTACGGAGGGAGCCTTGTTGATCAGTCCGCTGATCGCCTTCTTATACCATTCGATGGTGATATCGAATTTGTTCTGCAGGATGGTTGCGTCAAATCCGACGTTCGTGAGGATATCCTTTTCCCAGCTCGTGTAGGGGTTACCGTATTGTGCCGTGTACAGACCTTGGGTTGGCGTCGTGCCGGTGCCGTTGATATCATAATAGGATTGATTGGCCGCCTGACCGAATAAGGTGAAGGCGTTGGTGGGGTTGATATTGCTGATGGAACCCAACTTGCCCCAGCCACCACGGATCTTCAGGTCATTCAGCCATCCGACCCCGTCCATAAATGATTCGCGGGAGATCCGCCAGCCGCCTGTCACGGAGGGGAAATATCCATAACGTTGGGAAGGATCGAAGACGCTGGCGCCGTCCCGGCGGAGGGTGCCGCTCAAAAGGTACTTATCTCCAAAATTGTAGTCCAGCCGTCCGAAGAGGGAATAGATTGCCAGCTGATAGGGCGTTTGCAGTCCATTATTGCTGACGATATTGGAGTTGGTCTGACCGGCGGGCGATCCGAAATTCAGGGTCCAGAGGTTCGGGTTCACGGTCAGGTTGGACGGGTCGGTGACGTAATAGCTGCCTCTCGATGCGCCTACGGACCTGCCGCTGTTGTTAATGTACTCGCTGCCCAGCAGAACTGTCAGGTTATGCTGCTTTGCCAGGGTGTTGGTATACTTCAGCGTATTGGTCCAGGTCATGCTGCTGTTCCAGCCATAATTCTCGCGGTAGCTGTTGGGATTTTGAGCGTTCTCGGCATTTTCGTAAGCCGTGAATACAAAACTATTGTTGTAGAAATAATCTACGGTACCGCCGATGGATGTCCTTGCTGTAAAGTGTTTCAAAAAATCCGCCTCTGCGAACATATTGCCATTGACCTGCCAGATATTGCTGACATTGTTTGCCTGCCGGGTCTGTATGGCCACGGGCTGCGGCGCGTTACCCAGGCTTTGCGAACCGGTTCCGGCAAAATTGCCTCTGATATCGAATACCGGTATAATGGAGGGTTCGCGGTAGGCGGCGTTGATGGAATTGGTGTTGTTCACGCCTGCCAGATTGAGGTAGCCCGGGTTCTTTTTGTAAACAACATAGGCATTCTCGCCGATGCGGATATGATCATCAGCAAGGCTGAAGAGGGTGTTGATACGGGCGGAATATCTTTTCAGGCTGGTATAGATGAGGGTACCCTGCTGGTCGAGATAATTAAAGGAGAAGAAGTAGGAGGATCTGTCGCCGCCGCCGCTGGCGGAGATATTGTGGCTCTGTATCCTCGCCGGCTTAAAGATCTCGTGAAACCAGTCGGTACCGGTCTTGTTGGCCTTTGTGATCTGGTCGGTATAGAGGGCATATTGCGAGGGGTCGGTACCGGGGTCTCCTTCCCTGGCTCCGGCCGGCGTGATGTAGTCGGGTATGACCGGTGTGGGTCCGCTGCCATATTGCTTATGGGTCGGAGATAGTCCGTCGTTGAGGTATTCCTGCCAGATGGCGCCCGCGGTCCTTGTCGGGTTGGCGATGTCAAAACCTTTGCTGAGGGGGCGTTGGGTACCATAGTAGGCATCATAAGCTACCTGAGCCTTGCCGGACCGGCCTCTTTTTGTTGTAACAATGATCACGCCGTTGGAACCCCGGACACCATAGATAGCCGCGGCGCCGGCGTCTTTCAGGACCTGTACCGATTGGATATCATTTACGTTTATGTCATGGAGGTTACCCGGCGTGCCGTCGATGATCACCAGGGGATCTGAGCTGCCGAATGAGGTGATGCCTCTTATCCGGACGTTCGCGGCGCCGCCTGGTGCGCCGGTACTGACCACGGTCACGCCGGCGGCCTGTCCCTGCAAAAGGGATTCCGTACTGCCGGAGGGTGTGGACTTCATATTGGCGACATTTACCACGGATACCGAACCGGTGATGTCCTTTTTCCGCTGGGTCGAATAGCCGGTGACCACTACGTCATTTAAGGTGGTAGCTGTCTGGATGAGGGCGATGTCGCCGGTGGCAACACCGGCGGTTATGGACAATTCCTGGCGGTCGAATCCTATTGCCGAGATCACCAGGGTTCCGTTGTCCTTTTGAATGGTGAGGGTGAAGGTGCCATCCGCTCCGGTCTGGGTGAGCGACTTTGTGCCTTTTAGCTGTACGGTGGCCGCGGGGACCGGCTGACCATCCGTCTTATTGATCACTTTCCCGGTGACCGGTCGCTGGGCATTGGCTCCGAAGGTGTGCAGCAGGAGTGCCAATGCGAGACAGCTACTTTGTAGGGCATTAACCATTTTCTTTGGCATAAGCAGTCGTTATTTTTTATTTTTCAAAAATGTTCCTTAACTGGACAAATCTATATTTGAAAGGCCCTATCCTTGCTATTTTCCACCACATCAATACTACATCACATTCTCATAAACCCTTTAAAACCGGCCATTTGGGCCACATCTTCCCTACATCATTTGTCAATTTCCGACGGGTCGCATTACTTCGCCGGCGTCGAGTTGCTGACGAAGGCGATCTGTTTGCTATCGGGTGACCAGGATGGTGCATTCAATGTTCCCTGGCCTCCGTATAAATGAGCGATGACCCTGGGTCCGCCGCCTGTTGTAAGTGGCATGAGGCGCAGCATCACATTTTTATAGGAGGGATGCGAATCGGGGTCGATGTCCGGGGGAAAAGATATGAAGACCATCCATTTACCATCAGGAGAAATGTGGGGGAACCAGTTGTGGTATTCGTCGAATGTCAGCTGTTCTTTACCGGAGCCATCGGGTCTCATCCGCCAGATCTGCATGGAGCCGGAGGCGTTGGCGTTGTAATAGATGTATTTACCATCCGGGGAATATTCCGGGCCGTCCACATGTCCCGTCCTGTTATGGGTCAGCGCGGTCTCTTTTCCTTCCTTCAGGGAGACCTTGTAGAGGTTGTATATTTTGCTGCCGTTGCGCTGGGCGACGATGGCCAATTCTTTTCCATCCGGGTTCCAGCCGTGAAGATAAGATGGCGTTCCTTCCGTAATCAATCTTGGCTCACCGCCGGCGAGGGGCAGTACGTATACGGTCGAGCCGCCGCCGGGCAGTCCCTGCCGGTGACTGCTGATGGCCAGCATTTTTCCGTCAAAGGAGATCGCATGGTCGTTGTTATTCCTGTTAACGGCGCCGGTATTGAGTTTCCTGGGTTCTCCGCCTTCTATGGAGATGGTGTATAGGGACCCGCCCTCATTGAATAGAAGTTGGCGTCCATCGGGCATCCAGTTGGGAGCTTCGAAACGGCCGGGCGCCTCGCGCAGTACTTTCCGTCGGCTGGTAGCGAGATCCAGGATCTCCAGCCGGCTGCCCAATACTTCTGTGACGGGGGGCATCACGGCATGGGGATTGGAGGTATATTCATGGATGACGGGTTTGTCGATACGGACATTCCAGACTTTTGCATGCGCGACCGTATTGGAGTCATGGGAACAGATATAGAGGCCGGCAAGGACCTCACCGTTGAGGGCATCGGTCTCACAGGATCCCACCAGCTGGAGGGGTTCTCCGGGATGGGCTATTTTCATGGTGATGATCTTACCGATCCTTTCCAGTTGGATCGTCTGTCCTCCTTTTTTTGCGTAGAATTTTTCTTCTTCCGGGTCCCGCATGAACATGCCTTTGTAGGGCCGCCACTGGAGAACGACCAGGCCATCGATATGATTGCAGGCATTCGCGCTGGCCGCACCTTCATCCGTGGACTCGCGGATCATCCAGCCTATTTTCCGGTGTCCGGTTGCCCCTGCCGTATCTCCGGTGAAGGCGAAGTCTGCGGTCAGGATAAAATCCCCTTTTAGTTTTTTGTAGAGGAAATGGAATTCATCCCGGTTGAACCAAATATTGGATCCGGCCCCGGCGATATCGTAGGTTTGATCGGTCTCATGGTAGCTGGCGCCGCCGGCGGCCCTGGGGTGACCGATATCCTGGTGATCGTCGAAGATACCGATGGGATTTTGTGCCATGGAGGCGGCCGCGGAGAGGCAGCCCGCGATCAGGAGCGTGCAGCATTTCATATGTGCTCGTTTTATAGTTTGAATATAGACTCTTTTAGATTCCAGCCTTCCAGTCTCAGGACCGGTCGTATTCCTTTCCACTGATCCGCCGCGCAGCCCAGGGTCAGGGTCCGGCTCTCTCCGGCCGCCAGCGAAAAATAATTGTCCGACCAATAGCTGGGCAGGACTTCTTCTTCGTCCTTTATCAACTGAGGGTTCAGGAAAAAAGCCAACTGCATCGACCGGTTGGTGAATTGCAGGGTCAGGATGCGTTGTCCTCCTTTATTCTCCGTGCGCAGGAGTTTAACGTCTACGGCAGCGGGCGTCATTTGTCCCATCGTGGTAAAATCATGGCGGGGGGACATCCAATAAACGTTGTGCGATATCAGGCGTCCGTTCCTGTCCTTCAGGCGCAATAGCACGAAGGAGATGCCGGTGGTATTGCGAAGACGGTCGCGGAGGGAAGAAACAAGCCTGGTATCCGTGGTGTCGAGGTTGGCCGTCCCCTGCTGGTGGTCAATTAGTTTTCCGTCCATGCCGACCAGGTCCGCCTCGAATTGCAGGTGCGACTGCGGATGGTAGGTGCGATTGATCAGGGCCACGGAAGAATCATTCAGATTAAGTTGGATATGGACCGGCTCGCAGGCGCGCTGCATAAAATAATATCCGGCGTTGGGTTCCAGGAACCAGTCGTAGACTTGCCAGACGACGCTGGGGAAGGCGGCGTTCAGCTTCCACAGCATGACCCCTCCCGTCTCGTTCAGTTTGTGACCGGCGGCTTCGAAAATGCCCCGATAACCGCCTGCATTCAGCAATTGCATTTTTGTGGAAAAGTCCCGGAGACTGGCCGGGGCTCCATAGCGGTCAACCATCGCCTTGTAATAGGTGTCATATTTCCCATTACCCGTACAGGCGTCATGATAGCCCCAGGTGTTGTTCAGCGGGTATGGCAGGTTGGGATCGGGCACCAGGTTGGGAATGATCCTGGCAAGTGTATTATAGGGCGGTTGCGAAGGCAGGCCGGTCTCGTCCTTGAAGACCCAGTCCTTTCCTTCGTCGACCAATTTATAATATTGCGCATCATCCTGCCAGGAATAAGGCCCTCCGCTATATACACCTGCCGGCCGGTTGTCGGGCCAGGACCCTTTCCACTCCTTTGGCGCCCTGGAAAAACCGGAAGAACAGGGAATAAAGGGGCGGGTGCCGTCCAGGGTCGCGACATTATCCCGCATGGCATTGTATAGTTCTTCACGGGCATGTCCTTCATTACCCCCTGTCCATACCAGGAGACTGGGATGATTGCGGATCCTCAGGATGGTGCTGACAACGTTGTCGACAAAGACGTTACGCTGCAAGGGCCAGTCTGCCGACCCCTTGAAGCCGCCATTGGTATCTCCCGTAATCCAGAAATCCTGCCAGACCAGCATGCCATAACGATCCGCCGCCTCATAGAAGTCGTCGGTCTCGCCGAGTCCTCCTCCCCAGATCCTCACCATATTGACATTTGCATTCCGGCAAAGGTGAAGTTCCTGGTCAT
>Ga0247778_1000782_pt1 | contig 25211 bp, 31 predicted proteins | sample UWRJL049202B5_FD_179939 | JGI IMG/M metagenome (GOLD analysis project Ga0247778, IMG submission 179939) | Plant litter microbial communities from Arlington Agricultural Research Station in Wisconsin, United States - UWRJ-L049-202B-5 | ecosystem: Environmental > Terrestrial > Plant litter >...
TTGGTCCCCCCCCCCTCCCCCCCCCCCCCCCCGGAGCAAGATCACACTGCCTGCCGACAGAGCCAATATTATCCTAATTTTAGAAGGAGCAAACAAGTTAAGTGAATGACTGGGCAGCCACGCTCGAATGAATTCCATTTGGCACTTTTAGGATCAAGGAGAATGTCGAGAAATTCTGCAAGTGGTGTTGGACGAGTTGAGACCGTTTACGGGCAGGAGCGACGCCGCAAATCGAAAAGGAGAAAATGAACCAACGAAGATGAGATGCAACTTAAGTCATAACGAATTAACTTCAGGGTTGATTTTTGTGCTCAATTATATTATACTTCCGAGGTATAGCACTAATACCGGAAAGACGCCCCAGAGCTCATCAGAAAATCGTAGCTCTCACTCCGGAAATCATCCGTGATCAGACTATTGTTCAAAGCCAAAAAGTGCGCGAGCTGCTTATTTTCTTTCCACTGAGGCCAATTAGGCAGGCCCGTAGTCCCAGAGTTCGGATCGAGGGTATTGATGAAGCTGATATAATACGATTGGATGGTGAAACTTGGCACATCTGGCGTAGTGCCATAGGCTTGCAAGATGTCAGAAGCGTGGAAAGTGCCCAGGAACGGAATTCCATAGTCATAGGATGCCAGGTAGGACCAGGATGGTACGGAAGGGTTAACGTTGGCGCTGGTGTTGAGGAAGATCCGACGGGTGAGGGTGAAAGCGAAGTCTCCAAGAAGTGCGGCTAATCTTTTGTATTGTGGGTAAAGTTGATTGAGAACTCCTGTTCTGTAGGATGAGCCTGCTGATGGCTCATCGGGATAGTTTGCTACGAATTGGTGGACTTGTTCCTTGGCAGCGTCGTTGAAGTACAAAGTCGAAAGGTAGTCCTCGAGCTCTGCCGTGGTGCTAATATTTGATTAGAACAATGCGAAAATTGTTCCTTCGTCTTCTTGATCCCCGATGATGAAAGGAATAGAGGGAATGTTTCCTTCTTGGACAAGTACCTCAGGGGAGTCTGGCAGGATGACCCCGTCGGGACGAGGGAGGTACGAGAGCGCAACAGCTGCGTAGTCCAATGTAGAGGGCACTGTTGAGTAGCCTTGAGGAAGGTAGTGTAGTCAAGGCCTCTCAAGCATGCCAAGGTGTCAGAAGAGCCTGAACATCCACCCGCTGCGACGACCTGGTTAAAAATAGATTGTGCTTTGGGGCAGTCGACTGGATCTGTAGGTACGACGCTTCCGCTATCCATGATTGCACCTCTGAACAGAGGCTTGCCTTTGTAGGTGTTGTTGCCACCGTAGAGGGTCATTTGATTGAACACTGAAATGGATCCAGCCGACTCTCCCCACATAGTGACCCTCGAAGGATCACCACCAAACGCGGCAATATTATCGGCGACCCATTCCATACCTAGGCGTTGATCAAGATGTCCAAGATTGACCGAGCCGTCCTTTCTGAGTTCTGGTCCCGCCAGAAAGCCGAAGCCTCCGACTCTGTAGTTCACAGAGACATAGATGACATCCTTCCCTTGAGCAACAGATGTGGATATGAAGTTGCTTGCATCGTAAACCTGAGTAGATCCCGAATTAAAACCGCCTCCATAAATCCAGAAAACGACAGGAAGCTTGGAGTCTGAAGTTGCGGAAGAGGGTCTTTGAACATCGGAAAGGACGGTCAGAGTCTCAGAATTAATGATGAATTGTTGGAACAAACTTACTGACTGTAAGGCAGTCTTCACCGGCATTGGTACCAGTCTGAACTAGCGGTGTGTCCAATAGCAGTGTGACAACAGACTCAGGAAGGGAATACTTGTTAATAGAGTACAGAATTTGTGGGCATTGTCGAGGTTGACCGGTTGCCATCACAATGCCCAGATTGGAAGTGATTGGTTGGGGAGGCTTCAATCTGAGATTTCCCACTGGCGGTTGTGCGTACGGGATGCCTTTAAAGGAATCGATTCCCAACTGACTTGATCCAACAATGGTGGCATACTCAGTTTCGACAGTGGGAGACAAAGCACGCTTCCGAGGGGCGGCGGTAGTAAAAGATATGATGACCGATGCTAAGCTGATGAGAGACCACATAATGACCAAAGTTTTGTTCTTATCCAAAGGCCAGACTGCTGCTCATCGATGGGGATGAAAAGCACAACATGGACGCAAAGAGGTTTATATGAATGTCCAAATCATATGACAATTTGGTGAATTATCACCAGATCGAAGCTATTTTTATTCAACTAAGTGGGGAGGGACTTACTCGTGCTGTCAGTAGATCTATTACCCCGCCATACAGTACTCTGTGTTTTGACGTGATAAGTCTGATGCCCCGCCATACTCTAAATTTTGACGTGAAACTTAGAGTTGCGGATTATCCCACGTCTCTTTCACAGTTGCAGTATCTGGTTAGCTGCGGGAATATACTTACGCGCGGCAGAATTAGGAGGTATTTGAAAAGTTTTGGCTCTATATGAAATCGTGATGGCAAAAGTGGGATAGAAAAGGCTAAATCGTAGCCACTTGGACATGTCTGCAGGAACTTGGAGCGCAAGTAAATGTTAAAGACCATGAAAAAAAAGCAATGCTACACATTGCAAAGCGTTGCAAGATCGAACTTTCGGGCATGAAGTCCTTTGGGCCTGTCATGGACCAGCCCGTCGATTACCCCACAAGTGTGGGGGGCGGCGCTAAATCAAACCTACCCAATTCCAGTACGGGGTAGTACAGTTCTTGCGACAGACGAAGACAGGCTGTTGCTGTACCACTTTTAGATGAAAACATGTTGATCACATACTATATTCATGCCGTGTATCACATGCAGCATTTAGTCTACGGCCCAGACTGAAGTCTCAGACAGTACCACCGACCTGGAACCTAAAGTATTACCTACACTAGCAAGATCTGGTAAGATCTGGTGACCCGGATACCGGACACATTCGAATGAGTGAGTTTATGGGATGAATAGAGTGTCGCCTACGAGCTCTTTCCATCTGTAAGAGCATACTAGGAGAAGTAGCAAAGGCTTTAGCTCGTAGGCCTCCGAACTGGAACATGAACCTACACGACAAAATGCTACTGTTAGCTTCGCGTCCCTTGAATACTCGCAAAGAATACAGTTTGAGTTTCGGAAGGAACTCACCATCCACTGGAGGATTTCATATATGATCTGGCCTACGGCAATACCCGTAGTTTCGGCCGCATTGTCGTATATTGGAGTGAATTCCACGACATCAGAACCTATAATTTTCAGACCAGCATCCGAAAGGCCATGGATGATTTGCAGTAGCTTTCACAGTTAGCTACGTCTACAACCTTTCGGAGTGATTGTGGAATACCTCGCGAGTAGTCCAGCCTCCCGGTTCGATGGTCCCAGTGGCTGGTGCAAATGCGGGATCGAGGACATCAATGTCGACGCTTAGATAAACATATTCATCGCCAACAGTTTCCACGATCTGCTTGACAACCTTATCTATCCCAAGCGTGTCCAATTCTCTCGCACGGATGTAGCTAAAGCCACATCGCAAATCATTGTTCAAGTCGTAGTGCTCGTCAAAAAGTGTACATCTCGATCCAAGATGCATGTTACTATGATTTGATAGCAGCCCTTCCTCGTGGGCGATATGTAACATCGTCCCATGATTGACTTCAGAGTATTTCGTAATACCGCCACCCAGTTGCTTTGGGTCCCAGGTATCCTAGGCCAAAATCAGCCCATTGAAATTCGAATAGAAGTTATCATTTCGACATAGAACATACAAGATGGCTGTCAAAATGGAGAACAGCGACTCGGCCCCAGGTTGAGTGGAGTGCTCGCAGAATTGGCAGAGCTACGTGGGGAATTAGCAATGGTTGATAGAACCCTACAATTAATGAACTGGGTACGGACTGATAGTATGGTCACCACCAATCGTTATGAGTCGCACAGCATCGGAAGCCGAATCGTTCTTCGCCTTTTGCTTATTTATTGCTTTCATACCCCGCTCCAATTCATGGATCGCAAGTAGTTTATCGAAAGGTGTATTTCCAATATCACCACAATCGGTAATGGTTGCCCAGTCGCGGAAAGGATTCACACCGCCGTGATCCATACTGGAAAGCATCAGCAATTTCTCGATTCGTGTGACTATATACTTACTCCCAGCCAGCAGCTGGGCTCATTCGTCGCGCGCCTTGGCGTGCTCCGTTGGGGCCAAATCTTGCCCCTGGTCTATACGAGACTCCCAAATCAAAAGGATGCCCAACAATACCAATGTCAAAAGTGCCACTGCTCTCAGATTTTGTGCAATGTGTGAAATCAAGGTGTGCAAACGTGCCTAAACCCTGGAACTGAGCCTCGGCCGCGTCTTGGGGCGTATATGTGGGAGGTAAAACTTGGGGCTCTTGCAGCTCAAATATATTATGGCTTCTACGACCGAATATAGACGATTCAATGAAATTGGAGGGCTCTTTAGACTCGCTCAGGACTTTCTGAGAATGGTGCTCGTTTGCCCCTGAAACAGAGGCGGGGCACACTGCAAGCGCCGCGATAAGAAGAGAAAACATGTTCTACAAGTGAAGATGAAGCAGTTTTAAGAAAGATGAAATAAAAATACATATATTTGTAACATTTCACAAAGATAGTGAACGGAGTTGTCAAGGAAATTCAACATTTTACTCACAAACGTGGGGAAGTCCCGCTAACCTATTTGAGAATGTCCAGCCGAGAAGAGGTTGGGGCTGGAGCTGTGACTTCCAGGACTTCTCTCTCTCCTGAGCCAGACTTGGCGGCATAGGAAGTCACCGTATAAATATGATATGCGCATCTCCTCTTTGCCGCGCGCGACCGCTCGGAGAGAATGAGAACTTTCTCAAACTTGGGCCTCCGAATCACCAACATCTGAATGCAGATATCGGGAATTCGGCCAATGAGGTCCTGTCCCTCGTTAAACGCGACGTGGTCATCCATGGCTGCAGAAATGTGGCAGGTTTGGGGGCTATTTTCATCAATTTCGACAAATCACCACGCATCGCCCTCAGAAGCTCAGCAATGAAGGTCTTGGTCCAAATGTCATTGGGCAAATGTACGAGAGCGAGATCCTTCCTGGCCAGTGGCCGCGAAGCTCATCGACATGGGAACATCTCAGCCGCAGCGTTCGAAAAGGACTAGTTAGGTATTGCAACGGTGAGCTGTGTTTCCTACTGACTGTGTTCCTTCATCATTGCTCCTTTCTCCATCTTCTACCTAAAAGGTTGCAAACCCCAGTCTTACTCGTTTCACCTTTCTATTCAGCACTTCGTGGATATCTGTCGTACCTTTTGTGCAATTGTTACTCTCACAGCAGCCTCGCCCAGCCGTCGATCAAGCTCCTGCATCCATGCCGCAGCGCGTTTTACGCCCGCCTCAGGGAAACAAAAACATGGCGGAAGGAAGCGTGAGTTCTGGCTCCTCTTCCAGCAGCTCCGAGGGAAACAATAAGGCCGCTGGAGACACGCCAATGATGCTGATACCCGCTCCTCCCCCTACCAGGAAGAAGTCGCAGTCTCCGCAGCAGACGATTGATGAGTTCTGGGCAAAATTCAATAGCAAGACTCCGGGCAAAGGTTGGCAGTATCTATGAATCTCCCGTGAAGACTGTTACTAATATCGTGGTCTTGCAGCAACCACTATCCTCCCAAAAGACCGATTCGCGAAACAAGCTGGGGAAAACGCCCCGAAAGGGACTATAGAGGGATCAAACCCCGTTTCATCCTACGAAGATGCTGTAAAGATCTGCAAAGAGAAAGTCGAGAAGATTGTCAAGGAATGCCGCCGAATCAATGTCAAATACACAGATAAGCATTTCGACCTTGAGATCGATCTGAAGGGATGGGGTGCGAAGAAGGACTGCCTCTCGAAGTTAACAGCTTCATCTGATGACGATCAATGGCTCAATTTCTCGCCCGGATCCGTCAAGAGAGTCACAGACATTTTTGACAACCCACAATTCTTTGTCGACGATGCCACATCCAATGATATTCGTCAGGGCCGTGATGGTGACTGTTGGTTCCTTGCTGCTCTGTGCACGCTTGGAAATAAAGAGGGTCTTATAGAGAAAGTCTGTGTTGCTAGAGACGAGAAGGTCGGAGTCTATGGCTTCGTTTTCCATCGAGATGGGGAATGGATTTCTGAAATCATCGATGACAAATTGTACTTGATAAAGCCAGACTATGAGGAGTCGTGGGAGGAGAGAAATTTAATCGATGAGGATCGCCAGCGAATCAACTCTGAGGAAGATTATCGCAAAATCTACCAAACCAATTCTGGTGCCTTGTATTTTGCACAGTGCGAGGATCCAAATGAGACTTGGTTGCCGCTTTTGGAAAAGGCGTATGCCAAAGCACATGGGGTACGTTTCCCAGTCTAAACCGTCTCTCTTTTTTTTGTTCTTAAAAAAAGGTTCGAGGACTAATAGCAACAACATAGGACTTCGCAGCAATTGAAGGTGGCTTTCCTGGTGAAGGTCTCGAGGATTTGACAGGCGGTGTAACATCGGAGATTTTCAGCACAGATATCCTGGACAAAGACTATTTCTGGAACGAGGAGATTCTCAAGGTCAACAAGGATTTCCTCTTTGGTTGCTACAGCTGTACTTTCCGTGGCGGACGAGGCTATAGAAAAGGAATCTACGAAGGCCATGCATACTCAATCATGAAGGTACTTTTGAAGCATTTGTTGTCGAGAAAATGCTCATTGAACTAATCCCGTGAAGGCCGTAGAGATCGATGGGAAACGGTTGTGTCTCCTGAGAAACCCTTGGGGATGTGGCGAATGGCAGGGCGCGTGGAGTAGGATGCCCCTCTGTTAAGTCTTTATCTTTCGCTAATTTTGATTTCAGGTGACGGAAGTAAGGAATGGACACCTGAGTGGATGACGAAGCTCAACCATCGATTCGGCGACGATGGGGCTTTCTGGATGGAGTATTCAGATATGCTGCGGAAATATCAGACCTTCGATCGTACACGACTCTTTACGGATGAATGGAAAGTCACTCAACTGTGGACCTCGCTTACAGTTCCCTGGACTGTCGAGTACAACAAGACCAAGTTCTGTTTTAGTCTCGAAAAGAAAGCAAATGTCGTACTTGTTCTTTCACAGGTAAGTTGATCGTTCTCACTTATGGCTTATCTGCCCTGACAATACCTCACAGTTGGACGACCGCTATTTCTGTGGGCTAGAAGGCCAGTACTACTTCGAACTTTCATTCCGTGTCCACAAAGCCGGCGAAGAAGACTACATCGTCCGATCTCATAGCGGGTATTCCATGCGACGGTCTGTGACTGCAGATCTTGAACTTGAGGCCGGCGAATATCACGTCTTGATGAAAGTCGAAGCCACACGTAACGAAGACGCACCAGCGGTGGAAGATGTGGTTCGGAACAACGTCAAAGACCGACGAGATAAACTTTTGAGGATCGGTTTCGCTTACGATTTGGCTCATGCAAAGGGGGAAATCAAAGAAACTGACGAAGAAAAGAAGGGTCGAAAGAAGGCAGAAGCTGAAAAACAGGCCAAAAAGAAGAACGAGGTTCATCCCCATCCCCATCCCCCCTTCAAAATTTGGGAAAGCACGAGCCTCTTGAGCAAATGCCCGTGCACCCTACAATAGAGCAAGAAGCTAACAGACTTGTCGTACAGATGAAAGAGAAATTGTTGAAGGAGAAGAAAAAGAGGTAAATTTTCAAAACGTTCTCTCGGCACATGCCGAGGCGTATTAACTCATTACTAACTCAGGGCAATAGGACTCACAATGAGAACAAAGAGAAGAGAAAGCAACGAGCCGCCGCTCTTAAAAGAAAGGAAAAGGCTAAGGCTAAGGCCGAGCGACAGAAGAAACGAGCGGCGGAAAAAGATGCTCTCAAGAAAAAGAGCGAGGCCGAACAGAAATCGGATGATCAGGAAGGGAAGACCAAGTCTGCCGGGGATACAGAATCGACAAAACCAACGAATACTGAAACTACTGATGTGGCTAAAGAGCCTGAGACTAAACCCGATGAGGTTGTTGCAAAGCCAACTTTGGAAGAGGCAACTGCTGCTCTTGAGATTAGCGAACCTGTAAAAGCATCCGAGGAGGCTGCTTCCAATGAAGACAGCAAACCCGCCAGGACCGAAGAGGCTGCTCAAAAGACCGAGGGTGGGGAAGCGCCCAAGGACACTGGCGCTGCACCATCTGAGACTGGCGCAGAAGCCGGATCTGATTCCGATGCTGACTCTGACGACTTTGACGAATCCGACATCGTCTCCGTAATCTCCGACATTTCGTCCGGCGTAGTCGAAGACGCCTTGGAGGAGGCAAAATTGGTCGCCGACTTATCAGCACCACCTCCACCGCCGAACGCGGACGAGGAGGACGAGTTCGAGAAAGACCCATGGAACGCGGTTTGCGTTGTTGGGCTGCGTGTCTACAGCAAGGATAGTGGGGTTAGCGTCAAGGTTATTCGGCCGAGGGACTGGGAACATCAGGAGGGGAAGGGCGAGGCTAAGCTTGACGTTGATGATCCGGCTGCGGATGCAACGAAGGATGTTGAGTTGAAGAAAGAAGAGCAGGGTAATGAGGAGACTAAGAAAGAGGAGGGTAGTGAGGGCTCTGGGGTTATTGTCTGATGCGATACCAAATTCGTGTGCTGTTGGGGTCTGAGCGGTTGGAAACCATAGCTTGCATATGATTACGGACCGTTAGGATAGGGGTGACTACTTTAATATTTCTCTCCTCATTTTGTATCATTCTCGGAATTAAGGAATAAACCCCCGCATATTACGCAAGAGCATTTCAAAATGATTCAGTATCAATGGCACAACAGAAAAGGTGCTGTCCTAGTGGAGGCAGTCATTAGAATGCGAAAAACAGTGATGGGGCAAAGTGTTTCTTTTTGTTAGTGGTGCAATGACCAATGGCCCCCATAATTCCAGTCTAATGTGACTAGTCCCCGTCAAGTCAAATGGGGTTTTATTAAAGATCAAATCGTCAAATTGTACGTCCGGAGATCTAGACATTTTTAGATGAAGGTTGCTGAGCGTACTTAAGATAACGATGAAAAAATTTAACTCTATTAATTTTAGCTGAGGAGCTTCTATGTATACCGATATCTATAAACTCCAATATCCTTCTTCTTTTATTCATTATGTGATCCCCAATCTCCCAACGCCTCGCAAAAATTCAAGCAATATATTCACAAAAGAAAAGCAAAAGTTGTACATCCGTCTCTCAAGCAGCACCGCCAGCCACAATCTTCCCCTTCAAATTCTTCCACCGACTCAAGCAGCTAATCAACACCGCAATCCCCGAACTCGCAATCGCAATCGCATAATCGACTCTCAGTCCATCCATATACGCCTGCACGATCCCCGGCACGATATCCGCAGGGAATGTTTTCCTGATCTCAGTCACGCCGACGACAACAACGGAAGCGGGGTCAATGTTTGGTACGTATCTGTTTACATGACCTAGCAGGATATTGGAGAATGCGACGTTGCCAGCGGAGACGAAAAATGCTCCTCCGATGGTTTGGCAGAAGAGGACCATGGCTGTGACGGAGGAGAGATCGACGGGTTTTACGGTTGCTTGCGCGGCGATGATGGGGACTTGGATAGCAGCGCCAACGCCGAGACCAGCGAGCGCTTGGTAGCCGATCCAGTGCGAGGAGCTGGAATGTGTGTTAAGTGTGTAGAGCAATCCTGAGCCGATTGTGGAGAGCACGGCACCTCCTATCAACCATGGTACAAAGTGTCCCGTGGCGGAGATCAGAACGCCGGACGCGATGGTCGCGATAACTGTTCCGAGAATGAGGGGCAGGTTGCGGATACCGGATTGGGAGGCAGAGACGCCGCTCACGACTTGAAAGTAGATAGGTAGGTAGTAGACAAGCAGGAAGTAGCCGCCTGCTAGGAAAAAGATGTAGGACATGCCAACCCAGATTGTGCGGTCTTTGAGAAGACGGGGGACGACCATGGCGCGCTCGCCTTGGTACCATTCGATGACGCAGAAGGCGATGATGAGAAGGACGAAGCCGACGAGAGTACCGATTACGTCTGAAGAGTTCCAGGATTTAGATTGGCCTCCCCATTGCAGTGCGAGGATATAGCAGACAATTGCGGCCATGATTGTGAAGGCTCCGGGGAGATCCATCTGCAGCAATTTCTCCTTGAGAGAAGCTTTTGCGGGGGATACCTGAGCGGGTGTCTTGAAGAAGAAGAGGATGATTGCTGCGGAAGCTCCACCGATGGGAAGGTTGATGTAAAAGCACCATCTCCATGATACCTTTTCAGCGAAGACTCCTCCGAGCAATGGGCCGATGACACTAGCGACTCCGTATGATGCTCCCATTAGACCCGTGAACGCAGGTCGTTGTGCTGGAGGTGCGGAAAAGGCGATGAGTGTGTACGCTCCGGAGGCAATGCCTGCTCCTCCGACACCTGCAATTGCTCGTCCGACGATCAAAGCTGTTGAATTTGGTGCCACGCCACAAATCAGACTTCCCAGCTCGAAGATAAAGATGGAAACCAGGAACGTTGCCTTCAATGGAAAGTACTTGTAGCCTTTTCCCCAGGTTGACTGGAAGGCTCCGACAGTCAAGAAGAATGCAGCACCGTACCATCCTACCAGATCGAGACCGTGGAATTCGTCGGTGATTTTAGGAATGGCAGTAGCCACAATAGTCATGTCGAGCGAAACCTGCAATTATTAGGATTTTGATCAGACTAGTACTCAGGGACGCTTACTAGAAAAATACTGAGAAGAAGAGATATGACGATCAACGCCAATCGGAACCCAGAGGGATATTCGATATCATCTTGGTTGATCTCATCCATTGACGTTTCCTTGAAGGAGCCATCTTCATTGTCTGTTGTCGAGTCGTCGATTTTGGCGTTCGTTTCCTTATTGAGGGATCCTGCGGGGGTTGGTGATAGACTTCTTCCAACCTCATGATCCCCAGCCAGTGTGGCTGATCTCGAGTCTATGTCTGCCATAGAGAATATTGTAGTTGAAGAAATACTGTGCAAGTTGAAATCCAAAATTCTAGAGCGGGTTCTGAACCAATATCACAGAGATATCGGGAGATAGATAATAAGTACAGCGGGAGAATGAATAAGTTTATGAACTCTTGTTGAGTCAAAGGTAATACGGAGCAGACGGATGATATAGATATATACTTTAAATCTCAGTAAGCACTGCTAGTGTTGAGATCAGCCACTCGTGAATCATGCGGGCTACCGCCATGTCTCTACCGGAGTGATTCATTCCTTGCTTACAAAACCCTAAATCCGCAGTTTCAAATTGTCGATTCCCGCTCCAAAAGAAATTAACACGGGCGTTTTGCACAGCGTGTTGTTGACATGCCTATGCGAAAAAGGAGATAACTCTCCTTAGCTCCCTCTTCCTCCGCCGCAAACCATATTTCCGGTAACGAGCCGTCCAGGCGTCAGCAAGGGAGCCCACGTAAAGCGTTAGATCATTTCCTGTAAATAGGCTTTGATGGAAAGGAGCCTCATTGTAAGCGGCTTCGGCCGGTGACGGCGGTGGGGTGAGGGGAGTTGATTGGGTAAGGTGCAGAATTTGACAAGATGAGTCGAAGTGAGTTTGGCTTCGCGAGATTGCTTGGCGCGGTCGAACTCGGCGGAGGGTGAAGATATCTTACTAATACGCGACAACTTTAGGAAAAATGCTGCGACAGTTTTTATGTGCGCTGCTCGTCCGTTGAATTTCGGGATGATGATGACGGAGGCAGAAAACTCGGGTTCAATTGGGATGAATGGCACTTTGTGGCTGTTCCCTAGGAAGTACCCCGGTCAGTTGGTGCGTAAAGCCGGATATCCCATGTTGTACAACATGGAATTCCGGTTTGTTCATTTTCCGGCATTTCCCATATTGGAAGTATTTCGAAGATTCAAGTGAGTCTTTTTCACTTTTGCGCGTCGACTTCCTAATTGCTTTTTGCATTGCTTTTCGCCAAGCATCAGTTCTCCGCGATGATCTTGCCACGAGACCTGCCATCGTGCTAATAAGAAGTCCCGATTTGTCCGATTTACGAACGAACCTGAAAAGAGCGGATCGCAGTCTGACGTGTGAATTTCGCCCAGAGGAGAGGCACTTTGAGGCTGCTTCAAAAGGAAAGCAATGCGACAGATACGACCACCTGGGCATTGTTAGCATCATTGGTTTTCCCCCATACAGAGATCTGGGTTTCCCACCTATCATACCACTTCTGGGAAGCTTTGCAGAACATCTGAATAGCCAATACAATACTTCTATCTCGCTTTCAAGATCTAGAAGATGAAGTCGCCTGGAACCTTGTTGCCAGAATCCATGTTACAATAGGGTTCGGCAGGCATACATCTGCGGGAAGTTGCAAGTCTCGCCGCTTCTGCTGTATCAAACCCAATGCTCATTCGCGAGTCATTAGATTCATACAGCGTTACTTAATATACCGATCTACAATATTCATCCGCATGTGAATGCTTCCGACAGATGGGAGGTTGATGCAATGCAAGCGCTGTGCGTGTCGCTGACCATTCCTTCCCTTCCGGAAATCATTTTCTTTTCTGTAGCTTACTCCTTCAAAAGCTTAGAGACGGTGTGGTTAAATCGAAACTTTTCAAGTGCATTGTATATGATATGGACATATTAATACCCGTCCTTCACTGCCCATCAGAAAGTCATGTCATCATCATTACCATACACGAAATCTCGCCATGTGTTTAACAACCCTATCCGAACTCCGTCGCCATTGCCTATCATCATGCAAGATGAGGGAAATTCGTCGCCCAAGTTGATATATACGCATCGGGCGGAAGAAAACAGAGCGTTCGAAAGACTTCGACTAGTAAAAAGAGCCTAGCTAGAACGTAAAGGACGCTTACGATCCGAGTGAACATACCGATAACCCGATCAAATATACTACCTGAGATGCAGCTTAACAAAGCCCCTAAAAGAATGAAGAAGAAATAAATGAGCATGCACCACAGACTGGTGACTCTCCAAACAAGCTGCTCGTTCTCTGTAGGAAAGTCGAAATTCCACGCAGCGACATGAATTCCGCCAAAAATGATAGATCCTATGATTATCCCGAAAAATCCACTGTCGTTACTCTGATCATCATTGATTACGTTACAATCATTCGGTATGCACGAGCTGTAGGATGAGTATTGACCACCAACCCCGAGGAATGCATAAATCAAACCTTCGTCGTACACCCCCGCATCCTGAATCTCATCTCTTACATTTAGTGGAATTTCTTCATCATACGACAAGATGAAGTATGGGGTTTTAACACCCTTTGGCTTGCTCCAGTTCAAAGAATAGATGACAATTGCACACGTAGAAAAGGCGAGAACTGCAATCTCAAGCTGAGAGATAGCTAAGCCTTTGGCTGCCCGTACAATTGTCTGCAAAACGATCCAGGTGATTTGAGCAATGGAAATGAGTCTGGCGAACATGTCGCTTTTGCTCTTATCGTTAATGTCTTCAAGGAATACATTTGGTAAATGCGGTATTGTTCTGGACTCTCGGAGCTTGATGAGCTGTTGGGACGTGAGGCAAGCGAAGTCGGAATATTTGGTGTGGGTTATTCCTTGGTTGCCTTCGCGTTCGTTCTTTTACTGGCGCTTGTTCTTTCCTCTAATCATGAACCCTCCTATATCTGCAAACAGGGTGTGAGTCAACGTCCAAGGAACCCTATCTTCTGCTGCAAGCTGCTGCAGTCTAGGAAGAGTACTTCGCGCAGCCAGTAGATCTGCCAAATTCTTCCCTAACAATAGCTCAGGAGCGATTGCAGTAACGAGCATCCACTTCAAACTCGACCAAAATCCCTTGAGTTTCCATTTGATGTCACCCCGCCACCCTTCATCCTTATCTCCTCGCTGCTCAGGTATGTTCAGATGTTGGACCGTCCAGGTGCAAGCAATTATCGTAAATAGGCAGCTCCAGAGAATGTCTAGAGTGCCACGCGTATCGGGAGAAGAGACGAAGTTCGTTGTGGCGTTAGGTAAGGAGCAGGTCGCCTCGAAGGTTGTGTAAGCGTGGGCGGCGGGAGCTGCGACGAGGAGAAGTTGGTAAGGGAAGCGAAGCATTTGGCAAACTTGGAATATTATATGGATATAGCAGGAGAAGTAGACGGTAGGAGATGAAGAAGGTAGAACAGAGCACGCTCGAGTCCTTTGCCAGATTTGCATGTGCAATGCGCAAGGCTGGGCTGAAGTTCTGAGAATAGCACGAGAATGATCGAGACGGACATCCAATCAAATACAAGAGACTTCCATATACGATGCAGCAACTTTCGCTGTCAGGAAAAGGCCAAAACGATATCATGTTTAATTTAATTCTTTTCAAATAGAAAATCTGGCCGCATTGCAAGAACAACAAACAGCTTTGACTGAAGATACAAAATCGTTGACGGATGCTTTCTAGGTCTCTGCATTGAAGAGAGTGAATTTTCAAGTCGAATTCAACTTCAATTCATGGGCAAGATCCCGACTTCATAAAGATTCATGAATTACGACCCCATCTTCAGTTCAACTTCATGAATCTTCATGAAGTCAAGATTGAAAATACCTAAAAATAGACATTTGTAAATAATACCAAAACACCACAAAAGTATCCCCATGAAATATCCCCAGGGGCATCCCTAAACGCACTTAAAAACGCCTCACGATATGCCCATCCTTTTCTTCACCCAATCCTGTAATTGGTGCATATAATAGGGTCTAGATTGTAGTGGGAACCCCCCCGGAGATTACGCCTATATTAGGCCAAGATTAGACCCCCAAATTCATGAATCTTCATGAATCAACCCCCCAAATTCATGCTTCATGGGTATCCTCTTCAATTCATGAAGTTAAAGCGATTCTTCACTTCATGAATGTCTTCACTTCATGAAGATTCAACTTCAACACTTCAATGCAGAGACCTAATGCTTTCCACTGGCAATAATCAACTTGATGTTGCTGCACGATGGATTTTGAAAGCTGGCATTCTTTTGCAGCTTTCTGTAACTTGGTACATATTTGATGTAGCATGTGTAGTTGGAAATGATATGATGTTGGCAAAGAGAAGAGAAGATCTGGTGGATCTCCATATCAAATGGATCTGGTGGGTCCCGCAGCCCGCTAGCTTGACGGATCATGCCTTCCCCTTTTTCAGTTGATTATCGATAAGACATGGGATGAGACACTAAAATTATGCATCAGTGACGTTATCCCGGGCATAAATGTATCTCGGCCAATGACAGGCCAGTAGTTTCCAAACCCATCGTCGACCTCATCACCTCACACTTGCATGCTCCAATACTCTTTGCCATACTCACTCCCCATCCATTCCCGAGCAAATACCCCTCCTCATAAACTCCCCCCCCCCTCCATCCACCCCCCTTCTCTTATATGCTCTCACCAAGACTCTTCATTCATACTGGACTTCGACAGTTCTTTCGTCAAGCCTCACCCCGCAATTCCCCAGCTATCCGAGCATTATCCACTACGTCACGAATTATGGCCCAAGAATACAAGCTCAAGGGCCTCAGCAGCCTCGATTTGAAGCCCGGTGAAAAGAGGGAGATTGAGGTTGAGGGTATCGAAGAGGGAAAGGTGCTGTTGTGTAATGTGGGGGGAAAGACGACGGCTTTGGGCAGCAAATGTACTCATTACGGAGCTCCGTTGGTCAAAGGTGTTTTGACTGGTGACGGCAGAATTACTTGCCCATGGCATGGAGGTAAGATCGTTCCCCGTCAACGGATACATCCGTAGCTAATATAAGTATAGCCTGCTTCAAGGCCTCAAACGGAGATATCGAAAACGCACCTGCCATCGATGCCCTTCCCTCTTTCCAATTGTCCGAAAAGAACGGCGGAGTCTATATCACAGGCGAGCAACAAAGCATCAAGGGCAGCCGAAGAAAGCCAAACATCAAGATCACCGGAACTGCAGGTTCGGAGAAGGTGGTTATTGTCGGTGGAGGAAGCGGTGCATTGGGTACCTTGGAGGCGCTCCGCGAGAATGGCTTCAAGGGAACTATTACCTTGATTGGAAGCGAAGGATACCCGCCAATTGACCGAACCAAGCTGTCGAAGGCTCTTATTGACGACCCATCGAAGATTGCTCTCCGAGACGATGCTTGGTTCAAGGAAGGCTCAGTCAATGTTGTCAATGACGAGGTCACTGATGTTGACTTTTCTGGAAAGAAGGTTTCTACAAAGGGAGGCAGCTCATTCCCGTACACAAAGCTCGTTCTAGCCACTGGTGGAACACCCAAGAGTCTGCCACTACCAGGTTTCAAGGAATTGAGCAACATCTTTCTCCTCCGAACAGTACCCCACGTCAAGGCTATCCTCGCAGCCATCGGAGATAAGAATAAGAAGATCGTTATCATCGGAAGTTCGTTCATTGGTATGGAGGTTGCCAACGCCGTTGCAAAGGACAACGATGTGACAGTTGTTGGAATGGAGAAGGCACCCTTGGAGCGCGTAATGGGTGAGGAAGTCGGCAAGATCTTCCAAAAGGCTCTCGAGAAGAACGGTGTAAAGTTCAAGCTCAACGCCGGCGTCGAGAAGGCCGTGCCATCAAAGTCCAACTCTTCAAGCGTCGGCGGTATCGAGCTCAAGGATGGCACTACCCTCGAGGCTGATCTCGTGATCCTCGGTACTGGTGTAGGACCAGCCACCACATTTTTGAAAGACAACAAATCCATCGAATTGCAGAAAGATGGCTCCCTCAAGACAGACGAGCATTTCGCTGTCTCGGGATTAAAGGATGTCTACGCCATTGGTGACATTGCAACATACCCATACCATGGTCCAGGCGGTGACGGTGCACTCACCAGGATTGAGCACTGGAATGTTGCTCAAAATGCAGGACGTGAGGTAGCATCGCATATCATCAACCCATCATCTCCTCCCAAAGCATTCATCCCTATCTTCTGGTCAGCCCTAGGAAGTCAACTCCGCTACTGCGGTAATACACCTAATGGCTGGGATGACTTGGTGCTCACTGGCACGCCGGAAGAGGCGAAGTTCGTGGCATACTATACGAAGGGAGAGACGGTTGTTGCGGTGGCGTCTATGCAAATTGATCCCGTCATGGTACAATCCTCTGAGCTGATGAGACGGGGCAAGATGCCTAGTAAGAGTGAGTTGAAGAAAGGTGTTGACCCGTTGAGCATTAGTGTGCCAGCGGAGTTGAAGATTTGAGAGCTTTTGGCATGAAATGAATTAGAAATGAGAAATGAAGAATTATTGCTACTACTACTCAAGCCAACGATGACTTCAGTGTTTGAGCTTCCCAGTCAGTCCTCTCTATCATCCAAATCCCCAAACGCTACCCACTCCAGCCTCAACACCAGTCCTTTCTTGCCTCTGCCTCCACCTCTTCACCCTTTATCGCCCACCAGGACACATAATCAGTCCCCTCCAATAAGTCCCACAAGGCGTTCCATCACCTGCTCCACTTTGCACCGTGCACTATTCCGTCCTTATCAGTCTTCTATCCCCTTCCCTTTCCATTGGTGCTTAACTTACAGAACCATAATCACACCGACTATACACACGGTACACATCATCGGTGCAAAGCACTTTTCTCAAACTTAAAAGAGAAGTGAGCAGAGAGGGGCGAGAGAAATACGTACTGGTTTATACCTGCTATTTTGCAGGACGTTCCATTACATCTCTTTTTTTCTTCAGCGTTAGCATTTTGCATTTTGTACGTGAGGGAGGAGAAATGGAAGAGGGAAATGGGGACATACGCCGCACCATTCATAGCCACAGCTACTTTCTGCTGCTTCGGATTGGAGAGCTACGTCTTCGATTGGGGCCGGGGCTGCGGCGACGAGAGTAGCGGTTAGGAGGAGGGTGAGGAGGGTTGGGATGCGCATTTTGGGGCTCGCCTAGATTTGGGGGAATAAGAGGTCTAGAAGGAAGGAAAATTGGGTATGAGGCGATGGGGAAAGAAGGGGAAAGATAGGAGGTGGGAAGGAATTTATATAGAAATTTGGGACACTAGGGAAGGCTGCGTGAGTTGACTAGAAAGAGTAATGCTTGATTTGCCTCGTTCACGTAGTTGCCGAATGGTTTAGATGTACTTAGTTTGTATTTAGAGTTGTATTGAAAGAGCTTAAATAGAGCTGTATACTTTGCGTTCAACAGAAGGTTGGAGAATGGCGTTGTGTAACGTCACTCGTGAAAGATGGGGCGATTGACGAGACACGGAGGGGGACACAGGACAAAAATACAATACTCCTGAAAGAGTTCCAACTCATCCTCAGTTTTGAGCGGCACCTATCTTCCTGAATGAACACGTTGGGAAGAATTTCATAGCAGATGAGAAATAACAGTTATTATCGGCCCGCAATCACAGTACCTCATGTCATGCGAGTCCAAGTCCCTCAACCATACCACCTAATCCATCCACACAAATCAATCTTCCCAGAACTCACTCCGGCCAACATCACCACCCCTCTTACAGCATACCATCATGCACCCGGACACATAACTTCGCGCCCCCAAGCCATCCCACAAGGCGTTCCATCCCCCGCCCCACTTTGCACCGTACACTGCCATTCCAATCAGCCATGCTCTCCGGGGAATCTCCCTCTCCCTCTTCCGCTTCTTCTTAAGTTTCTCATCTCCTTTTCGAAATAGAGGGAAAACTTACATCGCCATGATCACAATGCCAGTTTCCTCCCCCCAGATTGCAAGAAGTGCCATTACAGACCTAGGAGATGGGCTCGAGTCAGCCTGAGAGGAGTGAGATGCAGGGGGGAGAGGGTAGGGGTTAATTACGCCACACCATATCCAGTGATTTGGACACCATACGTTGCAGCATGCGGCGTCTGGATTGGGGGTTGTGTCTTCAGCTGGTATAGGGGATGGGATTGCTGAGACGGAGAGGGCAGTGCTTGCGAGGAGGATGAGGGTGGGGATACGCATTTTTGCTTTGACTTGGAAGAAGCTTGGGAATTTGAGGTGGTGGGGAATGCTAAGTGGAGACCTAGACTTTATATCAAGCGGGATAGTTGTACAAATTGATACCCATTGTGTTTCTAAAGCGGTCTGGATTGCAATGGTTGTACACTATTTGAAATTGAAGCATGACTTAAGTAACGTCACTTGCGTCACGGGAAGAGAGGAGGGGTTGGGAACACAGAGGAGGGCATGGAACGTGATACAACACGGGATCACAGCTTCTGGACGGGTTCTAGATCCTCTCAGAATCATCAAACTCTCTTTTTCTTGAATGAAAAGATCAGAGTGCGATCTCTCGGCGCAGAAGCTCAGGAGTAGCTGTCCGTGTAGACTATGAAAATGGTACTGCCGTAGAGTGGAACGTACAAAATAGCTTCGAACTTCGTTTGAGGCGACGAGAAAGTTCAAATTAGATAATTGAGATAATCAAAAGAAGTGTTCGAGAAGAAGCTTGTGCAAAATTCGCGGCGCAAGTTCTGGGAAAGCGGCCATCTTGACTTGTGCCCCGAGATGTAGCTCCAACGGTGATTGAGAACCAAATATTTCAAAATTCAAAGATTTCATCGAATCCAGCCAAACAATATTCACACTTACTCGTACCACGAACGAGATATTGAGAAATTGAAATATGGAAACTCAAAATTCCTCGGGAGACATTTCGCCGTCACCTCGAACCTATGACCAATTCTCCTCTAATGCCATCGCGTAGTTAAGTCCACTTGAATCGTTTGTTTCCCCTGCTTTCAAAAATGTGCACACCATATAACAGATCGATCGCGGGACCTGCCTCGTCGAGATAAGGTTACTGTAACTTGACGCTTGGCGGCACACCCCGATTCGTGGAAACGAGCTCCCCTTTCCCCGCAAATACCGAACCCCAGGAAGGGAGGTCCCGAACAAATTATTGGTGGCCTCTTCTTCAGACTGTTTTGATGTACAAGCGGCCCAATTATGTTATTGTTTCATTCCGAGTTAGTAAAATATTACTGGACCTCGTGGTTGCCATCAAGGGTAGCTGCTATGCGCTATTCGGTAGGAAAGTTGCTTAACTCCTCAGATGATCAAGCATTTACGCTTTAAGCTTTGGTGTTGGTAGAGACGGAAGCAAACTTTAAGTACTTAGTTCTGTATAAATGTTCCGCGAGTCTGCCGGTACTTCAGAACCTCGGGGTACCTAGGGCCACCTTGCTAGATCAAAGATCGGCCATGATCTCTCACTCACGATGGAGAATTTCAGTTTAGGTGGAGCTTTCCACGAATTAAAGAAGCAAACCGCTAATTCCCTTTAGCCAATACATTCAAGCTAGCCACCTTTATAACCGTAGGGAAATCTATTTTAAGCAAAACTTGAAGATTGATTCCTCTTATTACGTGCCGCAATGATTTCTCTCTTTCGATCTCTTATAGCCCTCTCTCTTGCGGCGGTCTCTCTGGTTCAAGGCTATGCAGACCCAGGTGCTTGCTCGGGAGCATGCTGGGCTCACGATCCTTGTGTCATCCAGAGGACGAGTGATGGACTCTACTTCAAGTTCAACACCGGAAGTGGGATTGAGATCGCAACGGCGAGTTCATTGAGTGGACCATGGACCATCAAGGGATATGCGCTTCCCAGTGGAAGCAAGATCAACCTCAGCGGCAATACAGATCTGTGGGTTCGTAGAAGGTGTCATCCACAATCGCGGAGCGCGAACTGATTGAAAGACAGGCCCCCGACGTCCATAAAGTTGGAAGCCTTTACTACATGTATTATGCGGTCTCAACATTCGGCTCACAAAGCAGTGCTATCGGCATCGCGACCAGCAGCACGATGGATGTCGGCTCATGGACAGATCTCGGAGCAACGGGGATAGCATCGACATCAGCAAAGCCATACAACGCGATAGACCCGAATCTCATAGCCGTTGGCAGTAACTACTACCTCAACTTCGGCTCGTTCTGGCACGACATATACCAAGCTCAAATGAACGCAGACCCGAGAAAGGTTTCTGGGTCGGCAGTCAACATCGAGTATAGCTCCGCTGGTACACATCCAAATGAAGGAAGCTACATGTTCTACTACAGCGGATACTATTATCTGCTGTGGTCGAATGGCATATGTTGCAATTACGACAAGTAAGCAGAGTCATCACCTCGACAGCCACAAACTGACAATATCTCACAGGACAAAACCTGCTGCTGGCGCAGAGTACAAAATAATGATGTGTCGATCAACCTCCGCCACTGGCGGCTTCGTCGACCAAAGCGGTGTCGCATGTACCGCAAACGGAGGCACTGTCTTGCTCGCAAGCCATGGAACGACGTATGGACCTGGCGGACAGTGAGTCTTCCAATATTCGCCGTGATACTTCAAGCTAATTGGTGCCACAGGGGTGTGTTTACAGACTCGAGCAAAGGACTGGTGCTGTACTACCATTACGCAAAGACTACCGTTGGACTGGGAGACGGCAGTTATTTGTTTGGATGGAATGCGCTGAAGTGGTCGAACGGGTGGCCATCCGTGTAAACAGGAGCTTTTAGTTTGTGACAGGATTTGATTTTTTTGTTTTGAAAAATTGACGGGAGGCTGCAGCGTATGTCTCTCCACCAGACTTGTACATAGGCTATGAGAGGTATGAGAGGACTTGAGATGGTACATGATGATTCCCACCACTAGGTGCTTGTGGATATATCTTGCCAAATAAACTATTAGACTCACGGTCCTGACCTTGCAGTCGCGTGAATGAAAACATCCCTACACGCGTGGGTTCGCGATATGTTATTGGTGTTATAGCAAAGATGGCTGGGGGAACGCTGCAAAATGACGATTTCCGAGTTTTCTTGAATTTTCTTCAGTGCTTGGACGCCAATCATCGCACGCGTACCTGCCTATTACAGGGTTTGTTCGCAGGCTGCGGCCCGCTAATAATTAAGGTCATTTAGCGTGCAAAGAGTGGGATTCATCAGGAACCCTGCGGCCTCGTGATAGCAAACATCACTTCCATTTCCAAGCCACCACCCAGCCACTCGACTTTCACCTGCGACATGTACAACGCACCGAGAATGTGACTTCAAGATCGCCATTACCTCAACCACCGCAAGCAGACAATAAAACTCCTAGACCCCTCAGTTCACTTGCGTTCTTTTTCTCATCGCTGTTGCAGCTATGATCCACGTACAACGCGACACAGAGACCATCGAAACGCCCCGGTAGTACGAAGCACGTCGTGCTTCGAGAAGGGACCTGGGGGGACTGTGCTGCCATGGCTGAGGTGGACAATCTTGAGGCCTTGATGGGCCGCATTCCAGTTGGCTGCTTGACGAAGCCCGATCTTCATTGTTGCTGTGGGCGCACAGATTGTGCATATCTAAAGCACAACTGTTCTGCGCTAGATGACTTGGAAAAGGAAGTGAAAACAGCTGCTCAACTTGGCCAGGTATGTCACATTCCTCGCTGCATTTGGTGGAAATTAAAAGCTTTTTTGGGGATATATTCATTTTGTGTCCCCTCTGAAGTTACCAACGATACTTTGACTTGTTTTCAAGATGTCCGATTTAGAAAAAGGAGGACTGACGTTCGCTTTGCAGGCTTTGCTGGTGAGACATGAGCAGTACATGCAAGATGCTGAACGCGATCGCCTGGATATGAATCACAAGATCGAGAAGCTCGAGAGTGACAAGAAAGAACTCGAAGCCAGGAATGCGCAAACAGTCGACGAGAATCGCAACCTGTTGGATCAGTTGGAGACGCTTAATACCACACTTTCAGACTCGGAACTGCATATCAACTCCCTCGAGAACACACTTCAGTCGACGCGACAGGAATTGAGGCGCTTGGAGGGGCTGGCGTCGCGCACTCATGAACTCGAAGCCCAACTTACCGCCTTGGAGCAGGAGCAAGATATCTTGCAGAGAACGGTAGTGAAGACAGAAGCTGAGGAACGATCCGCGATTCAAAGATGGAAGAAGGCGGAGCGCAATTTGAACGATTTACAAGACCAGTTGGAGAGGATAGAGCGTGAAGCAAGGGAGGAAAGGGAGCGGCACGTTGAGGTTCTGGGCCGCATGGAAAGGCAACGGACCGTTGAGAGAGAACTAGACACCGCTGCAGGACGCCTCAAGGCTGCAGCAGCCACGACAGGCAATGGGAAGAACGGCAGTAATGTTGTGTCACACTTCGTCAAAGATATTCTCCAGGACAATGCAACTTTGCAGATGGGAATTATGGAACTGCGGGAGATGTTGGAGAACTCGAACGACGAGGTCCAAACTTTACGGGAGCAACTCATGTTGCATCAGCCGCTTGAAGGAGAGGATGATGGAAGCGGAACGCCGACTTTGAGATCAGAACTTGCGTCCAAGGAAGCACCGCCTGCCATATCACAGGCTCTTCATATTCATCACCACTATCACGCGCCAAAGAAGGAAATTGTTCGCCCGAAAAAGAAGAGGACGTCACTCAATGGATCGCTGTTTACCCCGCCAAGGAATACTCAGTCTCCAACTGCGCCTCGAAATCTGGACACTGCGAACGCGATTCTGTCCCAAACAGCTGTTACTATACCTACCCCAAGAACGCCAAAGCGATGGTCTGTACAATCTGGTCAGATGTCGGACTTTGCTCCTTCATCCGTGCCCAGCTCACCCCAGTCCATGTATAGGAACAGCACGCTGTTTGATAGGGGATTTGATGTCGATTCATCACGTCCGACTTCTCCTGGGTCAAGTATAGATCCAATGTCGCCACAATTTCCACCACTTCGCCACCGCAAACGAGGGTCCGAAGTATCTACAAGGAGTTTCGTGCCTCCTACAAACTTCCAGCCAGATAATGTAATTCACGAAGAAGATGGTGATGTCGAAGAAATTCGAGACCTACAAACGCCTGACCTGCAAACACCTTCATTAGAAGACGACATTAGTCCTTCGGATATGTCCCGGGAATCCGAATATATTCAAGAAACCGACGAAGAAATCTTCAGTTCCTCCTTCCAACCAACACTTAGACGGTCAAACTCTCATGAATCTATTTTGTCAATTTCGGGACTCGATATTCATACTCTGAAATCCCGACCCTCCCAACTCACAATCACGCGCGGCAACGCACTGCTTCGCCCGCGGTCAAGAATTGGCACGCCAACTTCGATGGTCTCCGTTGATACGGTGGTGACTGCGCGTCCGACCCTCTCTCGCCAGGGACACGACAGCAGCGCCTATCTTCGTTCAAGTATCGGCCAAAACAATTCCGACGCGCGCTCCATCAATTCTGCGAATTCGGGAGACAGTCCTTCTTCTAGTCTAGGCAATAAACTCGGTGGATGGGTATTCGGACGCTGGGGCGTCAGTCCCGCGAAATCATCTGATAATTTACGAGTCCCAGCCTCTCCGAGCAGGAGCCAGCAGAGAGTAGCCAGCACGCCTGTCGATCCGTTGAAACTCGTATTCGGGCGAGCACCAGGTATAAATCAAAAGGGCCCAATCCCCGGCTTCGTGAAGAGAGATGTGCGGGCGCCGAGTAGTGTGAAGCCAGCCGCGGTGGATCATGATGCGTTGAGGGAGGTGTTGATGGAAAGCGGGCCTCCGGCATGAGAGGCAGTACATATCACTCTTTATAAATTTGGGATCTTTTCATTTGTCGGATATGGGATGGGATATTTTATTGCATTTGGTACATTTGGAGTTTGGGCTTAGGAAGTAGGAGCATGGGATACCCCTGGGATGTATGAGATGATATGAGATTGGTTGCATTTAAAGAGATGAGATGATAGATACCTAGGCTTGAGATAATGAATATACATATAATAGTATATACGAGGTGCTGTGTGGTGTTCAGTGCCTTTTGTTTCTTTGATAGCTGATGGAAAGGTTGTGTTGAGAATTTTTATTTGGACGTCTCAGATATTTGGTGGTTCTTCCCTCATGTACAATTCTGCGTGTCGCTAACCCCCGTCCTCCTTCCCATGACGAGACTCACGTTATAAAAAAAATCCTTAAGCTTACTCCGTGGTGCAGTACGAGTGCATTCGAGAAGTCATGTTTTCCATGCGTAAGCATAAACAGTGACTTATGAGTTGTTTTCTATGACTCTTCTCATTTGCCGTTGCTTGTCAGAATTACTACACTTATCCTGAAATTTAAACTTCTTTCCCTCCATCTTGCCTCCACGCTGTATGAACTTCTTACCACCAAGAGTATTGCTACTCTCACGGCATCCACCGCTCACTCCCCCTCCCCCATCACCCCAATAATCCCCTCAACCCCCGCAAACCCCAACTCCCCCATCGTCTC
>Ga0247778_1000783_pt1 | contig 25192 bp, 25 predicted proteins | sample UWRJL049202B5_FD_179939 | JGI IMG/M metagenome (GOLD analysis project Ga0247778, IMG submission 179939) | Plant litter microbial communities from Arlington Agricultural Research Station in Wisconsin, United States - UWRJ-L049-202B-5 | ecosystem: Environmental > Terrestrial > Plant litter >...
CACACCGCACTCCATCATCGATACCTCCCTACGCACCTCTCACAAACTTTCTCATCAATCTCGAAGGAAGCCCAAGGTACAGTACAAAAAAAAATCAAATCATTATCGATAAATTAAACCGAAATGCGCCAGTTCAGTTCATTTCGTTCGATTTTCATAAAGTTTTGAAGCAGGTTCGAGACGCTGTTTAGGGTGGGGTTTTGGGGGGTTTGATTCTTCGATGGTTAGGGATAGGGATGGGGATAGTGGGTTAGAAGGGAATGGGATTGGGGATTGGGATGATGGGGTGGTAGGAAGGGAGGGAGGGATGAGTTTTTGGATTGGGTTAGGGTAGATGATGGAGTTGATTTTGGCTTTTCAATAACAGCCAGGCACCACACCCTAGTTCCCTAAAAACTAAAAGCCTTGGCCGTCATTCCAAGAAATTCATCTGTTTTAGATACGTGGTATAATAGCAATAGATCCAAGCCAAGCAACATATATCCCAAAACCTCCTTAAATCCACACCACTAGCGCATCAAACAAACCACCTAACCCTCCCCAAATCCTTAACTTCCACCCCCTCCCCATCCCCCCTCATCTCCAAATCCCCCCTCCTCCACCCAGCCTGCAGCCTCACACCTAACCCATCAACCACAAACCTAACCGCATAAAACCACTGCCACCTTATCCCCTTTCCCTCTTTCCACTTCGTCCTCACAACCTCCAGTATCTCCTCTATTTCCTCATTATTGAAAATAAACCTCGGCTCGATTGCAATTGGGAAATCCTCCACGGGAGCAACGGGGTGGTAATCTGGGGACGAGATGACTGCGGATAAGGAAGGGGAAGGGGAAGCGAGGAGCGAGATGCGGGTTTGGACGAGGAGGGAGCGGATTGTGGGGGTAGTGAGGTGCCAGGTTGAGAGGGAGAGCCAGTGCCATTCTGAGGGGTGGGGGGAGGTGAGGAGTGAGGAGCCCTGTTTTTCACCATCACAATTAGTTTAGTTCTTCTGGAGTGAGAAGGGAGATAGAGTGGGGGAGGGTGGAAGGGGGAGGAAGGGGAAGGAATACCTTTGGTTTTAGTATCTCCACAACTTCGAAGACGGGTCCAGAGGGCCATATGGTCTTGTCGGCGAATGAGGGGTCGCGATCGCGGGAGACGAGGTGCCCGAGGTGTAGGTTTAGGAGGCGGGAGGTGGTTACGTGGGAGTGGTAGGCTGCGTGGGTTGCGCCGAGGGCTATGAGGGTGCTGGGATTCAGTTAGTATGGTTTGTGTTTGGAAGTGAAGCGGTGGGGTGGGTTGACCTTGATTGGACGGCAGGGTAGACGGGTTGGAGATCTCCCAGGGCTTTCTCCAAGTTTGGTTGGAACCAATGTTGTTGGTGGGATGTACCGCCGACTATGTAGACCTGCTCGACGCCAAAGACTTTGAACTTTTCGCGAAATTTCGAGGCGGCGTTGATTATGGGTTGGAGGGCCACTTCGTAGAGCATCTTCATCTCATTGCTAGTCGGGTCAGCGAAGATCAAGCCCCAGGTGCAAGTAACTTACTGAGTCATTACAATTGGAGGCTTGCCGAATGAGAGGCCGTCTTTGTCGAATGACTCGTCTTCTGGAGGAACGTATGACCTTACTGCAAGAGCGAAATCGTCAACGTATGAATACAGTTTGGCATCGCGGCGTAGCTTCTTTGCAATTAGACTGGTGGCAATATCAATAAGGACTGCCATCCCTCCTTCGCCACCTACAACTGTTAGCATTTATCAAACACAAGATTCCAAGGCGTACCAAATTTCCAAATCTCTCCTTTCGTGATAACATTACCAAACCTTTGGACGTGGTATGCCACCCAATCCTACCTCATTAGTCTTGCTAACATCCAAGCCTAGGAGAACTCACATGTGTCGAACCACCATTATCATCAATAACAACAATCCTCGGCTTCTCTTGAAACCAACTCGTCGGTCTGTCAGTAAAAATGGAATTCGCAGCAGCCTCAGCCTCATTAACCATCTCCACATTCTCGAAACCAGCCGCTTCAACCAGCTGCTGATACTTGAGCACCGTCTCGGGGTTCCGTTCCCAGCGAAGAGGATAAGCGGCGACGGTCCTGCGAGGTGGAGTCGAATCCGTCTTCCTGCACCACCACATCAATTGGTCGTGCAAGTACAGAAGAAACACGCGGACAAGATATTCAAACGTGAGTGGCACTTTCAGTTGGGTATTGAGGTCGTCCAGCTTCTTCTGGTTGCTCTTCCTGGCTTCCACAAACTCTCCAGGCTCTTCACTCTCGCCCATCCCTATCATGATCTTTAGGCTTGTAAAAGTAATACCATCGCCGCCAGACTGATAGCCGACCGTACATCTGGGAATACCGTTGTGTATGCTGACGGTTACTTTCGAGGGGACTTGAGGTATCGAGGTATCGTCGTGGAGCGATTGTGGGGAATTAGGGTAATCGTTGACGGGTCTCCATTTGCGATCGATGTCCGTTACGATCATGGCAGACATGGCGGATCCGAAATCGACGCCTACGACCTAGGATGTATCAGTAGTGGTTCCAGCTCTTGGACTTATGGGCCCTACCGGTGAGTTTCTGAACTGCGGGGAGTCGACGTCAAGATGTTGCTCCTGCCCCACCGCTTGACTACTCGGATATTGGGATTCTTGGATCTGCGAGGAGCTGAAGTGAGGATGTCCGTGGATGTATTCTTCCTCTTGTTCTCGTTCGTATTCTTCTTCCTGCTCCTCCTCTGGTTCATACTCTTGTTCCTCCTCCTCTTCTTCTTCCGGCTCCTCTTCTTGTCCCTGCTCCCCTTCACTGATCGGAGAAAGATGAGGGGCTCTCTTGTTGGGGGATTGCTTGGGGGTGTCGGGTAATTTCCTCTTTCCGTGCCGTGCGCCGTATGTCTTCTTTGGCCTACCAGGAGCCATTGTGTCGACTTGGGAGGATGTGTGTTGCTGCGGATTGATTGGAAGAATGCGCGCGCGCGCGAATTATCGTAGGATGTACGCCACAGGATTCGGATTCGTACTGCGCTCGTAGGGTTTCGGAATAATTATACTGTGTTTTGATGTCGAGAAGCCGAAGATGGTGGGGTGATGGAGCGCGTTGATGCGCGACGAACAAACGCGCCTCACGAGCTGTGTCGAGCTGTGTAAGATAAATGACGTAGATGAAGATATCTGCCGGTCGAAATATTGATAATGAAGTCGAGATATTCGATCGCGGTAAAAAAGAGGCAGGAAGTAAGATTTCAATGTCATCAAAATGCTCAAACTCGAGATTTCTGGTGTTGAATTTCCACTATCGCAAGCCTCAATCGCGGTTCTGTATCGGGTATAGCTCTCTCTCGTCGCGGGCGCGCGCTGTCCCGTGGTTGGAGAATTGGAGAGTCGGAAAGCGTCGGAAAGCGTCGGGCAGCGTCGGGATGCGTCGGAGATGGATTTCATCTCAATGTTTCGAGGATTTTCTCGCATCGGCGTCGGTTGTCGTCCAAAATATTTGGGATGATATTGCATCAATTGTCTCAGCCCCTCGGATCTTCGAGGTGGCTCACCATGGCTACAAGTTGCATCAGAAATAAGTACTCTATGTCAAGTCATGTCATGTCATGGAATGACCTTGCAAATGCAAATGTTGTAGTTGCGCCGCAGGAAGGTGGGGAAATGTATTTATGAACTAGCAGTTCGAGGAGTTCTCATGATGTGGTCCGAATTCAAAGAGCCGCCGCAACCTTACTTCTACCCTGGCACGAGATAACAGCCAAAGATCCAAATGCATTGCTGTCTTGTACGTTTATGCTTCATTTCCGCCAGATTGTGGTGCAGAAAGTCAAAGATGTGGATTGAACTGCATCCCCGCCATTATTCGGGGGCTCATGTAGCATCACCATTGCTGAGTCTGAGTATTGACCTCGGGAATGCACAAGCGCGCAGTCTACTGTAATTGCAATATATCTTGGCTAAATTCAGGCCCCCTGGCACTGAAACCTATTATAACTCAAATATGTTTGACAAAACGTGCCTATATCCTTAGGAAGACCATCCCGTGAGGGAAGTCTTAAAATTGTTGATTAAATATGACCATGGTAACGTTCATACCGATCCCAACAGCAAGATAACTGCGTATATCATACTTAGTATTTCACTTGTATGGAAATACGAAAGAAGACACCAAACCCGAAAATTCCTCCTATACCTAGAGAAATTTTCTTCTAAAATAGTAGACTCTACAGAAAGGGTTCTGGGCGATATATCTCGCGCCAAGCGTGATGGTTCTATTCTGAAATTTGCAAGCACATATTCGGAAGATCTTCAATTTCAGAAGACTGAACGCCTCGAATAGAAAGTTTGCAACGACTTGGATTCAACGGAAATCGTCTCTTTGGTACATATTGAAGCCTTCAATATCAGAAATTACGATATAACATTTCCCCGAGCACAGAGAGAACTCGCAAATTTGAAGATTGGACTAGGACAGGAATCCAACGCCCTCAACCTCCGTAACAATAGAGTTCGACACCAGAATACTTATAGACTCAGGATTATTTTCCCGTTCGCTGGTTCTGTTTTAGTCTGCAGATGTAAGCAACTACTGTTTTAACCTGAGCTAAGGGAAAGTACGCCTGATCAGAGGGTGAGCATGCCTGAGCCTGAGCAAAGCCTGAGCACGCCCTGAGTCAGCTTGCGTATAATATATTATTTAAATTATATTTAAATTTCCCAGCTGGGCACATTTGAATCTTACTTTGATTATAACCGATATTAGTGCGATAACAGAAAATCGAGAATATTATTAGCTACTATAGAAGTCTTTTTAATATGGAAACCGTTTAATGCGTCGTTGGGCATTGGGCGCGCTTGGTTTGTCAATGCGGACCAAATCCAATTCGTGTTGAAGCCCCAAACGCTGTGGGCTTGGTGGGGCCTAACGAGCCTACCGGAAAAAGTCCGTGTTTTTAGGGTCTAAGGCATGCGCCAACTTAAATAATATCAACAAATCGTATTTTAATTAAGAATAGACCATTTGTAGTGTTATATAAAATAATTAATTTAATTTTTTTATTTTAATATTAATTTATTTATTTAATTTTATAATATTTTAATTTATTTTTCCCGGATTATTTCTTCCATTTCAATCATTATTATAGATTAATACTGATGTTTATATAATATTTACTTGATTTTCCTTTAATATTTTTCAATAGGATTCATATTAAAATTTATAAAAAAATATAGTATTAATATAATCTTATATATTGTATATTATTTGGCATAATAATTAATAATATTTTTATAATTATAAATAAAATTGCCGTTTTTTATAAAAAAAGGTTTTGTAATAGGTTTTAAGATATATATGATAATTGCAAAAGTTTCTAAGATTGGCTAGATATATGCTTCCAAAATCTATGCCAAATAATCCTTTTATATAAAAGCGCCTATTTTATCAATTTTATAGATAAATATTAGAAAACTTTTGTAACTATATCTAATTACTTTTTATACACTGATTGATATTATATGTCCTCTATAAATCTGATATTGTATATAGATAGGATGGTATTATTCTCCTTTTTTTCTAATGACCCTCCGTTTAATAATCCTCCCTTTAATTAAAAATGTAATTTTATCAGACCAAAGGATTTTCAGCCATTCTATTATCTAGAATATATATATAATAGCCCAGAAAAAACGTATCAGAATTTGTATTATAATGAGATAAGGCTAGGCTTCTAGCAAACCACACATCTGAAATAATCTTTTTATTTGAGTTATTTTTCTAATATATTGAAAGAATAATCAAATTTTAATTTATTATATAAAAAGCCCCAATCAAGGATTTTATATTTCTATAACTCAATAATATATTCGATAATTTTGTTAATTTATTTGTCGATTAGAATAAAAGATTTGCCGATTTATATAATTCGAGAATATTCTGGATTATTATATATAAAAATTTTAATAATTATAGATTTCCCGAGTTTATATTGCATTATAAAATTCTTAATCGGGATCTTTGCAAAATTATAAAATTAATATATTATTTCTTTATATTCGGTAAAGATTTCCTCGCTTGGTTGGTGGTCAAATTGTAGTGGAGGGGTCCCTGGAGGCATTTTGAAGTTATTCAAAAAAAGTAAGGTGCGGCTCGCTTAGACCCTAAAAACACGGACTTTTTCCGGTAGGCTCGTAAGTTCAACTGCGTAATGTAACGACGCTGTTTCTCTCAAGAGCGGCCGTGGGTGTCCCCTCCGCGATCTACTCTTGAGAACACCATCGGCAAGAACGAAGTAACCGGTGTTAGTGGAAGGAGACCAACCCACTTGAATCCCGGAGGAAATAGAAGATCATCCTAAAAACCATTTTCTTCCACAAATATACACCGCAATGTGGACAGAAATCGCTCGATTCCTCTACTATTATTCTATAGTTGGTTGGGTTTTGTACGATGTCGACCCAAAGAGTGGAAGTGGAGGGAGGGGCGTCTTTGCCTTCTTGCAATCGCTTTCGTTTTCGATCTTCAGCCTGTGAGAACTTGACTGGCCAATCCATCGGAGTTACCAAAATATATTAGCTGAAAGTCCAGATTTTCGCCTCCCGGTGTGCTTGGTAGCTTCTTCTCAACTTCTGGTTGCCCCATCCCCTCCCAAGATTTAGGCCGTTTATCCGAGTAGCTGACCACCAGTTGGTGGTGCCGACGTCGATGACCGAGAATGATTCTCTGAACTGGAATGCAATCATTCTAATGGGCGCCATCTAAAAGAGGAACTTAGGTCGTTGCCAGATGAGCTCGAGAGTCTTTACAAGCATGTTCTTAGGTCGCTAGGCAAAACTTCCCGCAATATGGCCTATCTGGCAAAATTGCGTTAAGAATTTCGATGTACTGGATGCAATCCCTTAGCGACACGTGTTTTGGTTCTATTATTCGAATACGTAATGCTTGCTGCCACACCTGCTTTCTCAAAATTGCAGCTCTGAATCGGCCACAGAAAATTTGCGGTAGCCATCACGCCATCACGCCATTGCGATGCCCCTCGATTTCTCTAACCCTCCATTACAATGCCCACTGTAGGATTGGACATGTTCTAATGCCTCCACATGGGGCTCCACATGTAAGCCCGCTAATTTGTCTAGGAGGCGTTCTGATTTGGGATGACCACCTGATCTCTGAAAGATCAGCTCGTCTAGTGATTCCGCATATAGTGAAGAGGCGCTATGGCTTGCTTAATATGTGGCTTGATATACCGGCCTGGGCTTTGATCGAGAAGCCCAGCTGAACTCAGTGTGCATGGTTCGAAATTAAATTATTACGTTTGTATTAATATTGGAACGTTGCCCTGTTATGCGACAATAACAGCCCGAGCAATGTCCATAACTCCTCAAAATCCTGAGAACTGAAATGGCGGCAAATTCGTATGTATTCTTTGATAGCAATATTCTACAAACGCTGACTATTGCCTTTCGTGGAATTGCATTGCTTAGCGTGCTGTTCGTGGGTCTTGATGGAAGACCTACTTCTGTAGTGGAGACTTTTACCCCTAATGGAAGTCTGTTGTATAATTCGACGATAGACTCAGACGAGCCATCCCCAGTTGAATCCGAGACAGAGTTCCAACGATCAATACATCTCAGCACTTCACTTGCGTGCTTGGTACTCTTTATCTTTATTTTGTTCCACGTCCGAACTTCTGGGTACCAGCTTAGCTCAAGGTTCTGGGACTCCACCGATTGCCGGATCTGGGTGACAACTTTGGTCGTATCAGTATTCTGGACGACCTTCGTCTTTATGACTGGCTTCATCTGGGATGATGCGCCGTGTAGAGCACATCACCTTTGGCCATGTCTTGGAAGAGCTGCTTTTGCGCCTTGGATTCTACTTGTGAGCTCTATTTGGTGGTTCTTCAGCTACTTGTACTATCGTTTTTACGAGGTTCAGCGGGCACCGATTCCCAAAAAGTCTCCAGGGTATTCCGAGCCGAGTCGACACCCATGGCCTAACCGAGTCAATCCAATCCTCTCCGCCGTAGTGGTGCTTTGTGTACTCATTGCGGTCGCTATTGGGGCTTGGATGAGTAGATTCCAGACCCTCGCAATGCTGAGCATCGCAGCTTCGGTTATCTACCTACATGCCATCAGGCATGACGATTATCACCTCGACCGACCACATCGAAGTCGGTTAGATGATGTGCGAATTCCTTTGTGGTCCCCTTTCAATCATTGTCTTGTTTACATACTGCCTACCGAAGATCAGGGGCTCGAAGCTCGATTAACCCAAAAGATTGAGTCAGAACACGAGTGTCTCGATGCACGTCAAAAATACTTATCGCCACTCAACAGTGATACCGGAGCACGAGATTGGTCTTTAAAGGCCTGCAGATTTGCAATGCGCCAAATTGTGCTACATCGGATCAGAAATTTGAACCTCGACTGTCAGGAAAAGCAGTTTCAAACTCTGGCTTCGTGGTTATATAGGCCTGGGGAAACCAATCCAAGTATACTTCGAATGCCATTACACGACCAAGCCCGAATCTTGGACCCATGGTGGGCAGAGCCTTGGCAGTGGATCATCGAAATCTGTTCTCCAATTCGGCTGCTATATTTGGCCGGGCAAACCAACCTAGATGAAGCTCCAATGCCGTTATTCGATCACGCCAGAGTTGCTATCCCATGGTGGATAAAGTCTAAGCATTGGATCCACAAAATCTACTCTCAGGCATTTTGGTTCAATCGACTCAATGAAAATGGGGGTGATACATCGCCGAAGACGTCAGAAAGTGAGCCCAAGAAGTGGATACCAGCAAGTGAGTGGATGCTAGACACAAGCAAAGTTGGTCGCGAAGTTGTGATGGCTTTACTGCATTGGGAGACGTTGGTTTTTGAGCGGCGATGGGACCTCCCTAACCATTTAATGGGTGACGTATGGAAGCTTCGCAGTCGGGCATACAGTACTGCGTTGGATAGTGGGTACAACAACTGGCCCTCAGTTCCTCCCAAAGGGGCGCCAGAAGACAGAGAAGGCAGACAAGGGTTAAAAGATGCTGTGTCATACGCACTACAGGTTCTTCACCAGAAGGACGACCCGGGTCAGATACTATTAGACGATCCATTATATCGCCTCGCCACCAACCCTACCGGTTCCAACTTCGGGGTACCAAAAACGTCGGTCATCGACAAAGAGGGCGCAGATGACAGGACAAAAATCATCGGTGAAATAGCCAACAGGGAAGCCTATATCAATGACATCTGGAATGCATCTTGGGCGGCCGAAAACAGTACATTTGGAGCACTCTATTTGTTTCTTGAAGTTTTGTACCTGGATCTCGTCAACATCAAAGGCTTGCATATTGCACCATTGCAACCAATAGACGGGGCTCATTACTGTACTGAATGGAGGTTAAAGTGGAGACATGTATGGCAGAGTTCTATTGTTTGTCAATTGGTTATTATGCTTCCAACAATTGTCAATTCTTTTTTTGCTGTGGGTGCATTAGTTTAGGGATATAAGTAGTTTGAAATGTCTAATTATTTCATATTAAGTTGGTACATGTTTGTCAAACTTGTAATTAATATCCTTTTACACATTTTGTCTGGGACTAAAAGTGGGCAAAGCAACCGACTCCAAATGAAAGAGGCCATTGAGTCTGCCCTTAAATCTGCGGATGGGCCTGGCACCGAGGTGGCTGCAGGGGACACATCGAATCAGCCTCAAGTGAGGTTACCACAGACTAATTACAACCATCGAGTCAAATCACTCCTCTGCGGCCATGAACACCTGGCTTTTTAACGGATAACTCAAGCCCCGAATTATCCTCCAGGACAGAAAAGACCCAAATATGAGTCCACCCAATCTTACTACTCTATATTTGCCCACTACCTATTATAGCAGACTTGTTAGGCCCTGAGCACGCAATTCGTGTTGTAACCTCCGTACTCCTGGAGTTTGGTGAACTAACATGATAAGATAGGACAATTCGGCGGCCGTACAGAAATAGCAACGAGCCTAACAAACACAGCCAAGATTCGTGCATTTACGAAGGAGCTTGCTAGCCTAGAATATGACGCTGTAGTCTATTAGTAAATTCTATCGAGAAGAGAAGGGTAATACATGCAAGTGATAGTATACAAATCGATAATGACGAAACGCCTATTAGGAATAACCTTGAAAAGGCGTTACAGTCCTTGATCCCACGACGACGCCCAAGGGAGCACAGAAAGGATCCCTTAAGAGTATTAGAGCAGCAGAGAAGATCACGATATATAACTTTATAAAACGCGCTGGCTTTGGAACGAGCCCGGAAAACCAGCAACAGTGTCGCGGCTTATAAAGAACCCGGTTCAATATTCGGAAAGCAGGTATAGAGGTAATTATTTATTACCGAACTCCTGAATTTAGCCAATACTGTAAAACATACCCGAAAAGATTAGACACTTCTCTTGTTGATACTATTGTGTCCTGGGAAAAGATTTGCGGACCTTAAATAGCCTAACTGAAAAGCCGAGTATTTGAATACCGCAAAGGGGATTTTTCGTGCAAGTCTCGCCCCATGCAAAAGCATGTCGCTGAGAGACTTCAGGTTGTGGAGTCATCGTGTAATGACTTAGCCGGGTGCTCTACTTCTCCTTCTATTATCGGGCCTAAATACGTTTCGACTATGAGTCTCAGAACCTCAGATCTCGGACTAGGTCTTTATATATTTCCAATCGTATGGGTTTTAGCCCTACTCTAGCCTAGAGTATAGTAGTCACGCGGTTGTATAGGTGCAAGGCACGTGACATCTGAACTTGTGAGTGTCACAAGTTGTCCATAGATTCCTGAATTTGCCGGAATATCTGCTCAGCCTCGGCATGCTTCCCTTGAGCCATTAGCGCAGCAGCTGAATTGCCCATATTCGAAAGCGCCAGTGGATGTTGCTTTCCGACCATGCTCGTCATCTGATCTGATACCTGCCGAAGTACCATTTCAGTCTCTGCGGCATCTCCTTGGCCACTCAGCATTTGAGCTTGAGCCAAGTTACTTGTGTTCGACAATTTCCACATATGCTCCTGCCGAGTATCCTATTCATACCCTCTATCGACTCCTGATATGCGTTTACAGCCTCGACGTGCATTCCTTCGTCACTTAGCGTATGAGCTAAGTTTGTTTTGGCCAAAACAGGAACTAAGTTCTCTACCCCATAGACTCTCTCTATCTATTCCATTGCCTGGCGTTTCATCTCCTTGGCCTCGCTATGTTTTCCCTGACCGCTAAGAGCTTGGGCTAGACAGTCTGTATTTCTAGCTGATAATTCGTCTTGACTAAGAGAGTTCCTTCGTTTTGTTTTAACATTTGCTGAAGAAGCCCGCCACCCTCAGTATATTTCCCTCCATCGATGAGAGCTTTAGCTAGGTGATTATACTCGCTCGCCTGGACGGCTGCTCTTGACTAAATGCATTCTCTTTGACCTTTACGATCTGTCGGCAGGTCTGCTCAGCTTCGTTGTATTTTCCCCGGACGCCAAGGACTAAAGCTAATTTTCGCATACTTTTAAGAGTCAATAAATGCTTTATCCCATGTGCCTCCTCTCTAAGTTTTAAAATTTGCCGATGTATCTCCTCAGCCTTAACGTGCTTTCCTTGGTTGTTCAATGCTCCGGCTAGGTGACTCAAAACCTGTTGGAGGTCTTTGCCATACACATTATGTGCGAGCTCTAATGCTTGCTGATGCATGCTTTCCGCTGTCTTGAATCGACCATTTGTTTGTAGATAACGCCCTATGTCGTCCAGTAATTGAATCCTGATTACTTCTTCTTTCCCTACTAGCTCAGCAGAGGTAGCAACATAGATCGCATGAGATAGATATAGTTTCCGTGCAACTTGTTCTTTATAGCAGCTAGCTGGAATAACTTCCGCTAATCTCATAAGTGCTTTCTCAGTCCAGATCGATAGTTGCCCCTTTCTTCTCAACCAACTCCGGGTTGCCAAGTAGACAAGTCTGTGAATATCGAATAATTGCCCTGACTGTTGTTTCGTGATAAAGGAGTCGGCTGTCAAGGTTCCAATCGCATCAATTTCTTTCTTCCTTGATGCAAAAGGCGGAAATAGCAATCTTGGAATATTTTCTCGAACCAGGCATACCATAAAAGACAAGAATTCTATAGCGAGTGAATCTTGCTGGTATATCTGGTTGAACGAAATAAGCCAGGTCGTAGCCACAGGATTCTTCATCTCCCTGTATCTGCCACGATCTTCAAATTCTTCGCTAAGGATTTCTATAATATCCTCTTCGCTACCTTCATATATCGAGATATATTCAGAGATTGAGATATCATTCTCATTGATATAAGCAGCTGCTTGGCTGATTGCAAGAGGCAAGCAAGTGAGAAGCTCGAGAAGCTTAAGGATGGCTCCGTTCTCGTTCAGGAGACGTTCTTGAAACAATGATCTTTCGAATATTTTTCTTGCATCATTTTGATTCATCTCGTCTACTTCTATTAGATTGTTCTTCGCTTGTTTTACTGCAGCTTTTCGACTTCGAGTTGTGAAAATTATCGAACCTTTGCTACTAGAAGGCAGAAAGTCGACCAAAGGCAGTGATCTTATATTGTCATCGGTTTTTTTGAAGAGGATATCAGTATCATCGGCATTATTGACAACGAGTAGCCACTCTCCGGAGCTTTCTTCACTTAATTTCTCTTTGACAAGAAGCTTAGTATCTGCCTCTTCTTCTGTAATCCCGCGTATCTGGAGAAGGTTTCCAATGCTGAAATATGCTTGCTCGAAGCTTGTGATACTAATTGCAGGGACCCAGAATATAGCGCAGTGGGAGGATATTTTTCTGGTACGGTAGGCATATTCCAAAGCGATTTGAGTCTTGCCAATGCCGCCAAGGCCAAATATGGCAACCTTTTGACAGTGATCCACGGAACAAAGCTTTACTTCGAGTTCCGCGAGCTGAGATTCACGGCCGATGAATTGTTCATTCCTCTGAAAAGGTACAAGCCAAGGCGCTTTGAATATATCTTCAGTTAGCAGACGGGTCTTGACTTATGACGAAGCTTTAGAAACCATTCACTATTTAACCAACCAGCCTTAAAAAAGATAGGTAGAATAGGTTTCAATTCGACGAAGTCTATTGCAAAGTGTGTCGCTACCCCAACAAAAGGGGAGTTTATGAGATATACTAACCCTCTTTAGCCACTGTCTCTGCCACTATCTGCATTCCTACCAAAGACTCCGCTGGTATTGTATTGATATATTCCTTGGCGAATGAGGTTGCAGCTGCCGCAGCATAGCCATGCCAAGCGTGGTCTTCGCGTTTGTGGATGTCGGAATAGTCGCTAATACCTCGTATCACAAGACAAGGCATGCTATTCATCAAGCCAGCCGCCTCCATCTCAAAACAGAGAATACGGTTATCATAACCCTTGTTGTATGAATCTCTCCTCTTCGCATTCCTCATAATCTGGTTTCCAGACGCTATTGTGCCATAGTGTAACGCGGGTCCCTTTACGTTTCGGGGTTGCCGCGCTATCTGCTTGGCCTTGTCACAGCTTTTGCAGTCGCTACCGCTGGAATGATCGTAGGTTGCCTCAAATAGAAGGTCATGGTCGCCACCGGGGTACTCAAAGTTCGGGTTGGATTGTGACGCACTGAGATAACGTAGTAGCTGAGCACTACCGAGGAGACGGTTCGCCTCCACGGCGGCAAGGGCTGAGAGTAACTCTCGAGGTGGAGAGTTCAAGTGCCCAGCATGTTCAAATCGACCATGCGATAATGACTTCCCAAAGTCATACTGCACTACCTCTCCGTATTTTCCATCTGGGCAACTAATCACAACATCCCCGAGTCGTATATCATTTTTCGCCGTAGATACACCACCGCCAATACCAACCAAAAGTAGGGCCTTTACCGAGGGAAATCGAGCCCATAACTGTTCAGCAACGGTGGCTGCAGAGGAAGTACCAGTAATTCCATGTGGCAGGCCGGCGATAACGAGATGGTGTTCACCAATTCGACCTAGGTGATAGATGTTTGCGTCACGTGGAAATCGCTGAGACCCATAGCGGTGGTCTAGCATCTGTAGCATTGCTGCTACTTCAATAGAAAGCGGGCAGATGATGCCAAGGAAGATTTCCTCGGAATTGACGATTGTTGTTGCCATTCCGCTAGATGACACGGGAAAGTAGACTAGACAACGGTCCTTGTTACAAAGTTGTCGAGGTCTGCAGCGACAATCTGGTATGGGTTTTAACCTTAGTCATAACTTAGTCAGAACAATGTCCCTAGGGCATCGCACCTCAACGAGAGTCACGTTTTTAGGGCTTACCAAGGGTGGGGCTAATTTTGACAGGGGTTAAATTGGCCAACCAAGTAGGCAGGAATTTTTTGTCACGCATTCAGCTAGACTAGTATAGGCTCCACGAGACATATTTATAATTGCAATATAGTACTTCGGATAAACCAATTAGAAAACTCAATTTAAGGCTTTAGAAGTATATAAAATAGAGCTTAAAAGTTAGGGAAATTCGTATTCGGGCGAAAAGCTCAATTGGCCCCTTTGTTCCCTACGGTCGCCGGTAGTTACAGGGGTAAGTGGGAACTAGTAAAATATTTGGGCGTACCTCATCCCTAAAACGTGCAACGACTTCTGTACACCGTCGACATCCACACCTTCCGGTACACTACGAAAATTCTCCTACAAGCCGAATGGTGTTAATGGGCATTAATCAAGCAGATATTTGAAACCAAACTTCGTTTTTCGGCTCTCAAAGATGCCCCTCATTGAGAAAGAATCTTGGTACTCCGAACTTGACATCCAAGCTGGCGACATCCGTCTAGTTGTCCTCTACCCAGGCAAAACTGGTGAGCCCATAAGGTGCAGCCTCATACAAGAATCGCTTACCCAAGTGAGATCCTATGAGGCACTGTCATATACCTGGGGTGACCCGCGAGATACGAAGCCTATCCTGCTCAATGAGAGACCTTTTAGTGCAACAAAGAATTTGGAAGCAGCACTCAGACATCTTCGATACGAAGATGACAATAGATTCATATGGATTGACGCAATTTGCATCAACCAGAATGATATTAGGGAGCGCAATCTTCAAGTACGACGAATGTTGAAGATATACAGTTCAGCAGCACAAGTGCTTGTGTGGCTGGGCGAGGGGAATGAGCAGAGCGACAAAGCCATGGATTTTATGATTCGCATCTCGAAATCCAAGGCAAATCTTGAATTCCCTTGGGAGGACGAATCCCTTATACCCTCAGAAGATGAATGTATAGCACTTGCAGAAAATATACTCACGAGGCCTTGGTTTCAACGATGCTGGGTAATCCAGGAAGTAGCTGTTGCGAAGGAAATCATTGTCATATGCGGACTGAAAACAACCGGATGGCACTACCTTTTCAGATCAACCGTTCAAGCTCCTCTCAAATATTCTTCAAGTGCTCCAACGGCAGCAACTGTAATTTCTATTGATAGCCGCGGCTGCTGTGCAACTATCGACTCTATCCGTCGGGAGTATATTGCCCACACCGGCAGGCACTCGGTGCTTTCCCAATTGATGTTGTGGTCTGCATCCTTCCAGTCAACACTTCTTGCCGTGGATCGGATGTACTCAATGCTAGGGCTTGCAAGGGATGTTCAAGACCCTAGTTTAGACCCGGACTATTTGAAGCCAGTGTGGGAAGTACTCACTATCTTCACCAGATTCATCCTGCAGCAGGAAGGAGACCTAAATTTTCTCTGCACAAACTTGAGAGATAACGGGATTGAGGAGTTACCATCATGGGTTCCAAATTTCACCATGCGGAAATCCGCTGCTGCTAACCCTTTGAAGGGAACGAGCGATGAGTGGGATCCCGGAAGAAGGCTGTTTGATATCTTCGGTGACTTTGCCTCTACTGTCTCAGAATTGTTTTCACAGTCATTCGACGATGTCGATCGAAGACGTCGGGGCGATCTCTTTACAGCAGCTGGGACACGGCCTATGGTAGTGAGTTTCATGGATTTGAGATTTATAAAGATTTCGGGCGTACTCAATGACGAAATCAAGTCTATCGGACCATCTTGGAATCCGGACACTACCATTTCTCAACGCTGGAGATCATATCAAACAATCCTTGCGAAGTGGGCTGCAATGATTGCGACGCCATCTTGTGGTGCGAATATAAGATACGGGATCGATGGGCTTCAGTTGGCCTTTTCCAAAACACTTACGGCTGATCGATGGTTTGGACTTAATCACCATGCAGATTTAATTAGGTTCCCTCTTGATCAAGGATTTTTAGACTGTGTCGACTCTGGGAAAGACCTTGCGCGTGACAACGCCGAAGAAAATGCTCGTAACTGGGCACTTATGTTGTTATGGTCAAGTCACTATCGTCGGAGATTCATGGTTTCTAAAGAGGGCTACATTGGTCTCGTGCCAGAAACGACGAGGCCTGGAGACAACATATGCGTATTGTTTGGATGCAGTACTCCCGTTATCCTTCGGCAGGAAGGAGACTCCTATCGCTTCATAGGAGAATGGTGAGTTGCGGACTATGCGCCAATATTGCTTTGCTAAAAAGATGATAGTTATATTCATGGGATCATGGACGGAGAAGCTGTGGAGAATATTGACGCCGTTAAACTGAAAGACTTCGTTCTGAGTTGAAGAGGATAACCTGGGTGGCTCATGTTGATGTGTAGTTTGATAGTCTTGGGGGATCCCCCTTTTTGCTGCGACAGGTATGGTCTTTGTTAAGGGGCAAGTTGATTTTTCTCTGTTCAAATCTTAAATACCTTGTGTAGTTACGCACACGGCTGAGCCTACCCAAAAGCTATCCGAGCACGGACGATATAATGATGAATTTCCCTCTTCTAAACTCTGCTCTGTGAAGCATGACTACCTCTCAATTTCTGATACCGACGGTTCGATTGAATGAATTTGTAACCATTCACAGAACACTCAAGTCGCTCTTTTCCATAACGTCGTCGATATAGCCCTCACAGGCGAACGGGACCAGGAAGATCTCGCAGCTTCAGAAGGCCGGTCTGTTACAACAGGTTGTGCATTTAATGATCATTTCTGCCTGGCAGGTCTTTCTTCCAACCCAGCTGGACTTCAATCAACAATGTCACTCGTGGAATCATTTTCCAAGCTTTCCAAGTTTAAGGTCTTGTTTACAGCCGAGCAGATTCATCTGCAACAATGTGGAAAGAAAGTCATATCTGGTCAAAGTGCTGCCTTAAGCCATGGAATGACCCAGATGCGGCTTCCTGGTATAAGACCAATATTTACAGCCCATCTGAGGCACTGAAAACAGCGGATGCTGCTGGGGCATATCTGCTTACGGATAGATCAACGTTATTGATGCAAACAGGTTCACGATCATTCAAAACACAACGTTACTGATTTATCAAGTATTTCCTGTCAGACCGAAGTTAGAAGGTTATAGCTTCCTTGGGGAAAGCAAACGTTGGCTATCCATTCTCGCTCAAAAGCCACCCTTCCATTATTATCATTTTACTAGAGACGATCACCTCAACCTCTTTATATGCCTCTTTTAAGACTAGTTCTCCAGCTATTTTATTATTTTTCCAATATCCGAAGATTTGTTCAATTTAATCAATTTTATTATTGAGCTCCAGTTCTATACAGCAATTTGTATAGATAGCTAATAAATGCATTAATAACGCATCCTTATATCTATACTTGATCCTAGTATAGAGAGCATTAAGAGTCCTATGGAAGTCTTTGTCTGTAATCCTCCATTGCCAGACTCTCTTGTTCAAAGTAGTTCTTGAGTCGCAATCTATACAAAAGATGTGGAGCTCTACCTTAATTTCGGAGCTACGCAAGGAAGGATAAAGTATCGAAACTTTGAAGCTCTCGCCTGTCTTTGCCATTATCGAGGTTAAATTATTCAAGTGTTTGATATAAAGAATTATGTTCTCAAAGTCGTCAAACTCCAACCATAAGTTGCAACAGTTACTACAAGCGAGAGAAGGAACCCGACTGAGCAACCTGAGCAGAGAGTGAGGCGAAGGTGAGTAGCACCTGAGCGGCGATGCTGACTAACCGCGTTGGAAGCGAAAAGGCGAAAATGTCGTCTGAGACTTCCCTGAATAACGTCGACGAAACCAAGGCATTGTTTCAATTCTTGCTCCGTGAAGAAACCTATCCGAATACAAACTACACGGATATCTTCTCTAATTTGAGACCATGATGCACGTCCAAAAAACGCAAACCAAAGACTGCAAATTTCAGTGGCTCACGCACTAGAGGAGATTCACACCTGGGTCTCCTCTCTTTCTGTCACTGTGCCCTTCTCGATGCCTTCCATATTCGGGATCCGGGCATGGTAGCCAGGCTCGACGGTTCTGCCGCCTTTCGATGAGAATACACCTCCAGTCATGCCGCCTTTCAGGAATAGGTGGTCAATGTCTTCCAGCATCAACTGGTTGGTCTCGGGGAAGAAGCAGTAGACTATTGGTATCCAGCAGAAGCAAAAGACTGCAAAGATAATGAACGTGTGCCACTGCGTTACGTTAATAAGTACACTGTGCATGGCTGGGTTCTGGTTTTCGAAAAGGAGGGTCAACATACGCTTATACTATCAATAGCAATGGGAGTAATCTGTACAACAGTGAAGACACACATCCAGTTGACAAACCCACCAAGAGCCTGTCCGCGCGACCGAATTCGGGTGGTGGTTACTTCACTGGGGTAGAACCATGGGATTGGGAGCCAACCGATGCCGAGGAAGATCTGGAATATGAAGACAAAGGCGGTGGAAGCGTATGCGGTCCTGCGGGTACCGATGGAGAGCATGATCGAGGCCATGGAGAAACAAAAACAGAGTCCCGCCGCCGAGAACATTAGGAGCGCGCGTCGCCCGAAGCGTTCCACTGTCCAGAGCGGGATAAAGGATGCTGCCAGATAGGTCAAGGCGGTGCAGCCACCGAGGATCAGGGAGAGGTTCCGAGAGAGGCCCATGGCATTTGCATAAACCACCGGTGCGTAGTAATTGATCATATTGGCACCGGTAAACTGCTGCATGACATTGACGGCGCAGCAGAGACAGAGACGTCGGAAATTCTGGATCTTGCCTCCCTCCAAAAGCTCACGGAAGCGGAATGTTCCCCCTGCCGATTCGATTTCGAGTGATGTTTCGATCTGACGTCGCTGGAACACCACCTCTTCATCGCTGGTTGAGATATTGTCTCCCATCAGTCGTGCAATGACCTCGGCTCCTTCTGTGTTGCGGCCCTTTTCGACTAGATAGCGCGGCGTCTCCGGAAGTGGGAGCATCTGCAGGACCAGGCATATAGCGAAAAAGCCCTGGAAAGAAATAGGGAAGCGCCATTGAATAGAGCCTGATGCGAACGACAACCCGTAATCAAGCCAGTATGCGATGCATAACCCGACAATCGTGATCGTGCCTTGCATGCTGAGTAGAACACCCCGGTTACTAGCCCTGCAGAGCTCAGACTGGTACATCGGGATAGTAGATGAGTTGAAACCGTTTCCTATACCCGTGACAATACGCCCAATGAGGAGTTGAGCGAGGGTTGTAGACGACCCAAGGAGGATCGTCCCTATGATCATTGTGGTACCGCCTGCAAGTATCATGTTCTTACGACCAAACCGTTCGCCAAAGAAGAAGCAGAAGAGGCAACCAGCAGCGCAGCCGATGTCGTAAATCGAGGTTATGATCCCCTGCATGTTAGGATCGGGATGGTTGAATTGTTCAGCGAATTGGTTATGTGCTCCGATGAGGCCACTCATCACGCCTTGATCGTATCCTAGGAGGAGAAAGCCCTGACAGCTTGCTGCTGTAGATGGCTGCTTAGTATTCAATTCGTTTTGTTGCACACTGCTTCGCCACTTACCTGTGATGGCCCAGTTTAGAGACCTCCCCTGCATAGGGCTGCTGTTTCCGAAGATCCCCATAGCTCAGACTTAGTAGCTGCAAGGCACTCGGTGTATGAGGTATGAAGGAACTCAATATCTACTCTCAAAAGGCGAGATCCAATAGTGCCAGTAAAAATTACGAATGTATGAGTAGGAGGAAAGGAAACTATAGCTTTCCTAGAATAAAGGTTAATGTCGTCTGTCGGCGCGCGGCGAAAAGCCTACCGAGGCCTCCAACAGATTATACAGGGATGCTCACAAAACGATTCTCATTTGTTGCTCTGTTGGTTCGGGTTATTGCTGGGCGGGCCTACCCTTGAACGTACGTAGATCATCGCCAATAGTATGAAAAGTGCATAGCACTGTCATACCATCATGACTGATGGATGATTTTACTGACCAATCAAAAAGCGGCACGCGACCCCGCAACAGCTCTTTGTTGACTGCTTTACGGAAGCCAATTACGTTGACAAGACTTTGCCTTGCGACTCAAATGGCAATACGTTGAAAGTAAACGCGAGACGTCTCGTTTCATCAAGACGATAACGGAAAAGCACATCCAAAGATGCGTCCATTGCACAACGGACGTCTTGAGCAACAGGGCAAGTTACAAACAGGAAAAAAGATATTACCTTCTATCTTCTGGAATGTTTGGAGCCCGTATGACCCTAAATGTTTGAGAATGTTGCACAGGGAAGGCGACATACATTTACTCGCCTCTGAGACGAAGTCATGAAAGACTATTCAGAATTCACCATTTTTGCGGGGGCTTATGTTCCCCCTCTGGCATATAATGGTCCGTTTTATGATCCGAGGTCTCTATTATCAACATCCTCGTCAGATTCCGCTGCTATGGGGGGTATGATACCCTGCTCGTCCCAATTGTTCCGGACTGGGGATCACCCGAACGACCAACACCTATTGCCAGGGTGCGGAACAATTGTCATATACGAAAAGGATCAACTCTATTTGACTGGGCTCTAGGAGGATGGATTTTATTCCTTGAGGACTCGCTGCCCAAAAGACAGTTTCCTACTGGAAAGAAATTTCTGAAAGGCCTCCCTACATCGTCAAAGCAAGCCGCCGAATTGCGGCCTACACGGTCTTAGCAACCAGTATTCACGAAGAAAGTCTCCACCGAATGAAGAGAGGGACTCTTTCAAGGCAAGGCCACCGAAGCCGCGACAACAAAGGGGTGATTACAGTTCAGAGTCTGAGGACTTTTCGGCCTTTTCTGACGGAGATTCCAACGAAGACAACACTAGCTCCGACGTGCCAACTGTGGAGGCTGAGTCGATTGACACGTCTGAGACTGAATCGGAATTATCAGCCTATGGGTCTTCTGCTGAAAATCACAGGTCATGCTCCAGTAGCGAAAGCCCCGATAAATCGGAAGACACTTCATAGACGGATCGAGATTCAATCAGCGACGCGAACTCAGGAGAAGAAACCTCTGGCACTCCAGAAAATAACCTCGAATTGTCACGACCATAAACTAGGCAGGAGTCTGAATAGTCTGGCCACTCCTCATTTGAGAACAGATCTACTTCGGATATTGATCATTCTTCAGACAATGACAGCGATTCGTTCTTTTTTGACAGTAGTAAAATGCCGGGTCAGCCACGGATAGCTCGTCGATCTCAGCCTGGACATGTTATATACAATATTTGCTCTTCGCGCGTCGGATCTTTATTTATCTATTATCGTTGCAATTACTGCAATGTAGGCGAGACATTCGATGTCTGATGAGGTGCTTCGATTCAAGAGAGTGGTGAAAAACAGAAGCCATCTTTTGCACAAGATACAATTCAATAAGCGGAAGAAACGACACGGTGTCTTGGTCACGACACACCATTGGCAGTCTATCTTCTCAACGGTATTCAACTACTATTTGCGAACTTGGAAGAGAACACATATTCGAAATATCGAATCCCTGTCGATTCTTATTCTTCCAGGGTGATAACAATTCAAATGAGATTTTCTGAATGTGCGCGATACTTATACGTGTCTGGAGTCATAGCGCGCTCGTCTGTACGGAGAGTTGGTGGGATGCAAGTAACCGAGCTTTACTCTAGAGATCCTGCATCTGGGCGCCCGAAGAGTTTATTACGTACGGAACTTAGCTTGGAAAGTCTGATAAGAGAGAGCGTGCCTAGATTGCCTTCAACCTCACGTGGAAGAAGACGGATGTTTATGTGTCTGTCAGCGGTAAGAGGTTGCGCGTTTTTAAAGTCTCCTTGGAAACCTCCAGCCTGCGGGAAGTTCAGACACCTTCGAACGAGATTATACTGCCACGTTTTGTCCACTGTCGTCTTCTGTACTTCATTTCCCCTCACTCACCAGACGCGAATGCGGTGCTTATTCTTCTACAATTCTTCAATCGGGCCTCCAAAAGATGCTCGGGGCACTTTTTCTTGCAATGCGCGAGAAAATAGTAGTATAAACATTTGGAAGATTTCGGCCCCTCACCTGAGCGAGTGAAGGACTTGAGAAGCTTTGTCGCCGATTCTCAGTTTGTGGCAATACAGGCACAGAGATTATTTGTACTTGGCCACTTCATCCAGAATTTGGATCCTCTAGACCAGAACAATAGAAGTGTGAAGGAAAATCTACCTGAGTGGTTCCACGCCGAGGATAAAGATTTCCTGATGAGAGATTATGAAGAGTTTCTTGCTGAATAGGGCCACCTCCAAGAAGGTGTGACTTATCACATGAATGAGGACCTAGATAGATCTTTATGGGGAGCTCTTGGGCCAGGGAACTTCTTTCAAAAGAACAAGGAGAGGGAGATAGCTAAGTTTCTGTATCACGACACTTCACGAGTCAACAGAAGCCCGTAGGCAAACGGGGTTGCTGTTATGAGTTTGAATGAGGATGGGACTAAACTTCTAGTTTGGAAGATAAGCAAAGAAATGAAGGTGCCAGAATTGACAACCGCCATGCAATGAATTACTTGCTGATTTTTCGTACTTAGGCTTAAGCAATCCGAGTCGGCAAGCTATCTTCTCGAACCAGAAGTTTGGATAATTGACGACAAAAACCCTCTGTGCATGAAAGCAAGAATAGCGTGTAATTCGACACGTCTACCGTTAATTGGAGTTACAGTGACTGGACTGCGCTATGGGGTCCTATGTGGGAGAAAGAGCCTCTCTCCCCATCCTATTTTGGGGGGAAAGTTGCCATTATTCAAAGTTTAGCAAGACTCGTACGGGGCTCCCACGACCACTGGGTTTTCTCAAGCCACGCGAGAGCTTGAATCCTACTAGAAGTCAAACCTGTAAATTAATCTCAAAAGGTAGTCGCCTTCGGAACTTGGAGATTCCCCCAAATCGACGCAAACTCTGTAGCCCCCAGTCGCAAAAGGGGATGTTTTCAAGAAAACAATATCAATCACTCAATGTAACATGTCAGGCTTCTCCTCCGTTCGCTGATCATTCAAATAGAAAGTACCAACACAGAATCTGACAATATTAATTTTGAACCAAAGACCGAAGCTGAATTAATACAGACCTACGAGTTACCAGGAGTAGGCAATTTTTTTATCAAGGACAGACTGTTCGTACGTCGCTCAGACGTGTGGCCGACCTCGACTGTATCTAATTAACGAACGCTCCAGAAAAAAACAGCACCATAGATTTCTTGGGTATTATCGGTGTGCCTATTGGCAAACCTGCTTCATGTATCCTCAGTTTTTGATTTATTTCGTCCCGGCATGACAGGCCACAACGTCGAAGCATCAGCTATTTTCTACGAGGTGCTTGGAAACAGAGTACCCCAAAATCTTCATTCATCTTGACGCAGGATTTTGACGGCTCGTATTCGTGGGTGTCATGTTAAAGAATAACCAGATTTACGTACGAGCACCACTACTTTTGCTTCTGCAAAAAGGACCCTATCTTCACCTTTACGAGCCTAATCACGAAAGTCTGGGGCACTTCAGGGCATGCCGCATCGCAATTATGTACTATATCAGTATTTAATTAGATGTAGACCAACCATAACGCTCTATAAATATATACATCCAATACTTCTATTTGAAGATTAATTTATTTATCAAATTCTGTATTATAGTCTCCCATTCTTTTAAGATTACAACTTCCATTTCAATTTCAATAATAGGTTAATTTTTGCGTCTGTATAATACCTATTTCATACACCTCCAGTACTTTTTAATTAAATTCATATCAGGGGAGGGTGAGGCATGAAAATAACCTTAATTCAATACATTATCTTGTATAACAATTACTATTAGACTTGTAATCATAAATTGTGTTAATGTAGCAGTGCAAAAGAGGGTGTGGTACGTGGTTCGCAGACACGGTTCCTTCCCATTCGACCCCATGATGACAGACGGACAATGATGTCCATATATACAAACCTCCAACTCACAATCCTACCCATTCAAGCAAGGATTCAATCTCGCCAGGTATACAATCGCTTTCAAATCTTCGAGCCCCAAGCCTTTCGCCCAATCTTCCACAAAGTCTTTCAGGTACTCCGCCTCTTGCGACCATGTTATGTATATAGCCTAAGCTGCTACTCTTGAGATACGTCGTTGCGAGTAATGTGTAGAATATTTGTGTGCTGGCTCAGTCCGGTTGCTCTTTAGCGTTGCGTTGTGAGCGCGAAGCTGCTCGACGATCAAAGGTCTCTCAATCGATGACACCTTCTCTTTATGTCTGTGAAGCTAGAGGAGTCGTACCGTTGTCCGTAACCCCTATGCGCTAATGTGAGTACCCTCCAGCTCAGGCACTACGAGTTGAGTGCTCCTTAAGACGGTGCCTTGACAGTCTAATTCGGGTTTTGATGCAATATCGGGTTGGCTAACTCTTGAACCGCTATAGAAAAACCGGCGCATAATCGACCTGTATAGAAAGAATCCAACGACTGCGAGTACGAAAGCGCCTCCAGCGAAGGCGCCAACTGCGATTCCCGCAATTTCACCTGTTGACAATGATGGGTTCGAAACATTCGAGGCGCTTGTTGTAATGGTGGTTGAGGCGATATTCGAGGTAGAGGTCGATAATGAAGCAATAGTTGTCTGTGTGGCGGACATCCTGATCTGGATCGGTAACGCAAGTACGTATACCCCACCAGGATAGACCGAGTCCGTTGTTGTCCCGATTGCTGTCGTTTTCTGGTCGAAAACGTTGTCGACATCGAAATATGTCGTGGTGGTAAAGGTCATTGGGCTCTGGCAAAAGAGAAAGAAGGGTGCGGTTGTTCCCTTAGCTGGGATCTGGGGACAGTCATAATTCGTTGGGCAGCAGAAGGCTATGGTTTCTCGGGGATCGGAGAGTAAGGTTGTCGGCGAGGATG
>Ga0247778_1000784_pt1 | contig 25181 bp, 28 predicted proteins | sample UWRJL049202B5_FD_179939 | JGI IMG/M metagenome (GOLD analysis project Ga0247778, IMG submission 179939) | Plant litter microbial communities from Arlington Agricultural Research Station in Wisconsin, United States - UWRJ-L049-202B-5 | ecosystem: Environmental > Terrestrial > Plant litter >...
CCCCCCCCCCCCCCCTAAATAAAGGTAGAACAGGGATTTTTACACGTGTCGTGTGGGTAGCGATCCAGTCTATATCCACATTGCTGGAGATATACAAACCACCAGCTGGGGTCTTTGACCAATCAATCTATAAATTATAGGGGTTTGTGGGCGAGAATCCCTGTTCTAGCTTTATTCAGGGGGGACAGTAAGGAAGTATCGATAATTGTGCCGACTGTCATGCCGTCCTGATATTCGTATCCATGCATTGGTCTTCGCAAGGGGCCATGGATGGGCTAGTATAAAGCCAATGCCCAACACTCGTACATGGATGCTGACAGAAGTGTGTGTATCTGGGGTCTCACGGCATGTTCGAGTGAAGGGTCTCAGTGGTAACGGTTGAGACAGACCTTGATGCTTACTCGGAATTATCTTACGCGGCTGGCGCCACGAGGCGGGAGAGCATAATTGACCAACCGGATCGCGTCATTCTCAAATGAGAGTGGCATAAGCACGGTTCATAATGACACCGGAGACACCGGATAACATCTTCAGTGAATAAGCCCTATAGCTGACGAGAATACTAATATCATGGGCTGCTTCACATCGTGGGTAATCTCCCACATGATCTCTCGCGGCTCCGGCTGCAAGCTACGTAGGTTGCCAAACGAAAATCGACTAGCCAGTTCAGATCTCCTGTCCAGCACTACAAGCTATGGTCGGCACGGCATCGAAGGAGGTAAGTACAATACCCGACTGTCATATAGACCTGCGCGGATATGATGTGGCGCTTCATCGGAATAGCTCAAAGACCGTTTATGACTACTCAAGACTGCCCCGTTATTCATTGGTAAAATATTATCAACTGACCGTGCTCTACTCATAGAATTGGAGCTCGCACGATGGGGCTTGTACGAATTGTCGTACCCGAAAGATTCGCTGCGGACGAGAGAAACCTCGATGCAGCAGCTGCAGCAGAGATCTGGCTGATTGTGTCTACTCGTCACCGCCGAAGAGGGTCAACCATGTCAAGGCATTGTCAGTGAAACTGTATCTCGATGATGCTGTGGTTTCCTAACATACCGAACTGAGAGTTAGATATGAGAAGTTTGACGAAATCAACGAGCGCATGGTTCTCGTACAAGAGGACGTTTCGGGACTCAGAGGCTTAGTAAAGAATGCCAGTATCTCACAACAGGCGCCTTTTGACGATACGCACAACCTATTGGAAGCGTCTGAAGTAAGACTAATCAACAATGTGTCTATGGACAGCAGTTTGGTTGCGGCTGGTCAAGTACTTCGAGACAGCAGCATGCTCGTTGAAAGGTTCCACGGCCCCTGGACACTTGCTGCGGACTGCAGAGACTTGAGTACGCAACTCACCTCACATGCCGCGTTCAATGATTCCACCGGCTACTTGCTCAACAGGACAATGAAAGATGCCGTTGATATCGATGATGGACAGGTCTTGCAACTGTTCGACGACAAACCAAAGGAACAGCATGCTCCATGCTTGCCTCCCAAGCAGTTCCTGACCGTCATGCTCGACACTTTTTTCAGACTTGCGGACTACCAGACCGACATATTCTTGAGACAGCACGTTGAACAAGCCGTGGATGTTGTTTACCGAGACCCTTCTAATCAATCACACTTGATCTGGATCCTGTGTCTCAACCTCATGACCCTACTAGCCCTCGGTGTAGATCAGCCTCTCAACCGCGAAGACCACTTTGTGAAACCCATCCTCCAAACTGTCCACACTATAGCAGCAAAACCGTCTCTTTTTATGTCTCAGCGTCTGATTACTGTCCAAGCTCTGGCTTTATTGAGCCTTCTTGCCGAGCAGTATCATTCCGAAACCCTGGCTGACCATACGTTTATCCAAGCCTGCATTCTGGCCAAGACGATGGGCCTCAACCATACCGAAGATACCACTTCCCTGTCCGACTTCTCCCCTGTGGAGGTGGAGGAACGCCGCATGGTGTTTAGGTCTTTATATATGCGAGACAGGTCTTCCACAACGACATGGGGCGTGCTATTGTGGCTTCCAAGCCCACATCACATAGACGGGTCCGAACAATATACGTCCCGGACGATCACTGTAGACACTGCCTTTGGACTGAATTATGCGCAATCAGGTCGTTGGGAGCTGACAGAGATTCAGGACGCTCTTCACAATGCCCTCGTCCAAGCGAATAATACATCGAAGTCCCTTCACCAACGCAGCATGGCCCTTGCTCGGGTGCAACAGAGACTTATGGCCTGGTCAAAGAGACATGAAGTTCCTGGATCCGACCCCCCAGCCGCTACAGAAGATATCTCGCTTTCTTTAGATTTTCTAGGAACCTACATTCGAGCCTCCCAAGGGTGTAGGAATACCAATACCAACTCACCCAGACTTGCTTCGGAACAAGCATTACATGCTGCGAGGCTTAGCTGTCTCTTGATTGCCACATCGTGCAGTCCAAATCCAGATAGTGCCTTGATAGACCGTCTGGAGAGATTACTCGAGGCCACGTTTTCGTCGGAATCCAGGCGTTCCGTTTCTGCAGCCTCGTCTGCGTCGTCATCACCACCCTCGTCTCCAGTTCAGCATGCTCAAGAACTCAACCTATTCTCCAACACTGCCTGCTCAAACAGGAGTAAAATGTCTTCATTAGGACCGCAACCTCTCCATCGCCTGGTCAGCGCTTTTCCGTGCACATCCCTTTTCGCTCTCACACGAAGCATAATCGAAACAGCAGATACTGCCTCCCGGATGACCGAACAGCACGACCTGCACTCTCCCTTACAAGAGGCAACCCAAGACACGCAACTCCTGGAGGCGATCCGAAATTGCTTCAGGGATGCAGCTACAACGGCGCGACAAGATGCGGGAAACCGCATCCACAGAGTCGTTGCCGTCACCAGCGACCTCATTGAGATCATCCACGCTTTCAACACCCACACCACAACTAGCAAGACCGGAAGCCTATCCGTCCCAGAAGATGACGACACCATCGACGTCTTTGTGGACCTGCAACATGCAATGCCCTCAACCATGCCTCCGCTATTGTCCAATACTGCAGCCAGGCCACGCGACATGCCGGCTGCTCGCACGAATGTCGTTGTCAACGCCTCCTCTCTTCTCAGCCAGCACAGCAACAGAGACTCTGCTGTAAGCCTACAGCACTCGTCGCCTTCCAGTTGGATAGCACAGGACCTGCATTTTGAGGTCCCTTCTTCGATGCCAGATGCTTCTTCGATGGCACCGGCTTTCGCGACATCTTGGGAGATGCCCTTTGATATGTCCCAGTTCTTTAGCGACCTAAAGGCCGATGAGGTGTGGGGGAATGATAATCACCAGCAGCGGACGGAGTATCCGGACCCCGAACAGGAGAGTGACAGGCTTAATGTGGTGGTGTCTCAGGGGCAGCCTCCATCTGTGTCTGAGCAGGAGCCGACGAGGAAGAAGCGGAGGAGAAAGACGGCGAGGTACGAGAATAGTAGGAACGGCCGTCAGAATGATCGCTGAGCTCCAAGTGGTCGAGGTGAGTCCAAAGCCTGGGAAGGAACTCTACTTTATACGAAGAATGACAGCTTCCACTTAGAGAGCGCAGAAACCAGCAGGTCTAAGAACTTCGGCTCTTACAGCCTTAGAAAATAGATTTTTAACCGTACGAAAATTTGTAACATAGAATGGGGTTTTAGTAAAAATTTATAGATCTTTATAAAGCCTTAACTTATGAGTTATATATCATATATAAAATGATACATCTCGCGCATCATTGTGTCCATTGACGCACATTATGAAGGTAACAATCAACTGGACACACGAGTGACTCACAACAGAGCCAGTGCTGATTACGATTCCATCGTCCTCCCCTTCTCCGGTACCTGCCACCGCAGAGCCCGCGTCTACCTTCATACGAAGCACTCCAAACTCGACTGGCTTGTTGATGCTCATCCAGGCAGGCCAGGTCGGACAGTGCAGCCGCAGTTGGTGGTGGGAAGGACAAACGTCTCACCTTACTCATCGTTGCACTGAGCTCTTTTTCGGTGCCCGGACTCCGAGATGTTCATGTATGGTAGTGGATATGCCAGTATTCGTATCGGCGCGTGGACGCCGCCTGCGATGGCCAGAAGCTGACAAGCACACGTTGAAATTCGAGTCAAGGTCCCCTCTCCAACGGACTTTATCTACAAGACTCATACTTGATCCATGATCATCGTCGTATCGGAGCCTATGCTCCTCCTACAAGTCTCACTCAACACCATCCAGTACCTGATTCTTTCATCATGGCAACACAGAAGCCCAAAGCCTATTCTCTCACCATCTTCGGTTACAAAAAACCAGGCATGAACGAACAGGAATATCATGATCACGTCACCAAGATCCACGCGGGTCATCTTAAAGGCTTGCTGGCGAAGAACAAAATTGTGTCGTATACAATGGTACGCTTTGCGACACATTTATTCAACTCCTTCATCTGCTGGAACCGTCATGTCCTCCTAAAGCTAATAACACCAGCAACACAACACTCGAGATACTCGCCTCCTGCTGAACTCCACACACCCCGGCCTCCAACCTTCCAGTGAGGCAGACTGCGATACGGTGGTGCAGATCGTCTTCCGCGACCTTGAAGACTACCTCCGTGTCCGGGCCGACCCGTACTTTGTGAATGTTGTGGGTCCTGATCACGCGAATTTCGCGGATTCCGAGCGCACGAGGTTTGTGACGGGGTGGTTCGAGGTGCATGTCACGGATGGAAAGGTGGTGTCATAGACAGAACGGTATAGGACCATGAATGGATTGTGCTACTTTCTTCTATTTGCCTTATTAAATGGGATGTCTCAACTGCCTCCTTAAATTGACATGACCAATCCTCAACATCTTGTTCACGAAGTAGAACGTGCTTTCAACGTGCCCATTAGAACTCAAAAACAGCAGCCGTGCAAAGTGGCTTTCTCGCTGTATTCTATCTGCGAACCGTTAGTTACCAGGCTTCGTTTATATCTCCGACGAACACCAATGGAAAGCGGAGAAAGCGCAAAACCGTACAGTACCTTGAATACCGAAATTTCTTGAGATATCAAAGTCTGCCCCTCTCGGGCTTATTCTCGTGCCTTGCATGCATTAGGTACCCTAGCTTCAGGAAGTATATAAGCCACTATGCTAAGCATCAGATATGATAATAAGCTTACGCATGCTCAAAAATACTCTTGCCAAACCAAGAAGGATTCCTTGGTTTCAATGAATCGCCCAGGGAAGCTGATGCCACTCTGGTCTCGAACAATCTACTCCCAAAAACAAACCAACATCTCTCGCTAGTTTCAATGCTCAGATAGGCTGGCTGTTCTTGAATAGATAAGGAACTAACCAAAACCCAACACAGGCGCTTAATTCACGAGGATCATTAACTAACTCCAGTCAGACAGCCGTGATGACAAACTGGCCCCTCTCTTGGTCTCACTCAGGACTCAAAACACCGGGAGAAGGATACCAAGCGGCAAACGCGCAGGAGCTTATCGCTAAATGTGCTTGTCTCCGCAGCCAGCTAGATATACGCGGGCGGCGACGCATCGCCTGGTGACTGGAGCAAGACGTCGTGTTCGAGGAGCGCGTCGAGACCTCAAGGCTCCCAATTCGTCGATATATATGGTGCATATTCGTGCAGGAGTTCGTGTGGGGTGGGTTTTCCCGTCTGTCCCGCTTGGCGTGGATTTTGTATTAGCACTCGTAGGACTTTATACGTCGGATGCTTTTGGTGGTTGATATAAGCCTGCGGAAGACTGTTGCTGTGGTTCTCGCGCTCGCTGCTCGGCTTCCGGCTGCCAGAAAGTTTGCTTTTGCCAGGCCGAGAAACGTGTCAGAGGTGGCAGGCAAAGTCAAAACATTGCTATGATACAAATCCCAGCAGTAATATGTCACATTGACAGAAATTTATTGGTTCGTTTTCTCGCAGCTCAAGGTTCTCTGTTTCGAGCTAGAAGTGCGAATAAAAAGAAGCTGAACGCTCGGTGATGGAAATTGAAGACAATGTAGAAGCAATATTCGTGCGTATATTACTATCTGAGGGTATTAGTACTACCGCGGTACTTGATGGTAGATTAAAGTTCTCGGTTTCAGATGAGAGATACGACTGAGGAAGCGATGCTATAGGATATACTGTATGTAGAGACTGTGCAGTATTGATGATCTCTGCTGCAGGAACTCGGCAGATCTACTTATGGGATACGCTCTGCTAGGTTTGGGTCTCTGTGTTAAGTAACCTCCACCTCAACATGGCCGTCTTTGTCCAGATGGGGAGTCTCGTCACTTCCGTTGTTCCCGTTCATAGGCTTGAAACCACGTCGGAAAACAGGACTCTGCTGAATCTTCTCCCAGTCATGAAGCATGACGCCGTTGTCCACAGAGCACCTAACTTCCTCTTGACCACGAGGGATCATTTCCTTCTCGTAGGCATCCACCGCTTCACTCAGAGATGATATATTCTCCTGCACACACCGCAGCCCCTTCAGAAGATGTGAGACATCACAGATGCAGTGGTTGAGGCCTTGTCCTCGGTCTACAGTGGGCAGAGAGAACACGAGTTAGTCACAACCTAGGCCGTAGAAGATGTAGAAGTGTGTACTCACAAGGCGGCATCGGATGTGCGGCGTCACCCACGAGAGTCAAACGACCGTGGCGGTTATCCCACGGCTGGCTGACCCAGTAGCTGATATCGGCCTTATGTACCTCGGTGTCGTCCGGCAGCCACATGAATGCTGACCGCGCCGGCTCACCAAGATCTTCTGCCCGCAATTTGATTAGGGCGAGCCGTTCTTTGTAACCCAAGCTATTGTCCACTTCGCCCATCCACGCCATGGCCATGTGAAAGATCCATGACTCGGGATGGTCAGGACCGTGAGGCATCGCAGAGATAGACTGAAAGGCGTGGAAATTCCTTGGGCTCAAAGCAAGAAAGCTGGTAGGATACTTCTGCCGCACGTACAATGCCTTGTCGGCGTCTCCATAACACACTGTCATGTTGGTGTGGAAAATGGGAAAGCTCGTCACGGCGGCCTTTTCAGCGCTTCCCATGGCTGTCTCCCGGGTCCTCGACTTTGGCCCATCTGCGCCTATCACCATAGTCCCTCTGACGAGGCTGCCATCGGAGAAGCTTGCGATGACGCCGCTACCACTCTCGTTGAAGGCGACGTCGACCAGCGTTTTGCCATACTGGACGTTCACGCCCTCCGCGCACAGAGCGCGCATGCGGCTTCGGGAGACTCGCAGGCCGTTTTCGTATGGCACGCCAGTAATAAGCTCACCAGAATCTCCGTTGATGATCGGGTACAGGCCAGAGTGGATTCCAAGCGTGGGATTACATGCAATACCGGCTACCTTGGAAAAGATCTCGGCCGATAGTATATCTTGCAGCAGGGGAAGAGCCCAGTGGATCGCCATGGTCCATTCGTTGCTGCGGGAGTTCATGGCAGCATCTTTCTCGATGAGTGAGTATGCGATACCTGCCTTCTTCAAGCCTTGGCAGAGGATGAGTCCTGTGATGCCTGGTCTAGGAATTAGCACAAAGACACGGCTCATCAAACACCCCCGAATGCAACGAGAGTGACATAACATTAATTCCCTCAAGGCTTACCAGCACCGATGACAATGATATGAGGCTGTTCTAAGTCCATAGCCACAATAAAAAAAGGAATTGGATTAGAGGGTGGATGGACGGCTCGAGTCTCTGGCATGCAATGCTCTCTTGGCCAAGAAAAGTAAAGGTTGAGCCATGGCCGCCGGTCAATGACGGTGCTTATCTTGTACGTCTGCTCTTGTTCAAGTAGTAGTACTGCACAGTGTCACGCTAGGCAGCCATCAAACTGATCCGGCGTCCGGGCTCCGAGGGAGATGGGAAATGCCCAGGAAACAGCCTCATATATCACACGCGTTGATTTCGAACAGCACCCATGCAATTACTTGGGTTTACGGCATGGGGCTGAGGCATAATGTGCTGCGTCGCCTCCCGCAACAACGAGTTGCCGGATCTTTATTTACATTACCTCGGTTAACAGTTAAACTGTATTTGGCGTAATAGCTGTTCAAAATGAAGAAAGAATGAACCATCAATTGACGAACCGGACGGACTGTTCATCAATACCATGCTGGTCTCTGCGACTGGTATGGTACTCTTGTATGGTCAACAACTGGAAATATGCTCCCTTTGAAACTCAACCAATGCGGATGCTTCTTAAGTCTGTCTCGACGCATTTAGAAAAGTGTTCTCCCATACCCTAAGCAACCACCATCCAGGGCCAAAACACTAGGGAGCCTCTCATCTATCGTGGTTGTGATGCTGGTACCCGCCCGCCAACCGTCGTCGCAGGCGTCCGCGCAGGCCCCATTGAGCTCATGCTGAACCACATGCTGCGGTACAATAGCCAGTTAAGGCTGCGCAGCTTGGGCTAGGAATATATCGTATAGAGTAGCCATTGCAGATCTTATTTTATATACACAGAGATACCTATAAACTCCTATGTTGCATACAGTCGTTTTGTTCTGTTAATTTGAATTTGAAGAGTTATCGGGTCTAATGTTCTTTCAGATTTTGGAGTTTCGCTACACATCGAGTGGCATGAGCGGAGCACGGAAGCCGAACAGCGGCCAGATTCGTCCACGCGATATACTCTCATGCGTGTCGTAAGAGATGCGACTACTTCAAAGGGTATAGGTCTCCACAGCTAACGTTCGTAGCCCGGAATGTAAGGTTTATTACAAATGCCTGGCTTCGAATGCGACCCCATCCAAATTTGCATTTTCCCAGTCAGTGCCAGATTGTACGTCGAATAGTGCCCCTAAATGAATATTTTGACCGGTCTTAGCACAAAAAACTTTCAAAGAATCGACATTGCAGAGGTGTTTCATACTGTTCTATAATACATTGCAGTCCTCGTCGGCAGAGCCTGAAACCTCCCAATCTCATCGAACTACTTCAGACACAGGCTTTGAAGAACACAACATGGACAAAAAACATCAAGAATACGCAAAAAGTCTGCATGTGGGCCATGTTCGACCGGACTCTATCCCATGGCGTCGCATTGGACAATGTAAGTCATTCTGCCTCAGTCCTCAATTCGGTTTGAACGACCAACTTACTTCTAAAGATCTGTATAGAATCCTGGAAGATGGTTCACAAACGCAGATGCGACTCTGCATGATTGAGAGCTTGATTCCTCCTCGCAGCGATGGGCCTGTGTTTCACTTCCATGAAATGCATGACGAGGGTTTTATCATCACGGTAGCCTTTATCGAAATCGTATTCAAGTTGAACCGACTGACTCCAGTCATAGAAAGGCAAGATTCGCTTCCACACTCCAGGAGCTCCGCCTTTCGATGCAAAAGAAGGCGATATTATCACCGTGAGGAGTCTCTATCTGCAAGGTAGCTACAAAGTTTCTATGGACTAAAGTAGTATCTAGGTTCCTACCCGCTTGCCCCACAAATTCAGCAATCCTTTCGACGAAGAAGGCATCTTTATCAACACTATTACTCCGGGCTTCTTCGTACGATATTTTGAATACTTGGAGGAATTGATTGGTGAAGGCAAGACGGTCACCCCCGAAATCAACATGCAGGCTTTGAAACGCTTTGCGACGGTTCCACTTGACGAGGACACGATCAATAAGTTAATGGCGGAAGGCAAGGCCAATACAGCTGATAATATTGAGAGTGCCCTCTAGGTATTATTAGCAATTGACAAGGTCTTTAGAGTTGTGTTACGTTTAATCGTCGCATCTTTTTGAACTTCTGCCGTGTAACTGTGTCACTTAATGCTTCATCCTGTCTGAATGGCGCGTAGTGTGAAAGCAGTCCTCGTTCATAGTTGAAATGAGGAATAAAGCTCATAGTAGCGATCTTCACTCCACAGTCCCTTCCCAGGCAGTAACTCAGATATGTCCTGCGATCTATGTTGCAAAGGACAAAGTAGTCTGATGACAGTATTTCATACTGTTTCATAATGTCTGCAGTTTCCAGAACACTAAATCGGTCGCCACTAGACCTGATACCACCGGAATATTATACTCAACTTGTATTGTCGTTCGAGACAACAGAAGCGGTTGAGTGTATAGTGTCAAAGCTTCAAATCAGCCTCGATAAAACATGTCACAGCATACATTGGCTGGGAGGCAAACTGGTTCCCACTGTCGAAAAAGAAGCGCGGAGAGCTAGGGCTGCAAGTCAGCCGGGACAAGAATGCATCACCAACGATTGAAAATTGTGGTTCATTCTCCGAGTCATGCATGGCAGTCGCAGCTGCTGGCATACCACTTTCCACTATCCTGGGCAACAAATGGCCCAGACCTAGCAGGATCGACAACCAGCTTCATGTACCAGGAGTTCAGTGTTTGCTGGTGGACTGTTATTATTCAGTGTCTCTGACGGTGTCATACTGCGTATTTGCATCCATCATAACGTGATGGAGGCCGGGAGCATGGCAGAAGTTTTTCGCGTCTGGACGAGCATATAGTGTAGAATGCCAGCTCCTGTCATTTCGATGTCCCACCTTACTTACCGGCTCTCTACCACTTTGAACCTACACCTGGAGACTACGTCCGTTTTTCGTCTAGAAACCCCCTGGCTTTGCGCCCAGGATATGCGACTATGCCTCTCGAGTTCTATGCAGGCCTTGCCGACAATACTTTAATTGTACTCACTGTCAACCTCTCCCTCACTGCTGCCGTTACTTCACACGTTCGCCGTATTCTAAGTGTTCACCCCACGATCGTACGCTCTTTTCAAGAAAGGAAAGGCCTCTTCCTCCTCGATAACCCAAGGCTGCCAGTCTTTACTGCCAAATGACATGGCGCCCGGGATGGGAACAGATACATACAGCCCACTTTTACATAGACGCACATACTTAGCCTTACTTTTACTCAGGGATCTGAGAAATGGGTCATTCATGTCCGCCATATCTTTCATTTTTAGGTTTGAGGACCACGTTAAGAGGTAGAAACGTGGTGAGGCACCGATGCCAGGACGAGAGTATAGGCTACGAGAAGGCAGGAAGCTTGGTAGGTGGAAATAGTTGAGCGAGGGACTTTTTCTGGTCTTGCGAACCCATCCGTCTGATTATCCCATCCAAAACCCATAACCCTCCGAAACCTACTTATCTCGGGCGTTCCTGCATGGATGAGCGGCACGGGCTTCGGGCTTCGGGCTCCGTAGGTTTAGTGCATCACTGTCAAAATTTGCCACTGTACACTGTACACTCCTGGCTGCTGATTAAACCTTACCTCAACCCTGCTTGGTTTAAATGTATTCAGATGATTATTGCCAAGAGTGATCTACTTTGCAAAATACGGTTCTGGACTTACTACGTGGTAATCGGTGTCTCCTGGCGGACACGACCTGGAGGGTCACTTCACTCACAATGATTGGAAGATATGCCCGTCGTTCAAGGGATATCGTCAATTGACAATTCACCTTCCACCATCTAGACAATATCTAGGTGGATACACAATTCGAAGTCTTTACCTATAGACTACGGCTCGAAAATATATTGTACAAATCTTTGACACTGCGTTCTAAATCAAATTTCTGAGATAGCACCTCTAGCTCTGCCAGCTATAATCGTTGTCTTAACCCGTTCATCATGCCTGCCATCGACAAAATAGTCTATAGGAACTGAAGTGCAGTGGCATGACGGGTATAAACTTACTGTAGAAGCTAAGGGGTATGAAAGCTGTATGTATATATACCACTAAAATATGATGGAGATCTTGGTGCATTGAGATCAAACAGAATTCCAGGGGGACTCAAGGTGCGTTGATAGAACGAAAAGATAGTTGTTCTATTGCTTGAACAGTCGTTTTCTAATGTCCATGTAAGGCATTCCTTCCCCGTGGATGTCAAGGCTAATTTTAGGCGCGGCGGTTTGGCACTTGATAGCCACCTCTTTCTCGTCAACAAGGCACTGCAGAGCGGCCCTGATCGCAGCAGAATTAGCACCGGACACCAGCAGATGAATATGTCGTGGGTTACGAGTCGTGGTGGTGTACAATCGTGCTGGTAGCGATACTTGCTGGTTGCTCTCTCAATAAGGCAACGCTTAAGTAGGGGCTGCAAGCTTCTTGAGAGGCGCTATTTGGACCAGTGTTTCGGGGTCCGTGTGATACATTAACAAAAGCCTCACTAGTGCAAACTCGAATTAGATAGGAGTTAGCAGCATCAGAATAAAAATCTGAGCTGATGACAAGGGAAACGAATGATTAGCCCGAAGCACATTAGTATTACAATCAACAGGGCACTCACTACTCATTTGATTAATCGACCAATTTGATATACGCAAAGAAGCCCAAATCTCAAGGCCAGCGTGACTGTCGTACCATCAGAATGGCCATTAGGTCTACGAGATCGGTGAAACGTGGAAACCATTCTGGCGTTGACTATGCAATAGTCCAAATTCCTGCCAAATGCCTGGCTGACCTGGTGAAAAATTGGTCACATAAAGCCGTTGCTCTTGCAATGGAGCAGCTAACGAGATCGTCTTCGAAAGCAATTGTAAGATCTGCAAAAGGAAGGATATTGCATTGTTGAGGGCTGCCTACAGGAGGCATGAAAGGTAGTGGAAAAGCACTGGCTCCATGACTATTGAAACTGTGACAAAGTATTGGAAAGGGATGTAAAGGTGACGGATACACAAAAGTGCAGCATAGGCCCAAATATAGTAGAATGCTCTGATGATCTCTATCATCTCCGATCTCCCGTATGGAAAGCTTGTCGAAGGCTGAAACTGAGCAGCATTTTGTTCGTTTGACTTGCAAACATAACACACCATGAAGACCAAAAGATAAATGTCCTTACCAAGTTATGCATTACCCATCTCTCATTGTGTTTGTTGGGCTCCGATCCTGTAAATACCCGGTTCTAACCACCATTCATGCATTCTTCTCCCACTACTTCTAAGTAGCGGACACGGCACTTGCTTGGGAGCTTCGAGCCCACCTCGGCTTTCCTCTGGTTAGCCTCATGGTTTGTATTCATTTCGTACGTATATCATATCCTTTCGTTGGTTGGAAGCCGCCGGTAAAAACGGGACTCTGTTTTTTCTTCTCCCAGCAATGGAGCAAGATCCCGTTTTCGAGTGAGCATTTGACCACAGTCTGTGCACAATAAATTTGTTCGTATATGCTGCTGGTGTCAGCTTGTGGACCTGAGTACCTTCGGGAATCCACATCAACGACGAACGGGCAGGCTCATCAAGGCTGGCGCTTTTCCCTGATGAATGCCAAACGTTCCGCATAAAACGGGCCGGCGTCGATTCAGATTGAATAAGACCCATAATGACAGAAGTCGTCGCATCATTTTTGCATGACGTGGCCGGCCATATGAAACTGGAGCATGACAGTATTGTTATTAGCTCCTTCACACCTCGAGGGGAGCACAGCAAGATCCATGGTATCCGCATTCCGCGCTGCCGTGCTCCCACAGTAGGCCTTGTAACTGAGATTATCACCTACTAATTATTACGGACTGCCGTGGGGCTCAACAAGGCTCTTAATCGCAGTGTAGGGTGGGTAGTCGGTATTGGAACGCAGTGGCTGTAATCACACTCACTTACTGGTGCAAAGGTTCAGCAATTAATTCATCTTCATTTCTTTCCTCTAGTAATACCTGATGGCAGACAAGGCCATGTTTTCGTGCAACTTTGAGCATCACTATGGAGACTTGACAATAAACGTTAATACCATAAGTAAGGGATAGAGAACGCTGAATAGAGGCTTTGTTTGCTGTGTATCGACACTGCTTATTGGCCTCGTGCTCTATCTTGGGTGTCGCAAAACATCGCCGCCTTTTCTTTTCTTCACACCAGAATACCAAAACAGAGTCCCCGCCGGCGGTAAAACTGTTGCCTCTCCATAGTTGAACTCCCAGTCACTCAGATCCAGATCTCGCTGGCGATGTAATAATGCGAACGTCTCTTCTGGCGTCCGCACGCGGATACATGATACAACACCGTCGAAGATATAGTAGAATGGAAAGAGGGGGATTAAGTAGGTAAAGATCAGGTGGAATGGCGACCACCAGTATTCGATCCAGGTGGTGCTCAAGGCCCCGTAAACTGCGGCCGCGACCACGTGCACGACCGAGTGCACAGTGCGATGCCCGATCTCGAAGATGCTGCCAGGGTAGTGAGTCTCTAAGTCTTGAATCGGGTCTTGGGGCTTACAAGAATGCATCTGCGGACTCGACTGCACTCCGAAGGACCTTCTCCGCCGCGGGGTCGTCGAAATGGTGGAAGCACAGGTTGAAGATCCGACACTCCCTTTTGCCCGGTTAGGCCACCCTTACGGCTTCTGCTGCGTCGATTGGCTTTTCAATGTATGAAATGTTCTCACTCTGTGCAGCAAGTGACCGCCAAGCCTGCACATATGGCACCAAATCTGTTAGGACAAAGCGTATAGGAGCAAGACCACTTTTCTTCAGTTCATTGTTGATATACTTTTCGAAGTATGGTGTCGGGCCTCCCGCTCCAGCGCACGAGTCGACGACAGTATACTCTGTCACGCGGTTAACGCCTCCAAGGGCTCCGAGGAGAATGTTGCATGCTTGTGCGGCGAACGAATTCCCACTCCTTGACTTTACCTACCACATATGGGCAAGACAAGAATGAGCATGATCCCGAAGCCACGATGGACACCAGTTTGTGTCCTCGATCTCGATGAGATGGAAGCGTGGGAAATGCACCCGCGACATGGTAATGTAGAGTCTGATGCCGTATTCTCTTAAGTGGTTTGCTCTTAATTTGGTTTGCTTTTAATTTAGAGGAGGCCGAGAAGCTATGATATTTATTCGCAGAATGGCATAAGCATGGTACTGTCGTCGTTCGGAAGAGCAAGTGTATGACCGTGGTTTCGGAAGCCGAATTGCGGCATGACTGGGCTGGCTTATTGTCCATTGAATTAAGCAAATAAATGAGGCCTATCATGGTCGCTCTTCATAGGATCGGTCTGCTCTAAAGGTGCCATATAGTGTAGTCCTAGACGAACGTGTATCTATTGGTGGCTATTTGCGTTATCTCAAGTGTTTAAGAGTATCCTATGGAAGGCTCTTCGTATTTTCTTGCGACGAGTGAGCAGATTCATCAGCGTTTAAGCCTGTCCTCACAATAGAGTTACAAGGCAACTTTCCTTTGATACCTCCTTTCTCTGTGACCAGTCCTGGATCTCGTGTCAGGTTGAAATGCAGGGCAGCCTCCCGTTCTACGATCTCATGCTAGGCGCCTGAGGCGTGCGGCCTGCGGACTCCGAAACCACGCCAAAATAGGTATCCTGCAACTTACTGCTAGCAAGGGATGCTAGTTGCTTTTGCATCAGATAAAATTTATAGCTAAAACAGGGTTTTAAGTTCGTAATAACCAATTTTCGCTGCCGGAATGTCTCACGGGAATATTCGGGAGAACATTTGCACCCCGCATATACAACCAATCCTCTCCGGTTAGATCTAGACTTTACGGACTATGCTTCTGCTAAACTGACTATCAGTTTGTCTTAAGTTGATCGTCTGAAGGCAGGATTTGACAAATACGTGATAACTGTACTAATCCTGAATATGATCATTTACGTTATTCTTTAGTATATAGTGTCATGTGTGTTCGCCATCGACGCAATTCTGCGATATTTCCTTCAAGATGTAAGGGCCGACTTAGCATCACAGATAACGGCCGGGCGCACATACTACTACAAGATCCCCACTTCTCAGATTTACTGACAGCCAGGGGTCCGGGAAGTGCCAGTCATTCGCAGCCGCCTAGAATGGTGAATGCTAATCAGCGAAGAATCTCGCGGTAAGTTACTCTAGAGTGTAGAACTGTACAGATAGTATGCCAGAATATTTTAATTTATTGAAAAGACTAAACTAAAGAAGAAAGAGAAGGAGAAAGGCATCCTAGGCCTGATATAGGTTCAGGGCAATACCTAATACCCCCACTACCCCTGATACTCTTTCCCTTGCTTCCGGTCCTCTCTGACCTACATGACAACCATGCGTTATTCCTTCTGTAACGACCAAGTATAGAGTCGCAGCAGAGTCCTCACATATCCCCTTCTAACTATGTTGAATAGATAGAACCGGACTTAGACAGGCTCGAAAGCCATAAGTCCCAAATTTCCTCTCTGCAGTCTAGGAATGCGTCCATCAATGACGTTTGTCGTAAAATCTTCTACACTGTGCAGATGTTGAGCTTGTCGTTTTCGAATCCCGTCGATGAGTTCTTGTTCCGCCGGAGTTGGCTTCGCGGCCTTCACTTTTTCCTTCGTCGAATATGTAACTGAATTTGGCCGAAACATAGCTTCGGTTATGTGGTTAATAGCCCCCGAGAATTCAGTCTGCGTAAGCCTGTTGGTTGTATCGGCTGTTCCTTGAATGACTATAATTGCCATTAGAATCTTGTGTGGAAAGTTTCTTATTGGAGATAAACCTACTTGGCTTGAAGAAATTGAATGTTCTGTCAAAATTGTTTTCGCCAAAATCACTCAAAACATAGTCTTGTTGGTTTAGGATCTGTTTATACGCACTTAAGACCACAATGAGGAATCGGGCGTAACTTTCTGTGATCTTGTTGGAATGCCACTGTGCGGCGATTTCCTCGGAACAATCTCCTCTGATCGCAGCTGATATTGTTGCTGCAGCTGATAAACCACCTGTCATTGCGATATGAGCACCGGAAGAGAAGAAAGGATCAATGAAGCAGCCTGCATCTCCAACAACTCGTGCGTAAGGAAATGCGTAACAGCTTGAGCTATAGGAGTAGTCAGATGCGGATCTCAAGTTTGGCGTGAGTTCGGCATCTCCAATTAATGCCGAAATAGTCGGTACCAATTTGATGGCCTTTTCGTAATACTCTCTGGTGTTTGAAGCGGCAGCTTTCGCTTTCTTTGCCAGCTCTTGGTTCTGGACAATGCCGACAGAGGTAGTACCGTCATGCAGAGGTATAAACCAAGCCCAACCACTCTCATCTGAACATGACGTTAGGAATTACATGTATAGAGAGATAATTAGATCACCAGATTATAACTGACCTCGCAGTGCCTCGAAATATGGGACATTTTCTCGTTCGGTTCCTGGCGAATATTTCCCAGTTCCTTTCCAGTATCCCCAGTTCGCAACATTCTTGAGTCCGTCGCTATAGTGACGATTCTGGAGGTATTTCGTGGTCAGGAGACCTGTACGACCACTAGAATCGACTATGTAATCAAACTTAATAACTCCAGTAAGGCCGTCTTCTTTCCGACTGTAGGATGCAGAAACTGGACGACCTGGGTGGGGATGTGCCGATTGCGAATCATTTGTGCCATTAGTTCCATTGGCCTGAGAAAATGCTACTGAATTAACTCTGACTCCTTCAAACACCTGTGCTCCTGATTTTTGAGCGTGACGAAGCATCATTTCATCTGCCTCTGACCTGACAATATTCCATGAATAGCTGTTTGGGCCACCGACCCCAACAAAATCCGTGTCTACTGCCATATTAATACTGAGATATACAACCTATAGTGGAGATCGCCTACATCCTTCTGCATGATTGGGGCTTAATTTGAATGCTGCTCCTACCTAGGTGTTTCGCTTAGGCCTTATAATACTTGCAGGCTTGAATGAGTGATTACTAACCTTCCTGGTGAAGCCATGTTCGTCAAATGTTGAGTCAAGGTCGATGAACTTCAGATAATGGCGGATAGAAGGCAGCATACTTTCCCCAACATGATATCTACCCTAAGTTAGCTTTCAATTTTGCATTTGAACAGATAGTAGTGTAGCAATCAGGTCAGGACAAAATCACTGAATCCCAAGAACAGAATGATAGAGACGTAGGGAATATCGAACCTGGGGAAATGATCAGCCTCTAGCAGCACAACATCGATGCCTTCTCGGGCAAGCACTGAAGCGGTATATGCTCCTCCTGGGCCACCCCCAACCACCAGAACCTTGCATTCCTCAGGAATCGACATGTTTGGTTCACTGTGCGGTCGGCTTCTGTTACAGAACTTCGCAGATGAAGGGGAAAGGCACTAAAGTATACGTGGAATAGTGATGTGAGAAGTTGGGCCGCCTTAGACTCCATGGTTAAGAGTTGGCCGGGTCGAGGCCGCGGACCGTGTTGCACCGTGATCGCGCGCTTGGTGTACGCAGGACATATTCCGAGACTATTGATGTGCGTACGGCTGCCGAACGCTGCGCTCTTGGCCCGTGCACTTCGGATCCCGATTTCCAGAATCTCTTCCGAGGTTGTGAGTTTGTAACCGAGCTTCAACTACTAAGAATATAGTTCTCTGCATCGCGCCATATTCGTCCCGGCCTGCTATATTAAGGTGGCCGCTTCTGCGCGCCAATCAAACTCATTTCCTAATCGTGTGTGACCTGGTACCAAAGCTCGGATTCCGCTGACCGACACCCGGTGTTTGCGAGTATATGGAGTATTAAGAGAGCTTTGATGGCGCACTCTACGTGTGGGCTCTGACGGCTCTCCTCTAGTGTCATCTATTCATCGTTCTCCTCTAGCAATGGCCGCATCAAACCACATCAGCAAGGTTGCAATCGTCGGCGTGCGTGACCCGATCTTATCCCCTCCCTCTCCTGCATCTCCTCAGCTCACATTGACACACTGGCACAGGCTGGCGGCAATGTTGGCCGCTTCATGACCGAAGCCCTACTCGGGACGGGCAAGCACACTGTCACAGCTATTGCTCGGCCCCAGAGCCAGAGTACATTTCCACAAGGTGTTGTGGTCAAGCATATCGATTATAGCAAGCCGGAGACACTGGTTGAGGCTCTCCGTGGCCAGGAGGCGCTGCTCATCACCATCAGTGGCCATGCTCCTATCCAGGAGACCGAAGAGAAGCTGATCAGGGCTGCTGGTGAAGCGGGCGTGCCTTGGATGTAAGTCTTGCGGTCGTCGCTGTAGTTGTATAATTACACTGACTGATTCCTTCCTTTGCTATGAACAGCTTGCCTAATGAATGGTCCCCAGACTCCGCACATGAGGGCATAGTAAAGGACGTTTTCATTTTCGGGATGAAAGGTGAGAGCAATTGCACTAGATATGCATGTTAATCATACACGCTGACCACGAAGGGTCTTGTGCCTATAGTGGCTGCTCGCAAGCTGATCGAAGAAATCGGGAAAAGCTCGTACATTGCGGTTGTGACCGGCTTCTGGTACGAATATAGTTTGGCACTTCCGAGCAACTATGGTTTCAACTTCGCCAACCGCACCGTCAGATTTTACGACGACGGCGAAACCAAAATCTCGACCTCGACATGGCCACAGGTCGGCCGTGCTGTCGCCGGCCTTCTTAGTCTCCCAATCAAGCCTGAAGGCCGGAACACAGAAGCCTGCCTTGAGAGTCTTAGAAACAAGGTTGTTTATGTTAACTCCTTTACTATCAGTCAGAAAGATATGCTGGCGTCTGTTCTTCGTCAGACCGGGACCAAGGAAGATGACTGGATGATTACAAAGGTACCAGCTCAAGAGCTCTATTCAACAAGTGTTAAGCAGATTGCGGAGGGCAAGAAAGAGGCTTTCGCTAGTTTCTTATACTCTCGAATCTTCTTTCCCGATGGCTGCGGTGACTTTGAGCATATGGGCACGCTTAATAGCATGCTTGACTTACCAGAGGAGGATATCAACGAAGCAACTGATGTTGCGATCAAGCGCCAGCTAGGCCTACGGGAGAATGATATTAACGAAACAACAAATGTCACGATCAAGCGCCAGATAGCTCAAGCTAGCGGAGGAAATTAACGGAGCGACCAAGGACACAATTATGCGATTGCTCCGTCAATAGCTTACTATAGTATAAAAGTATTTATAGCTGGCTGATTGCATATTAATAATAGAAAGTTTGACTGCACTGAGGTCTTAGCCACACGTAAGGCTCTTGTAGAGTCAAAAGGGGTAGGTGAAAATGCCTTGAATCCTCCTCTGTTTACGTGGCCTGACCCAGGGGTTAAATATCTCTCGCTTAAGCACCGAAAAATACAGGTGGCTTACTACTAAGATAGAAAGCCCCGAAGACATGTATTCAGACAGTAAGATATATTATAGGGATCATTGTAGCTTGTTAATAAAATGTTTGAAGGGTCTAAGGAGAGGCTGACACTCATTAATATATTCGCTGTCGGCTATATACAGAACAGTACTAGGGGAAAGGTTTTAGCCATTTGCCCCTTTACACCCGAAACTTAGCGAGAATACCTAAATATTCTGGATCAACCACCCGTATTTCTGTAAAATAGAGGGCGTGCTAGCTCCTCATTGGAGCGAATCCTTGAATACTATCTATTAGGATTTTGCTAGCTATTTGTGGTTCTTTTGCAGAAAAGCATGGAAGTTAAGGAATGTTAGAAAAAGTGGATTTTACACCAAAAAAGGCTAAAAAATGCCAACATATTTGGTCTGCCTTAGAACCCCTTACAAATGGCTACCTCAACGTTGGCTGCACCTAACCAAATGAAAATCAAAGGTATAAGGACTTCCACTCTTTATAATCCCAGGAGGAATAAAATTTATAACCAGTGTGGAAGCGTCAATAGATTATCTAAAAGGGGGGGAAGTGCCATTTTAGGTGCGTTTTTAGCGAATATGGCTAAGACCGTTCCGCACCGACTGTAGCTTGTGTTTGTCTCATAAACTCTTTGCCATTGTCTTTCGGAGTTCAGTTCATAAAATAAATTCAATTTTCTAGCAGCTTTGTGGACTAATGAAGTTCCCTAGGAGCCTAAGATGATGTCACAGCGGTTATACTTGGGATTTAAGTTGAATCGATCCACCATAGTCATGCTTTCCGGGGTGACAGACGGAGACAATTTTGCTCCGGGGAAAGTCTTAAAGAACACGGTGGCCATGAGTCGTATCTCCATCATGGCAAGATGATATGCAGCGCACATGCGGGTGCCTGCACTGAACGGCTGGAAGCGATCTTGGGAAAGAGCGTGGCTTTGGGACGGATCAAGCCATCTCGTGTGGTCCCACCTGGCAAGCTCTCAGTCAGTACTGTACCCATCGGCCCAGCAGACACTTGTGCCGCCTTACCTGAAAGGGTCCTCCCACGCATCTGGATTGCGGTGTAACGAATATGCCTGGGTCGATACTGTCGTGCCTTTGGGGATCCGGTATCCGCCAAGAACCGTCCCCTCAGCAGTCTCATCCTCCTTCCTTCTCATCGCCGTTGCGCCTCCGCCCCATAGGCGCAGGGTCTCTAGGATCACAGCACTGAGGATAGGCAGCTGCTCGGTGCTAGCATCCGTGATTTCGACCTCTGCTACCTCTGTCTCCACCAGCTTCTGCACCTCCGGACGCTGCAGGACACACCATATCAAATATGTCAGGGTAGCACCGACGGGTTCCGATCCTGCTAGGCAGAACCCCAATGCATCCGCTGCGATCTCATTATCCGTCAACCGTGTCTTGCCCTGACTTTTCAGCATTTCGTCTTCCTTGGCATCTTCAATAGCCTCTGCAAACACCGTTCGCCCTGCTTCATCCCTCTTCTTCATCTTCAATTGCGCCACGGTTTCATCCTCGGTAGGGTTAACGGTCGTATCTGCGCAGAAAATCGTATACATACGTGACGAGAAGCGTGATAGAATGAAGCGACCCAGCAAAAATAAAGGGACAGAGAACTCTACCCAGGCAATCATCTTGTGAAGACCTACAGGCGTCACAACACTGTCTAGCCTCTTACCCTGCTGGATTAGCCCAAAACCTTCACCAAACGTCAAAAGGTACATCACGTCATTGCCGAAGAGCATGAACCACTCGTGTACGTTGACAAGCCCGCCACTGCCCTCAGCGTCTTGTTTGATTCCATTTGCCGCCTCTAACGCCGTGGCCAATACTGCCGGCTCCATAGACTTCCTTAAACTTGACCGGCTAAAGACTTTCTTGTAGAACCGCTGCCGGATGTTATGCGTTTTGGGGTCTGCAATGCTGAAGATATTTGGAGTAACATTATCTGGAATATGGCTCCACTTGCGCCAACGGGTGCCAACTGCGTGTATGTCCTTCGCGGCAGCAGGATCGCATGTTACGACCTCGTTGTGGGCGACCCGAACATATGGGCCATATTTTTCGTGCAGTGCCTGCACATAATTAACCCGGTTACCATGCAGAATGTGCAGCTTGAGGATGAGGCCAGTCAGGTGTGCATGCCATGGTCCCGGAACACGGTGCAACGGTGAGAAGTAGGCCACTTGGATCCGCTACAGCTTGGTTAGAGATAATCCACCACGGAGAGCATGAAACTTACACTAGTGACACTATAGACAAGAAAGAGAGTAATGATCGCAATCGCCACTGTGTCCCTGATCCCAAATCTAGCGGTGATGTGTCTCGCAAGCTCTAGAGAGGACTGCCCAACTCGGCCCAGGAATCCGGCGTTTGGGGTAGCCATTGTGGATCTGCTTACATGCAAACAAGTATACCTGCAAAACACCTGCGTTTTATATCATTGTGTTCCTTTATCTATTTGAACGGTTATTGAAATCTGACGTATTTTCATGTTTTCTTCTTGAAACTACGAGCGCTTTGCGGAATGCGGGAGCCGGATCCCTCCAACGAGAAATCCGTGGAAAACATTCGGGCGTCGGGGTGCGGATACCGAATTGCTCGCTTCACTTCCAAATTTAGACTGGCCCGGCCAACACAGCGACAGAAGATCGAATGGCCACATTGCGGTGGAGCGGTGGGTTCCAACAGAGCCGTAGTTCATGGGCGGGAAATGACAGCTGTACGAGGAAGGGTCGGCCAAGTGGATGAGCGCCATCTCCCATCTACTATAATGGAGATAATCAATAGAACAAAAAATAGGTCATAACCGCTGTAGATAATATACAAGAACCATAATAGATCAAATATATATAAGAAGTAATACTTAATTGTTCTTAAGCTCCTAAGTAGGAGTAAGCTTTTATATATTCGAAGTGCTTCAAAACGCCTTAATTAAACACGCGCCCTGGCTCCCTGCCACACTACCCACCCTCGTTGTAACGGTTAGGCCTTAACCTTAAGTTAGATTCAAGTTATACCTTACAGGGACCCGACCTTCTCAAATACCCTTGAATCACCTAGGAGAGTAATGTAACGATTGCTGCGGTACTGACTCAGTACGTTCGTTGGGTTTATGTCTAAGACTCTTTGTAAGGAGAGATTATAATATTAATATAATTATTATAAATATAGGAATATTAATATATTGAAATACTGAAAAGGCCAAATAATAAGAAGAGTATACCGCATCCCTTTTAATAGCAGTTTGAACTCAATAGTGAAGAAAAAAAATTTTATATTTATATATAAAATTTCAAAAAATTAATTAAATTATATAATCAAATCTATTATTAGATCATTTATTATATTTGTTCTCTTATAAAAAAAATAATTAATTATTACAATATTTTATTTAATTTAAAATTAAATAAATAATCCCCCCGAGATCAGTTATATAATATAATAATTATATTAAATATTTGTGGAAAATAAATATACAAAAAAAAAAAAATCTTAAATTATTTTTTTATTATAATTTTTTATTTTTTATTTTTTATATTATTATAATTTTTTTTTAATATTTAATATAATTAAAATTATCATAATTGTTTCTATTTTTATTATTATTAAGGAGATAATTTAATAATATTGAAAAAAAAAATGATAAAAATAGATTTATATTAGATTTATTAATAATATTATTTATAATTTGATAAATTTATTTCTTAAATAAAAAAAACTATTATTTACAATCTAATTCTATTTTTTGATTTGTATCCTTTTTTTTATAAATAAAAATAAATCTAATTTATTATTATTAATATTTAACTCTTTAATTTATTTTTTATTATATATTATAATTAATATTTTAAAAAAAGATTTTAATTTATATAATTTTTATAATTAATATTATAAAAAATCTATTGAAATACAATTTTTTTAAAATTATTTATTTAAAAAAATAATAAAAAGATTAAATATATTATTTATTAGGTCAAAAAATTATAATTTTAAAATTATTTTTTTAATATTTAAAAAATATTTTAAATATTAATATAAAATCAAAAAAATTTATATTTATATATTTTTTTTATTTAATTTTAAATTTAATATAATTTTTATTATATTATTTAATAAATATTACAAAAAAAATATACTATATTTTATTATTATTAAAATTATTAATATTTAAATTAAAAATTAAATCAATAAATTATTTTTGAATTTTTAAAAATTTAATAATAATTTTTTATTTATTAAAATTTTATTATATATAAAAAAAATTAATATTATAAAAAGTATATTCGATTAATTTAATATATCAATAATTTATTTTTAATTTTTTTATAATATTTTATTATATAATAATAATTTTAAATAAATATTAAGATTTAAATCCTAAAATAATTTTTTGTAATAAAATAAAATATAAAAATATAATTTAGTTTGGGAAAAATTAATAAATATTATAATTTTTATTGATTAATATATAAATAAAATAAACTGATTATTAATAATAATAAATAATTTAATAAAAATTATTAATATAATATATAATATTTATATTATTTAAAAAATCGGTTTGAATGATTATAAAAGAATAAATATTATTATTTATTTATATTAGTTTTATTATTTCTACGAAATAAATATATAATAATATAAAAATCTAGGTTTATATATAATATTATTTGAATAAAAAAATATATATTTAAAATATTTTTAATATTACTCGAATAATAATATCAATAAAAATTAATGGTTTTTATAATGAATTATTAAATATTTTTTATATAAATTTTTTCAAAATTAATAAATATAAAAAATATAATATAAATATTTTTTTTTTTATATTTTTAACGAAATTATAAAGTTTTTTATTTTTAATTTTTAAATATTTTATAAAATCAAATTTTTTTTATTTAAATTAATTTATTTTTGGTTAAATATCAAATAAAAATTAATTAATATAATAAAAATCAAAAAAAATTATTTTCATTTGAATTTAATTAATAATAATTAAAACAAATTTAAAAAAATAATTAGATATTTTTATTAATTCTAAATTAATAATATTTATATAAATATAATAATATATAAATTAAATATAATTATTATAAATTTTGATATATTAATTATTTAATCAATTATATATTATTTATTAATATATAATTATCGATAAAATCAA
>Ga0247778_1000785_pt1 | contig 25121 bp, 28 predicted proteins | sample UWRJL049202B5_FD_179939 | JGI IMG/M metagenome (GOLD analysis project Ga0247778, IMG submission 179939) | Plant litter microbial communities from Arlington Agricultural Research Station in Wisconsin, United States - UWRJ-L049-202B-5 | ecosystem: Environmental > Terrestrial > Plant litter >...
TAATTAAATTTATATATTTTATATTTTAATTGGAGTAATCAAATATTTTTAATATAAATTTTATTTTTATTTTTTATAAAAATATATTCTGGACCTAAATTATTAAATAATAAAAAAATTATAAATTATAAAATCTGCTAAAAATAAATTTTAAAATAAATATTTTTATAACTAGGAAATTTTTTTATAAAAATTAATTTTGATTTATAATTTTAATCTATTGTAGTGGGTGATCAGGTGATTGGCTCGATCATGTGATTTAACTAGTTTCCTGAGATCTTGCATATAAATGCAAGATCTCTCTTTCCGTAGAAAGGACAATTAATACAAGATTCTTTTTCCTCATTATTGAGTTCAAACCGCTATTAGAAGGGATGCGGCATACTCTTCTTATTATTTGGCCTTTTCACTATTGCCCCCCAAATTATAATCGAGAATCTTTTTGATCTATAAATAAATTATATATAATTTATATAATATTTTTCGTCTACCCGGTGTATTATTTAAATCTTATTATATTTCCCAATTTTAAATATAATTTTCCTCCAGTCCCCTCCTAATTTGTTATTTTTTTTTATAAATTATATAATCTGATATTTCCTATTATTAATATTTTAAAATAAAATTTAATTTTTTTTTAATTTGTTTATATAATATATAAAATTTTGAGCATAATATATAATATCGATAATTTGTGCGATATAATTCTCGGCGAATAATATATAAAAAAATTTGAATTTTTAATTAAATTTTGACCTAGATAAAAATCAATTAATATATTAATTAATTTCTAAAAATATAATAAATATATTAACAGATCTATTTAATAAATATTAAATAAAATTTCGGGTTTTTCTTTTTGTATATACAATAGTTTTTTTTTTGGTAAAAAAATATATCAAATAATATATCAAAAAAAAATAATTTTAAAAATAATTTATTATTAAAAGAATTTATTATATTTTAAATTATATATTATAATATATATAAGAATAAATTATTCGTTATTTTTTTTTCTGGGGTAGAGAATTGAAAATAAGATTATTATTTATTTTGAATTATAAAATGATTGGGATAATGGTTGTTTATTAATTAATATTCTAAGAAGGAAGATGATAAAATTGACGCGAAGACGCGTCTCGCTTAGGTGGGCCGTGTGTGGTGGCCCCTACTCTTACATAGGCATACCAGTGAGGCTTTTCAATGAAATAGAATATTGGCCTAAGACATTGTACTTCATTTCCTCCCTCAAAAGCGCGCCAAACAGATATATTTGCACTACCCCTCGCTGTACTGCGGTCTTCAATACCATATGCATGCCGCCGAAATTGCTGCTCAGAAAAATTTCCGAGGCTTTGCAGCGTACGTACCGCCAGTGAGTATCTGTATTGCGGGCAACACCGCGCTAACACAAGAAATGTACTGTTACGGATGCACATCCTGATCGTTTCGCGGGTTGGCCTTACTGCTAATACCCGATGCGCTGGGTTGGCTGCTACTACCTTTTTTCAGGCCCATTGCAGCATTCTATGCCCTTTCATTCAGCTCGGGTGATACGCCTTGTACACCTGCATACCACCTTCAATACTCTGGATAATTCCAAAGAAGACAGTTAGCACGAGCACAAGAACTGCTACCCAAAATGTGTACCACTGCACTTTCCGACGTCGGTCTTGCCACCATTGTAAGACGGTATTGGGCTCAGCATCATCAAATATGTCTTTTAAGATCTCTATTCGCTCGTTCCAGTACTCGAAAGTCTCGAGTTGGCGGTCTTCTGTTTTCAATGGCTTCCCTCTGACAGCGTTTTCATCCAGCTTAAAGCGCCTCGCTTCTTTCTGATACCATGATTTGACCTTCTGATCATGGCATGGAAGTAGCAACGCTAATGTTTTCAACGTTTCTTCAATAAACCCTGGCGGGAAAACTCGCGTTTGCGTCTGTTGGTGATATTGCAAGAACGTGAAGTGGTGAAAAATGGAGACTCTCGTTGGCTCGTCATGTACTCGGAGATGGTCCCCCAAATTATCCGTCCATATGATCCGAATACCACCAATAGTTTGGATGTTGCGCGCGTTGAAGGATTTCCCAAGAGTAATAGGCGATTTTGTTGGTGCCGTTTGTTTGAATTGAAGTGCCAAAGTATCTTGGAGAGACCCCATTTGCCAATCAAGAGACGTGCCAGGTTGAGAGATTTGTCGAAATCTACCAATAGGTATCATCAGCCAGAGGCTTATTGAAAGGTTTATTAGGTTATCCGCACATTCATCGCTATCATCATAGGCGGTTTTTGCGGAGTCCGTGTCGGACTTTTCTATTTCAGATTTCGTCTGGAGACGGAGGTTCAGAGCGTCCCGGTCAAGATTTTCGTCTTGAATCGCCTGAATGACTTGTACAATATCACGATAGGTCGCAGTGAGACCAATACGTTGGTCATCATATATTGCAAGTCGGCATTGCTCCTCTTGATAGCGAAAATAGGAGTCGGCGGGGGTGTTCGAACCTGGACATGCATGCTTGCCAAGAAAATTGCAGCCGCACAGTTTTTGGATGAAAGCCTTTTGGCACTCAAGAGAAAGTGGCTGGCCTAAGATTGCATCGAGATATTTCGTGTCATTCATTGTGCTGGAATTGTCGCAAGAGCATGACCTTCTAAGGATGGTTATGGAAACCAGGTCTCCGGCGAGCAGGTAATATTAATATTGCTCTGAGAATACGGCAGGCGGGTATCCCCCCGGCGGCGCTGCAAGCCCCTGTAATCACATGGAGTAACCGAGACGACCGCTGAATCTCAGCCGAGGGACTCGCTAAACTCTGTTGCTACAGTGCTAAATCGGCGACATTTTTAGTGTACACATGTGGTAACGAGCCTAATCGCGTAAGTCTGTGGAATTCGGGGCATTTCGCACCAAAACCAAAAATAAGAATAATTAATTTTTAAAATTTTTAATAATAGGAAATTCTTTTATTTTATATTCTTCATATTGACCGATTAAATAAATTTTTTTTTGTTATTATTTAATATTATTTTATAATCATAATAATTCTTGGTTTTCAAGAGCCTGAAGCGGGGTTCGGTAAGCACTGAAAATGCCCTGAATTCCACAGACTTACGCGATTGGGCTCGTAAGTTGCAGTCGCGTTCAAGAGGTACGCGTCTAGTAAACCGCACTTCTCATATTCATTTTGGGATAACCCCTAGGGCTTTGGTAACCTTCTCTATGGTCTTGTTGCTATTTAATTGTTATGCCTGAGGTCAATTGAATGGTTGCACGTCATGGCTTTGACGCGTCATTTGAAGGCGTGTTCAGAGACGCGCGGCCGCACAGTGGCGTTCGGTGAGCAGAAACGACATAGGTATTCGCCCTGGCTGACCCTAGGCAAGGTTCGTACACTTCGATATCTACTTCTCATTGGTAGAAGCTCACCATTTCGTTGACAATGATAATGTTCAATTTCGTGGGGTCTGGTGGCGATTTGCGTCGAGAAGCTGACGTGGTCAAAATGGAAGGCGATGTAAACATTGATCTATGAATTTGATACTGGGCAAGAGATAGACACAACATCTTCAAAATTAGTAGAAAAGAATCAGCCCCTTAAACCCTGATAAATAGAGGTATTCTGTGCCTTATACATCACGAAAAGAAACTTACGTTTTCAGCAGGTGTGCCCTTCGTTTCAAATGGAACCCAGTTCAATTTGGTATGACTTCAGGTTATACAACGACAACGTCCATTCTTGAGGCACCCGATGATCAAGATGAGACAACCATACCTAATGTGAGGCATGGATCTGTCAAAGCTTGGGCAGAGCGAAAAGGCACGCTCTCAGAAAAGTTGTGGAAAAGCAAGCTTCCTCAACTTTCGTCCTCGACAGTCAAATATCAATGGCCGGAACCAGAGAAATCGATTGGTCTTTCATGCTGCTCTCTGGGCAAGTATAAATGTTGGGAAGCTATTGGGCCAGCTCGGGACATTTCACCGGCAATCTTTCGAGCCACAAAAGAAATACTAGATCAACATAGCGAATTTCTCCATGAATCGGAATCTGTTCCCTTCTCCATTATGTTCGGCTTGTATATGATTGGCCGAAATGTGGAGAAAAGCAATCCAACACTACTTCTCAGCTGTGAACCGAAAAAACCAAGACAGAAGGCACTCAAGCTCATTCGAGAAAGTGGCATTCTTCAGGAGTATCAAGGCGTGCAGCTGGCGGAGGCATCGCATGCTCCCACTACACTAGGACAAGTCAGGCCTTTGGGTTGCTTAAAGGCTGCTGAAAGTGACTTTGTTTTTTTCTCTCCTCCAGAGATGAACAACGTTTGCTCTAGAGCTATATTCATAATGGACCAACAGGTATTGGGCAACTCTCAGTCCACATCGTTCCCACAGAAAGCAACAATCGGAGGATTCCTCAGACTGAACAATGGTGAGCACGAAGATCTATACTGTGGAATGACGGTCGCACATGCTTTTGAAGATGAGCTCGAATTGCCATCGACTCCTTACGATTTTGACTTTGCGTTTGAAGAGCTGGAAGACGACAACGAATCAGACAATGGGCCCGAAGTTGAAATTTCGAATGGTACGTTCAATCATAACCATATGTAGTTCTCCGTTGGACTTCGTTGACACGCATGGAAGATAAGCATTCACAAGAGGATATTATGGACCTGGTTTCCCAACTGAGCAAGACCATGAGGGTTCCTACGGAGAATATACCACATAGAAGTATGCGTCGCTCACGAAAAGAAAAGTTCGGGCCTTGACTAGAGTACAGAAAACGTACCAACCACCGAGAACCACGGAATCGGAAGTCGCATAGCAACATCGCTGAAAGGTGAAAAGCCGGATCTTGACTGGGCATTGATCGAGATACACCGCCCCCATCACGAATTAGCAAACGTGATTTCCTTTGATCAAATGACGAAAAAATGTCCTCTGTATGTAGAAAACATTGTACCAGTAATCTCGAATGATGCCAATGTTTTGGTTGGCACAAGTTCTGGGACACAAACTGGTGTGATCTCATCCTCTTCTACCTTTTTCAAATCACCTTATGGCGTTTCTTTTGAAGAGGTCTGGACCATCCGAATCGATGGCGAGCTCGGTATGTTATTTATACCAGTTACTGTTACGAAAGTCTTCTTTGAACTGACAGAACTAGAACGCGGAGACTCGGGGTGTTGGGTTGTAGATCCATTGAATGGAGATCTGTATGGCCATATCGTCGCGGGCTGTCCGGAATCTGGGGTTGGATATTTGATACCTGCATATCGGATTTTTAATGACATTAAGCGGCAACTGGGAGGGTCGGTATCACTGGCAACACGAAATGCCAGTTCAAGATTGATCGACCTGCCCCCCTACGATATCAACTACGATATCAATGAAACGATGGCGGAAATATCCGCTGTCGAAGCTGAACTTCTGGGTATGAATTTAACAGACGAAGAAATGATAAAGCATCTGAACATAAGCGACGCGATTTTCGCAGAAATGGCTGTGAGTGTGGCATGTTACTCACTTCTGAGCTAACAGCTAACACGATGGTAGCTCGAGACAGAAGACGTATACCAGTCCTTAATTGTGTGTCCATCCAATCTCAAGGACTACATTAGCAAAGAATCGCCTTATAGCTGGCCCGAACTTTCTGACAAAGCGAAGTATGAAGCAATGATCCGGTTGAGTAACTTCTCCTCAACCGAGACCCGACCATATTGGGCTCGAGGAAAATGTGATCGTCAAAGGGATACTCCAAACTTCCTCGCTCGGTGGTTTTTGTTCAGAAGATTCAGACTGGCGGGAACAAATCTGCAGAAGAGATACGGACAGACAAATCCTGAAAGTACTGATTTCATGTTCGTGGCTCCCAGCATGCAAGTTACAAGTACCATTATTCGCGCCGGTAAGTTACAATTGGTCCCCGCAGCGAATATATCGTCATCTGTTTGGACTTCCTACTAACTCGCTAATAGGAAACTCTTCATCTCCAAATATACAGCAGCAGGGACAGAATAACACAAAGAAAATAGGTGATCAGAAGTGGCAGAGGAAATTGGTTGAAAGAGGCAAAATGTGGATTGAAACTTTGAGATCAAGACCTCGATCCGATCTTGGCTCTATATGAGAAATATGATACAGACATGCCATACAATGATAAGGAAGTCATGATCTGTAAACTAATTGCCAGGATAGGAAGCATAGCGAAAGTTTGTGCTTTTGGAAAACTCAAATCATGGCAATGTGGGTGGGGGAAAGTGTACATTGCGGGAAGAAGCGCATTTCACGCCCCACGACACGGATGAAGAAGTCTTTCTAGCCAACCCGGCATGTTGAAAAAATGTATTGTTCAGCAATTCCACCACGACCTCGACGAAAAAGTGATCAAATCAATTCGAGCTCCAAAAATCAGACAGATACAGAGCTTCAGGCCGCATCTGATACCCGCGGCTTCCCGTCCCATTTTCTCCTTGATACCTCAGCGAGACAACCTCTCACATCCATTCCGGGACTGTGTGATCGCCCCACCAGGAAGCAATGAACTCTAAGCGCCAAAACCTGTCATGGAGCTGATACGTCCCTTTCTTTCCGGCAATTCGTTTAGAACTGCGGCCTTTAGTCACTAAGGTAATTTATTCCCCTAGGTGATGCCTTCCCACCTTGGTTGGAGAACCTGGAAGCACGACATCGAGGAGTATCCACGACCTATGTTCGATCCGGGTCATGATATCGACTTTGATAGACTTTCTTGGCGTCTAGCTAGCTGGTTGCTTTTGATCGAAACGATGTTGTTGACGAGCATGAATATTCGTCAAGATATAAGCTCTCGGTTTCACACACCGGGAAACTGCGCCGGCGCCTCTCCTTTGGCATTGCCGTTCACGGCCATGGATTTCTTGCTCTGGGGAGTAGCAAGAAAAGAAATTTGTCTGTCTCTGCCAGGCTTCGCTGGCATTGCAATGACTCTTGCAAAGGCTTCCGAGCTAGCTTCGTGACTGTTCACCAGAAGGCCAATGTCAGCTTTACTCTTTGGACGGCGGTAGAATGGTGAAAGGAACTGTTGATGGAAAGAATGAAGGCAAAGCTCAATCCCTATATACATCGGGAAGGAATCTCTAATAATGGGGAAATACACCTACTTACTCTTGAAGTCGTCGCGCGTGTTCTCTTATTCGTTGTTGATGTCTCCTAACTTCCTCTTGATGAAGCCTCATTTCCTCCGCATGCTTTAATGCTTCAGCCTCATAGTATTGTCGCATCTCGTATTCTTCTTGTGCAATTCGTTCCTGCTCTCGTTGTATCTTCTCCTCCGCTTCCATCATGCGTTCCCGTTCTTCTTGCATCTTCTCATACTCCTTCTGGCGTTCCTCTGCTTGCCGTTCATACTCAAGCATTTGAGGGGTTCGTGTGCCACGCACTACTCCTCCATTTGGTTGTGCCATATCGAAAGCTCCAAGGGTATTGATTCTCGTAGGACTGCTAAATAATGGAGTTGTATCCTGGGTGACCGGGCTTGTCGTCTCTGAATCCGACGCCGACGAACTCGTACTGTTGGAGTTCGAACGGAAGACCTGATTGAGGGGAATTCGTGAAAAAGACATGGAGTCAGCGAGAGCCCGCTTTTGAGTCCATAAGAGGTTTTTGAAATTTGATCTGGCCACTTGGACCCAGGGATGGGGTATCAGATAATAAGGCGCCGGAGAAATGTTGAACGTTTTGACACAAAAAGGCACCTGATCGCTACTTGAAGTTTCCGTGTATGATCATTTCAGGGTTGCTCACCCATCATGTACGGTTTCAAATGAGCTTCGATATCCACTGGATAGCTGAGAAGTTGAGTTCCCGGAGACTTGGTCGCGCTGATACGCCTCAAGTTTCGGCAAATTGGTTCCCCAAGCTTTGACCCCTCGCAGGCCCTGCAAATACGCCACGCCCCGAGCTTTGCGACACCTTGGGCCCTCTTCAAACCAACCATCGCTCTAATCCTGAAAATTCCAATCTTGAGACTGCTGATCGTCGTACTTGATGGCTGCACTGCTGCAGACGTTGGACCGGCACGGGAAAATGCTGTCAAACCATCCGATGTCTGACTGGTGCGCCAAGGCGCCTACCCAGAACTGCAGGAGAAACTGTTTTTCTGGATCAAGCCTCAACGTCTGACATGTCAGTGTAAACCTCACCTGGAAATACTCTTGGGCTCGAAATAACCCAGGAGCTTATCACTCGGCAGTGAACCGGAGGTTGGAAAGAAGATTTCCACAACGAAGATCTCTGCACTCTAGTAGCTTACGGCAGTCACCAGTTCCTAGGCGCTCCTGCATGACCCGCATGAATTGAGAAAATACAGGGCATCGTCAAGCCGGGAGAAGATCTTTCACACGCCGATAACAAAAGAACCTAGCGTTTAGTATGATCTGAAGTCATAGAGATCTGATGTTGAGTGCCGCAAATGTTAAAGTGGTTCTGGTGGTTCCACATCGGATTCCAGGGGGCGCTTCACACTAAAAAGTCGAGCCTCGTCCCGAGTCCGGCTCAGTCTACCGAACGCCCCTGACTCAAAATTTTGTTTGCCAATTTTGGAAGATGTGAATGTAAGACACGTCTGACTTCAGTTAAGACTACGTGGCCCTTTCCGGAAAATATCGCATCTTTCCGTAATGGTCAGAGGCGGCTTCAATTCCATCATTTCACTGTCTCGAACGGCCAAGAAGCAAAACTCGGCGACGAGCGGCGCTCAAGAGTTTCTTTGAAATTACAGTTTTGTTTCGTTCGTTGACCAACGTTGACTCGCATCTGATTGGCAAGAGCCTTTAAGAAAACATCTGTGGTTGAGCCAGGCATGGTTATGCGGGAAATCTCCAAAAGTTACCAGTATAGTGTGCTGTGGTTGTCGTATCAAGATGTGAGCCTAGGATATTTTGCCGGAACTGCGTTGGTTAAAATCAATTCTCAGGAGTGGCGATGATCAGATCTATCTCCAATTTATCCAGGTGCCCCTCAGCTGTGGAAAGGTTTTCCATTGAACATTCACACCCCGCCCCATCAAATTTCGCCAAATGTCAATACTCCAGAAGCTCCATTCACATTTGTTCCAAAAGACAATTCCAGCCGGTCTCGAGAAGTGCTCAAGAGTCCCGAGGTCGTGGAACAGAACCGCAGCGAGAGTAAGGCCGAAGAGAATCAAGTTGCAGCACAGATCATGATACATTAACAATTCAAGTAGTCCCTCAATACAATCATCAAACCTCAGATCCCACCTCCCTTTCAATTTGAGGACGCCGTTGCCACTTTGAAGAGATATTTAAATCCCTTTGCCTGCCCCGCCTTCAACATTTTCAATCCCCCACCGACCCCTTCTAACCCACCATCCACCACTTCAAAGGGATGTCCTGTTAGTTTTCCGTCTGCCAGCATTTTTGCAACATATCGGAAGAAGACATAGGTCCATTCTGGATCGCTTCGCACAAATTCTGTGTCTTGCGGCTGCTTGACCATGCCAGGTCGATAAGCTCCGGAGTGTGCAGTACCAACATAGGTGTAGAGGATTTGAACGCTCCTTGGAATTTCTTGATCGTCATATCTGTTGGCTCCAGAAACCACGGAGAGGATTGAAGGTTCTGCCTCTGTGGATGGTGATAGCATTTGGGAGATGGGAATCCATGTACCCTTCGCAGAAATCGCGTCGAGTGCGTGATGGCATTCTAGACCTGACATCGAGTCAGCCTCGCCTTCTCGTCTGATTTTGTGAGTTACCATTCAATTTCTCTTTAACTAGCCTCTTCATCTCTGATGCCCCCACCCGGTAATCGATAAGTGCATCGCCCTTGGACTCATCCAGAAGAGGTCCGAGGTGCGCAGAGCTAGACCCGGCGATTGCAATGATGGGGTGGATATTAGCGGCAACAGCTAGTTTTATGGCGAAGCTTCCCAATGCTCCGGATGCACCATAGATGATCAAAGGTATTGGAGGACTTGAATTTGACCGAGGTGACCATGGTGGGGGTAGGCCTTGGCGTCGAAAAAGGGTAATGCCTACCGTTGTAATCACCAATGGAATGGTTGCCGCTTCTATATCTCTGAGGTCAAAATACAATCTTCATGTAGGATTTGGGGAGTATAAAAAATACAGAAAAGCAATCGAGAGTATTAAATGACCCGAGCTTACCTTCGAAGCTGGTTCCATCTGGTATCTTAAATACCGTGTGATACGGCGCAACAGCATACTCAGCGAAGGCACCATGAGCACCCATCATTTGATGAAATGCTCCTACTCTGTCTCCAATTACAAATTCCTTGGTTCTGACAACATCTGAGCCCAGCGCATGAACTACCCCAGCAAAATCATCGCCACTGTTGAGCGAGATGTTGAGGGCTGTCAAATGCAACCAATCTGCCCTCTGGTCAGAATGACAAGTGATGAGGCTAGAGAAAGCAAAGGAATTTTACCTTTGACATTTGAGCCCGCTACAATGACTTTGATCACTACTTCATTAGGCCCCGGCTCCGGAATTGGGACTTCATGGATCTCGGTCCATAGTTCCGGAGTCGGATGGACAATGACTTCTTTCATCTTGATCTCAAGCCTGTATGTTTTACCTAATCAACTTTCTCTGTATCCTATATGTTATGTTGTCTGGCTTTCGATATACCGTGGAGATGTTTCTAGACTTTCAAGGATAACTTGAACGCTCGCTAAATTTAGAATAGCACGCAACAAGATGAAGTAATTGAATGTGATAGAAATGGGAATCTTGCATCAGTTCCAAATCCCGAATAAGTTTATTATGTACGGTTTGGGAAGTGGGAGACCGAGACTGTAGATGATTTGCAATCGGGATTTGCTTTTTGCGTGGTAAGCAGCTTGCATGCAGTCAGCAAGAAATCTCTGTGGAACGTTCTACAGAAATGCGGGAAGCTGCAACTAGCGCTAAAGCATCAAACGAAAAACATTTTGGTTAAGTACACATCGTAAAAATCTTAATCCTATTAATTATTTTAGAGAACGACAACATTGGAATGGAGTGACTATTTTCCGGCAGTCATTCACCACTTGGGGTATATGAGTCTATCTTTTTCAAATAAAACTTAAACCGAAATTAAGTACGTAACAGGAGGTCGAATTTAGGAGAGCTATGAAGCTTCTAAGCTAGACATATCTAAGTTTTCCAAATGCTGCTGCTACCAATCGCTTCTAGAGTTCTCGGCATGTATCTAGGAACAGGATTCAACATTCTGAACTAGGAGGATTTGAAAATGCTATAAGGATAAATGACATGAGAAAGTTTCGAAACTCGCAACCTGAAAAGGGTAGACGCTCCAGCTTTTGTCCGAATCTTTCCACAGCTTGGTTCATGTAATCTTGCTTGTGCCGCTTCCCAGATTCGGGGGTTGTATCAGCCCTAACTGCTGCAAAGCAGTCAACGCACCCTCCTCTCCAACCTCTTCCACAATCTTTCCATCTCTCAATGTGTATATTGTTGTACCAGAGAAATAAAGCTCTTTTCCCGTATTGGCGGTGTCCAACGAGCCGACGGGGAAGTCATTAAATGGCACCCCAGAATGTTTACCACCACCTGCATCAAGTCAGCAAATTTTCAGATTTCTAGAAGAAGGCCCACATACCTATCCAGCGAGTCACAACGTAGTTGTCTTCAGCAATCATTGGGATAGGCCCATAAGGATGGAAAGAAATGTTTGGAAATGCCTAGATTGTAAGTATCTGCGTGGCCCATTTTAATAGTGAAGAAATCATACTGCTTTGAACTCGGCCAACATCTGTTTGACTGCTTGCTTTCCACGTCGAGGGCCATGCATAGGATAATTCGAAAGAATGTCATCAGCGCATAGTTCGTCGACAATTTCGAGATTTCCTTTGCCCCAAAACTCCTCTGAATACCTTGCGACTATTTGCTTGTTCTTCTCTTGCTCGGTCTGTTCCATATTGAAGGACATGGCGGAAATCGATGCACTAAAAGCACGAGATACGGTTGATGGTATCTGAAAGGTCTGACGCCCTTCCTTCATGATGGCCTTATCTTTCTTAAGTAGAGAATTCGAATCTCCTGAATCATGGATTCATTGTGTTGTCTGATCTATTCTTCGCGACAGCTCATGCACGAGCCAGGAAGCACATTTCACATGTTTGGCTTAGCGGGGTTTGGAATCTGAGCCTCAAGCACCGGACGTCATTATACATAAATTTGTGCTGATGAAGATTCCAAAGATGGGTGAGATTGGAGGTCTTCGAAAATCTAGGCTGGCTTACTAAAAAATCAGTGGATCGATTTTAGGCGTCACGAGGAAGGGGGAGGTGTAGGGGCTTACAAAGACGCTGGACTACATCTCCGCGGGGTATTTTCAGGCTTCAAGACCCCACATATCGCAAAACTGCCTGCTGCGTCTCTCCCGAGCAACCCTGTCACTCAAGCTGCAAGGCTTAATATGATTACTTATCCCAATACCACGCGGTAGCTCGCATGCCACCGCACATAGTCGGCCGAACTGGGTGTGGAATTGATGGCGGCGGAAAAAGGATGCAATAATGCGCCAGCAACCGTCGAGAGTGCAACAGGGTCAAGTGGGAATGGTCATTCTTGCCTCGTCGAGTACGTATTCGGGCGAGAGTCCTGTTCATTTGTCAGCGATAATACCAGAATGATGCGCGAGAAAGCGGTACTGGTTTTGAAAGTCCAAAGCCAAAGTCTGCAATGCTCGGCACTGTACTGCTTATCTTGTCTGCTGCGAGGCTGATCTGAAGCATACCGTAAGTCCATTCCGCTTGCAGACCTAATCCGACAGGAATAACAAATTAGAATTCTCTTGCGGTGCCCTGAAAGAAGAATCGATAGTTTTCAATTGTCAACCTCTCTTTTTCTCGTCGCGAGACTATATCTGCGTAGGCTTTTGTTCGAGCACCTAGCCCGAGAAATATTGTGAAGATATTTGTAGTTGGGAATATGAGAGAAGAGGCAGGTGGGAACATAACAGACTAGGTGTTGAGTGACACGCGGCACGGTCTTATCACCAAATATGTCATTCTACTCGCATTATGCGACATTTCTGGGAAGAATAGAGTTAGCAGAGATCTAATCCAGTATAGGAAAGGTGATAGGTCATCAAAGCAATATATTTTTCGATGCTGGATGTGGTAGCGCCCAGAATCATGACCTCTGGTGAACTACCAACGAGGTAACTTGATGAGGAATCATGCGTGGATGAAAATGTATGCCCAATTTTGGGCAGAGATTTATCAAAAGGCTCTTACGTCGAATAGCGAAAGTATGAGGTCAATACTGAGCCGCCGTGATGAGAAGATGCTGTACTGGTTTCGTAAAGATATTTCAAGCCTATTTAATCAGCCAGCTGTCCTCTCCAGAAGAGTTTAAAAATAAATTGTATTCTAGTAATACCACCATCTGACACGATCAACTTCGCAACAATGAGCTTACCAGAGAAAGTTCGGTTTACAACCGTGGATGGTACTGTTCTGCGAGGCGATCTCTTCGTAGCAAAAGCGCCAAACCCACCTCATAGTCATGACTCAAGGTATAAGTTTTTACATCTACAAAGCACTTCGGATTTTTCTTCATACTCTGATAATTTTCGATTACAGCTAAGTTTATTGAAAGAGCATTTTGTGGATAACATCGCCGGACAATTTCAGTCTGCTGGAATATCTGCGCTGGTATACGACCACCGCGGGTGGGGATCAAGCGAAGGAGTCCCGAAGTACGAAACGAACCCCTTGCCAAATTTTGAATATTACCATGATGCAATCACGTTTGCTACTTCGCCCCAGCCGCCGATTACGCCCCCTCGACTCGTCATTTGGGGAATTGGACACAGCGGTGGGGCAAGCATGATTGCGGGGAATGATCCGAGAATTACTGCAGTAATTCTAACAGGCATGGATCAATCGAGAGACTATAGCAAAGTCATGGGCAACCCGGGGGCCAAATTCAGCATCTGAACTTGATGCAAATTAAGTTCAACTTTTGCCCAAGTCTCTTAAGCATGCTGAAGGCAAAGGGCACCAAAACTTTCTGAGGGGAGTTGCTACATACCAGTTCCATCGCTGAGGCTCTTCAGCCTTCTGACAAAGCGGGAACACCGTCAGTGAATAAGTTGTCTTTGCAGAGCTTCTAACACATCAGCAACGTCGAGCCGTGGCAATACATCCACAAAATCTCTCCCCGGCCACTGCTATATTTGGCTGCTGCAGAGGACGCTCTGATAGGACATTTAGGGAATCACAAGAAGGTATTTGAAGAAGCTAGGCAGCCCAAGGAATTTATCGTTCTCAAGAATCATCATCTTGCGAACTACTTTGGGGAATCATTCGAGGAGAACGTGGCCTCGCAAATTGATTTTCTCAAGAGGCTTCTTTGAAACTTACGTTAAGAATACGATTACACAATTTGAGCTCCATTCATTCGCCTCTGCGCCGTGCAGATTGTTAAAATGACGTGCTCTGTAATAGCGCTGCGGAATTTTTACAAAAATACCAAAGCAATTCTGACTTCATAATCACACTAAAGCCTATAACACATCTTAAATATTAGTCACTGCAGCCCATACAATGACTACCAGTCTATACGGAGATCTGCCAGCAAAATATTACTTGTGATGTTTGGCTAGACCGGTTTTTCTTCGAAAACCTGGGCGGGTCCAATAGAAACTTCCCGTATTGTAGCATGACTTTGTAATCAAGGCACTGAAGTAGAGCGGTGGGCAACTGATATGGAATATTAAGATAATGGGTGTTTCGTCCATGGGAGAAGCTGCTAACTATACTTGATTCCTAATCAAGTATCCTATCTAGAGATTCGAGGCGCTGGTCATAATGGTATGTACCACATCTAATGTTGAGGCACGACTTTGACTCCAAATCGTCTTGCAAAGGAAATATGGCGCTAACTTCCTGATGGATGAGTAATTGAAATAATGCAGAACTTTTGAAGGGAAATATATATACCAGTTGTTCAGATCACATCAAGGCATTACTTGGAGTTTCACTTAAAATCCATCGACGCTGTCTAATCGCTCTAGTCTCTCATATTTCTCAACACGCTTGAAAATGCCGTCTCAAAGTACACTTGCAACCAGTTTACGCCAACTTCACATTCCAGGAAAGCCCATTATCCTCACAAATGTCTACGACGCTGTCTCAGCCCGAGCTGTGGCAGCACTTCCAGCAACTCAAGCGCTTGCAACTGCTAGTTATGCTGTCGCCGCTTCTGCTGGTATCTCTGATGACGACATGACATTAGAAACTAATCTTGCCGCGATTCGAGGAGTCTCAACGGTTGCGAAAGAGTTCGGCTTGCCACTCACGGTTGATTGGCAAGACGGATACGGAAGAAGGCTTGAGGAAGGAGTTGGAAAAATCCTGGACCTAGGAGTTGTTGGTGTCAACCTCGAGGACTGTGACAAAGAAACGCAGAAGATGCTCCCGATCGATATCGCCTCGGAGAGGGTGAAGAAAGTCTTGAATATCGCCAGGACTCGTGGAATTTCTGACTTCGTGGTCAACGCCAGAACAGATATCCTCATTCACGGCGGCGCCATCTCGGATGCGATTGTTAGAGGCAAATCTTACCTTGATGCAGGAGCAACAACTGTCTTCGTTTGGGGAGGATCAAATCGAGGGGGAATTACTGAAACTGAGGTAGTTGAGTTGACTCGGGCATTTGATGGCAGGCTCAATGTTGCTTTGAAAGTAGACCCTGGAAACTTGACAGCCAAAGACCTAGCCAATATTGGGGTTGCACGGCTGAGCATTGGACCGACGCTACAGGTTAAGGCCATGAGGTTTCTGTCAGAAGAAGCGGAGAAAGTTTTGTCACGCAGAAATTAAGACGAAATTGCAGCACTTGAACTATGGATGCCACCAATAAGAATGATATCATTGTTAGACTTATGTATGAACTGTATTATGCAGATAATTAGTGATCATTGATAAAATATGGCATTTTGATAGTCAATTAACTGTCAATATGCATGGCAACTTCCCAATTAACAATAGCTGACGATTTTAGCGGTGTTTCACAGATGCCTATCAAGCTGAGCTTGGAAACGCATACGAATAATCGTTTATACGTCGATTCACGTTAAAAATGTGATACATTGGTGCTCGCCTTCGTTGACATGCAGCCTTTACTCGTTAGCGCATTGATTTGCATTTACAATCTTGGGTTCTCAATGTCAGTGGTAAAATGAACAACAGGCAACTAAATACCATTTGTTGCTTTTGCAATTGATGCTGTGGGCAAGAGCAATTGACTGTAATGATCCTATTTACGCGGGCAGAATTGGAGCTTTTCCTCTTAGATCAGAAGTCCTTTATGTCAATCTCTGCAATTCTCTGCTAATTAGCACGTAAACCTACTCTCATTAAACCACTGATTCCGGCGCCAAAAGACCTCTTATCTTATGTCAATAGTGCCTAATATCCCATTTCTCTGTCGGATGTTTCCCATCATGTGAATTACCTCCTTCGACCGTTCGAGGGTCGATGCACAGTACCTGCTTATCCTTAGCAGGCCTGTGCGCGCTTCAATTATAGCGTTCGCCAGAACCAAAGGCCTGTATTATTAGCGACCGATTGCTAAACCTCTAGCAGATGAGGCACTGTAAACCGACGCGCTTAGCACATTACTTAGATTTTTGCCGCGGGCCCCCTTCCCGAACAAGGATAAGCTTACATTAAATCCAATAATTGTGATCTAACACTCTCCCTCGCGAGGCTTACAGTAGCATATCTTACTGCTGCCCGAGGTACTGGCAAACGATATTTGATGAGGAATCGGCTGCCCATTTCGGGTCAAGCCCTGAGGCGTCGAAGCGAGTGGACTCCTATCAGGGGTATATCGCTTATTGCCCCTGAAATCTCCTGTCAGCCCCTGCAGGACATATTTTTTGATTCCTCATCATTTTTCTGCATATCGCAGTCACGAGGAGCACCTATGTTCCAATTGCGAAACAATGAGCAAGACGTATGCTAGTCGCTTCTAGTGAAAGCGTCGACTTAAAGGTGATGCTGCACCCTACTTTGTGCCTGATCATTTGGAATGTGAATATCAAAGTCCGAATCTGATCCCCGGATGTGGAGATCACTATGTTTTTAATTGAAAATAAGAGACGGCATAATAGCTAGACAAATCAAATACAAGCCTTTCGCGTTGAGGGTCGCACAGCCTCGTTTTGCACATTCGACAAATGGGAGACTTTGTAAGAGCATATATGCATCTCCTAAACGCGTAGGAGCCGCAGGGGCTAGGAAAATATCTTCATCAAAAGACATCAAACGAACGAACAGTTATGAGTGCAGAGAACTTGCACACTTTGTTTCCCTGCATGCTTTTCCCTACCATGTATGCCTACAATCAACAGGAATCAATTTCTTCAAATCATCCGAGAGTAAGTATTGCGAGCATATACGTAGGTGAACTTAGGGCCCAAAAGTCCTTGGTAGATTAGATTTTCAATCATAGAAAGAGATAATGCGCTCCATGATTCCTCATCATTATGGATATAGTTCATCTACGGGAGACCAAATGGCTCCCGTCATGTGCAACCATATGAGTTTTCTATTAGAGGGGCATGGGCTTTCCGCCAAATATAACACACTTGTCCATGCTCTTCCGAATTCAAAAGTTCGCAAATCCTACTTCTCAGACACCATGACCTCTACCATGGATGATCGAGGTACAAGCTCTGGTTTATGTTTGCATTCGCGTTATTGTTTCTGATACATGTTAGTCAATACAAGCAGATTTCACGAAAATCTACGTTGTATTTCTTCCATTCAGTCTCTTCAACCTCGTATATAAAATCAGGTTCCACCCGTCTCAGATCCTAAGAATTATACCCAGTGGGACCGCTGCCATTCTCGGAGATCAATTATGGACCCTTCATTGGGGAGGTATCCGATGTGTGCCAAAACAGCGAATTCAAAAGAGCAAGGTCCCCGATCCTCCAGCAATTCTCAGCTGCAACTGACAGCCTTGTAGAACTAATATCCCACAGAGAGCCCTTTCCATGAAACTCAAAGACGCAAAATTGGTCGAAACACGAGTCAAAAAGCTCAGAGTCGAGAAGCGCAACCTCCATTTGATATTATTGCTGATAAAAAGGTTATAGATTCTGCTGAGAAACTTATTGTTTCGATCTTTCTGGAATGTAGTTATTAGCATTTTCGGCTCACCCTTGGCCACTTTGGGAGCGAAACTTCCTACCGGATATGCAGCTTACACTGGACTGATCCTATGACTCAGACCATAAAGAGATATAGCCCGTCTGATAGGCTCGGCTATCTTATGCATACGAGTACGGAGGTATGGCGGACACAATTCCTTGCAGGAGCGTCATGGACATCTATGGAATCTTTCTGATCAGCAACGAGAGAGGTGGCGCAGCGGGTACAGCAAGATCATTTTTGATATGCATTGCAGACAGAACTGAGAACGGGATTGAACAGCGACAACGGGAAATTTATGTGCCGATCCTGCTTTTGGACGCACTCGGCTTACAAATCATGCGACTCTTACTCCGTGAGCATGACTTTGATTGCCGCGAAGTATTTGCAAAAACCGAGAAGCTTAGATAGATTCGAATCCGACGATAACATAGTCCAAGCGGGCAGATATACTCACTAGGCGGTTCTGAGTACGAAGCAATGTCCAGCCCTAGAGATTCGAGTTCCGCGGCCCAAGGTAGGAAGGATCGGCGCGAAACACTTCTCCAACGTCGAGAAAGAATTCTGGGCGCAAAGTCGTTGCGCTATGTGCAACCCTCTCAAACTTGTTAGTGAACTATTTTTCAGTCACATTACGAGGAGCTACTAAGTTGTTAAGCAACCAAGTCCTCAAAAGAGAAACGTCGTGGCCAGGTCCTGCAGGCACAACGGTACGTATTACTCCTATTCAGATGAAGTTATTTACAACTCATACGATGTAACTACTGCAGGGTACACCGTCAGAGAACTTTAGATTACATCGAGGAACTCGAAGGGGAAATTATCCGCTTGCGGAATGCAAAAGCTCAGCCCACTGAGCAGAATGATCAATTGCGAGAGCCTGAGCCTGTCCCACTCTACGAGCAGCCTGAGACAGGCCTGACTCTTAATACATTGATAAGATGTTTAAATGGTCAGGTCGCGCCTGGGTTACTGATCAGAATGGATAATTCTGAGGTGATAGAGCCGGCAGACTTACAGGATAATGAAATAGCTTTCGGCACACATGGGATCACGACAGACCTCACCAGCACGTACCCGCTTCCATATTCACGAGATGTGTTCGTAAGTACAGATTTGTCAGCTGATAGATCCATAGACTTGGAACTTCCGGTAAGGCCCAACGTCGGGAGCAGGTTATGCACCATTATGCTAAAGCCCCATTCAGAGTCCATTGGATCTACACTTGGAAAGTCTCGATGGCTTAACGAGAAGGCTCTTTCATAACTGTGAGCTGAATCTGTCCCACAGGGGCCCTTTTCTGACCGCGAATTGCAGTCTCCGAAAATATCGCCCCCACGTTAGTGCCATTTGATGGGCCATCGAACGGCTATAGAACACTTTTACTACCTTTTGCATATGATAACGAACTCGTCAGAGGGGCATTATTGGCAGCTTCGGCAAATCACTTACGATTCAAAGAAGCCCATCTGACGAAGCTGGCGTTTACTCTCCAGGCAGCTTCCATTGAACAATTATCTAGCACCTCGCAGCTCGGCGAATATAATCCGGCATCGGTTCTGAGTATTTTAGCAACCATTATCCTACTTCTTATTGCCGGAATGATGAACGGCCCAGATTCGTTTCAAGCCGTATACAACATTGCAAAGTCTTGGATGAAATTTATGGGCGAGACCCAGCAGCCCATCCGGAGTCAATTAGCAAATTTTCTGAGGAATGAAATCCAGATGTATGCCTCAAAGGATCACCTATAAGACACAAGCTAATATAGAATTCCAGGATTGAGACATATGCACAGCCTATGCTTTCAGGAAAGAATCTTATCGCTACAACGTATCAAAACGCGCTCACATCTCCCTCGGACAATTCCACAAGGTCATCAAATATCTATGAAAGCTTCTATGCCCTGGAAAATGCCATCAAACAAGCCTGCTCGATATATACCGGCCACGTGTTAAGTGATTGTCCCCCTGACAATGTAGAGGAACTTTTGCAGGAGTTGAGGAATACCGTCGAAAATTTGCCAGATCATCTCCCAGGAGAGAACGCATTGGCATGGGTTTATTTTATCGGTGCAGCTGAGAGTTCTACACCTTTCAGTCGCAATTTCTTTGCAAAACGATTGATGGGCATTTACGAGCGAGGGAATGCGTCTGATGTTACCACGTCTTTTCACTTGCTTCATTTGATTTGGAATCAGCAGCTCCATGGGGGAAGTTGGACTGAGGTATTGAAGCAAATGCCCTTGATTTTCAAGTAATCAAAGACTTTATATCCGTATCTTCTTTCATCATCTAATTCCTTGATCGCCTCAACTTCGCGCCAGCCGCGCATCCCTTACCAACCAAAAACCCCACTGTGTCATGGCTATTAATCGTCTTCTTCACACCATCTTGAACACATCCCAAACTCTCTCCACTCCAGATATCAGTGACCTCAAACGCAGTATACGTCTTGTCCAATTGCGGAACCTCACTCCACAGAATATCTCTCTCCGCGGCCTCGCCCAAAGAATTGAAAGCAAGGACCAGCGTTCCAGCCTCGCTCTGGCCGCTCCAATATTCAGCAGGGTTCGTGGCATTGAAGGTCCAATCCGGATTGGTACCCCATTTATACGGAGTAGCGGGCTTGCCATATGTGTTATCCTGACTGAATGCCAGCAAGTATTTGTTCTTGAGAATATCCACCAGGTCAGAGGATAAAGAATTGAGAGCCGTCCCAATGATCAGCGGACTCTTCATCGCAGCCCAGAGAGCAAAGTGACTTCTGTTCTCCTCAATTGTGAGATCCCCATTACCAACTTCAAGCATGTCAGGGTCGCCGTGTCCCCAAAAGTCAACTGAATTCAAATCAAAGCTGTTTTCGTTGAGGATTTCTGATATCTTGGACCATTTGGATGTGATGTCTTGTGTCGTTCTCCAGCTGCTGCCGATTGTGGCACCCCAGGATGGAACGTCGGCTGTACCCCACTCGCATAAGCTGTAAAGAATAGTTCTGTTCTGTGCTAGCAAAGCATCTCTCATGAGGCGGAATCTCTCGGCCTTTAATATGAGATGTCAGTAAATATGGCCCGCAGACTAATTCTTAAGAAGCCCTACTGTATTACTTGTACTCCAATCATAATCCGCAGGCGCGGTCTTGTCCGTGACTGCACAAGTACCATTTGCCTGCAGGTTGCCACCTTCGCGAGTACACCAGACGTATTGATCAGTCCAGTTACCAGGGTAGCCACAATTGTCGTATTTCAGATAGTCAATACCCCAAGCTGCGAAGGTCGCAGCGTCTGTGGCTTCGCGTCCAAGGGAGGCGGGGTAGCCCGCACAAGTTCCTGTGCCTGCACTGCTATATATACCGATCTTGAGGCCAAGCGCGTGGACTTTATCTGCGGTCCCTTTGATACCATTAGGAAATTTGGATGGGTCTGGGATGATTTCATCGGTATCGTTGGTCCTTTCGTTCCGGATGGACCAGCAGTCATCAACTGAAATTGAGAGTTGGCATTCGAGCGCTTTTGAGAGCAATTGAGGGGCAGGACTTACTGTTGATGTATTCATATCCAGCATCTTTCAGTCCGAGATTTACAACTTCGTTGGCTGCTGTCATGATCTTGGTCTCGTCGACATTGCAGCCAAATGCGTTCCAAGAGTTCCATCCTAAAGCTGGTAATTTTCCCTAGTATCAAGTCAGAACTCGGTCCAGCTCGACTTGTTAGGTATCCTCTTACCACATCATCTTTCAAGACCAAAGCAGTTGTTCCGGGAAGCGCTGCTAACGCCGCAAAGGCAATGGAGCTAAGCATTTTGGCTGTGACGAAGATTCCGACTTTGAATCGACACAGACTAGATCCATAAATTAAAGAATCTAGGATCACAGAAAAACGAAGGAACAGTGGTCTGACTCGTATTTAAATGTTTGGACTTCTGTACGTAAATAAATGCGCATTCAAATTGCTCAGCCCATATGTCATCGCTGTCAAAAGATCCGAATTCCCTTCGCGACAACGTCCAATAACAACCATTTTAGCGTTGTACCTATGCAAGAGATCTCAAGTCAAACGCCACAATGCTCGGGATAAAGCCGCCCGCTGCCATCCTCATTGGTGGCGTTCAAGGGGTATTGAGATACACCCCGCATCTGTGGGGTAAAGTACCGGCGGGGATCAGCGCAGATCTCTTGGCACCTTCCCCTTCTCCCGTGTAACGTAACAAATGACGGGGAACATTCCACTAAATCTGCCTTACGGTTATAACTACCCCTGATTATTAATAAGCTTTTTCGGAGTAATCTTTTGAGTTGCTCCGGCACTCAAAGGACTTCGGACGTCGAATAACGTCAACCGAACCTTTTGTGCTCTGTTCATATCTGAGAATTTGTTTTCATTTGGGGAAGTATGAAGTCTGAACATTAGACAAAATGGTAACAAAGGGCGCTTTTATGACTTCCCAGTTGGGAGAAGGTTGGCCACAAGATCGCCCATGTGCATGGATTTGATCATCAACGCCTCTTCTTCACGCGGACTTCCATCATCCACACGTTAACAAAAAACAGACAGTAAGACCCGAACAGACAAATAAATCTCAATATCCAGTACACTCTACAGTGGATCGGAATCCGCAGCAAAAGTATTCTGTTCCCAAACATTTCCCTCCTTCCCACGCGGAAAATCCGCAATTTCTGAGCTGAATGAAAAATAATTGGAAGTCGGGTACAGACGACGGAAGATAGACAGCTTTTGTTATAAAAGTTGCAATAGCAAAGATGGCAGGAAATGACATAAGATATATATATAAAAAAGAGAGAGAGGGTCGATGAGCGTGCACTTTACCAGCTAATAATCAGAAGACTCCTCAAACGGAGCCGCAAAAATAGAAACACGCAAGCACTGTAAAGTAATCTATGGAACCCTGCGCAAAGGAGTATTAGAAGACAAACCAATCACGAAAAACAACATCCACCGAAAGGCAAACCCTCGCCATAATACACATCCCCATCCCCTCTCACAAAACGACCCCCAACCCCAGTACAACCAAAACACCAACACCCAACAGACTAATCTTCATCCTCCCCGCTCCTCCGGTACCACTCGCCCCCGTCGCCGCACTACCACTCCCACCACTCTTCCCTGTTCCCGTCGGCCCTGCGCCGGCATTCGTAGGACTAACATCCGCATTATTCGGCCCCGTAGGAACAGGCCCAGCTGTCGGGTCCGGAGCCCCGCCAGCCGTCAGGCCATTCTTACAATCAACTTGTGCAAGATCTTTCGTATACGCTAGTTCCCCACTCCTTATTAGCCTAGCTCCATATCCCCTCCCCGGTCCAACATAATTTGAAACCCTTAAAAGATCTTCAAGGAGAAAGATAAGGGAAGAGAAGGGAAGGGAAGGAAGAGGGGGGGCATACAAGCATAGTTAAAACACCCCCCAGCATTATCCCTAAAACACCCCGCCTCAAGCGTAGCAAAAGAACGGTAGGAGGAACAGCATGAGGGGCCGCTGTCGGTGCAGGATGGGGCGGCGGTGAGGATGGAGAGACATTGTTCGGTTGCGAGGGAGGAGAGTAGTGTCTGTTTTTGAGGTGTTAGAAGATCGAGAGAGGGTGGGGGTGGGAGTGGGGATGTAGTGGGAAGGGGAAAGAGAGGGGACGAACGGTTGGACAGCCGAAGAAGGTCGGGCCAGTTGCTGTTGGGAGGGCGCGGGGTGTGATTTGTGGATTCATGTTTTGGGAAGGGGAGAGAGAATAAATGAATGATTGAGTTTTGGAAGGAAATGAGAAGAGTGGGGTCGAGCGGGTGAATCGTGTTGTAGAAATGGAGTTTGAGAGAAAGATGGTGGAGTGAAGACTTTATGGGGTTTGAGATCTGAAGTAATTTCCTCTTTGGAGGTAGTTGTTCCTCCGCCTTACCCCAAGGGTTTCCCACACAGAAATTAGAAACTCGTTGCTGCAAGCCTTCTGCTCAAGAGGTTGGTCCAATTTACTTGCTAACACTGAGAGGGTCCCCTTGGCACGGCAGGGCTGCATGGAAAGGCGGTCCAACTTAGTGCATGGCCCTTGTCCGGTTTGGGCTACCGTGGTTTGAATCCGAAGGTGACATAATACATGAAAGAAAGATGCTGCAGCGGGAGTGAACTTTGACGAATGAGAAAACAATGCGGAAGGAATATGTAGGAGGCATCGTAACCCTGATGGGCTGAACAGTTGTCTAAATAAAGTTAAGAAAGGGACCCTCATGCAGCCCACCCCTAAATTCGTTTCGCTTCGTATCTGCAGGGCTGACACGACCTGGCGTCTACAGTCGATCATCATCTCCTTTCTTACGCTTGACTCGGGGTGATTGTCATTGGGTCTAACGGCCCGAAGCAATCGGCATAAGATCCCACCGCCCCCCTGTCGTTCCTAAATCTAGCGAGTGATACAAGGGGAGTCGTTGACCAAGTCTCAGTCGCTTAACTTGAAAATTGCTGTCAATCGACGGAAGAATCAATACTTATTCCTAATGGGAATTCCGAATGTGTGATAGACGACGATGGATATGAAATTGTGACTACTCGGCGAAGCAAAATTGATGGAGAATGTTGAGATGGAGAATGTTGAGACGTGAATTCTTGCATTCTCACACCCCACCTCAAGCTCCGTTTCCGTAGCTCTTCACCCAACTAAAGAAGAACGCCTTATCATTCCGTAGCATAAACTCCTCCTTCCCCTAAAATTGCTTTACGGTTATAACTACCCCTAATTATTAATAAGTTTCTCAGAAGAATCTTTTGAATCATTCTGATATTCAAAAAATTTCAAATGTTAAATAATATAAATCTAGTTTTTTATTTTTTATTTATATCCAAAAAAATTTTTAAAAAAAAAAAAATTCCTAAAATGAAAGAAAATAGTAACAAAAGGTATTTCTATAATTTTTCAGGTGGGAGAAT
>Ga0247778_1000786_pt1 | contig 25075 bp, 30 predicted proteins | sample UWRJL049202B5_FD_179939 | JGI IMG/M metagenome (GOLD analysis project Ga0247778, IMG submission 179939) | Plant litter microbial communities from Arlington Agricultural Research Station in Wisconsin, United States - UWRJ-L049-202B-5 | ecosystem: Environmental > Terrestrial > Plant litter >...
GGTTATTGTTAGGGATGCGGGGGAGGGGGTGGGGAAAGAGCCGGTTTATAGTATGGATGTTGAGGGGGAGGCGGGTTGGAGGGAGGGGGTTGTTGTTAGAGGGGTGAGGACGCATTTTTATCTTGATGTGAGTATCTCCTGCCACACTATACTTCCCATGGTTTGAAGTTTGGAAACTTTGGGGACTGATGAGAACAGAATGAGTTTTTCAAGGAGAAGCTTCAGAGTGAGATTATGCCTACGATGCTGGAACAGGGCATCGTGAAGCCGAATGCGTATCGGTTGATTGAGGGGGATACGTTGTTGGAGCGGGCACAGGGAGCTATGGATAAGATGAGGAGGAAGGAGGCTAGTGGGGAGAGGTTTGTTTGGAGGGTTGCTGAGTAGGGGGTGGGAAATGGGATGAAGATGCGAGGGTATAAATTGATTTCGATAGTAAAAGCATGCAACCGTTTCAGATGCAATATGTCAGCCATTTCTAAACCTTAACAGCTGAGTGGGATTTGTTGTGGCTTTTATATTGAACAAAGGATCACTTATAGAGGCTGCGCGCTAAGCGAGCTCGCCCCCTTTTACCTTTTCTCGGCGGTTCTTGGCCAACGAAGACTCGTCTTTCGAAATTCGATTATCACGTAAGTCTTTCCCATCACACGCTACACAAACCATAATCTGTGCACTGAGAAATCTCTGCATTTTCTTTTATTAATCTCTATATCTCTATCTCTCAAGAGAACCCCAAGATCCGTGCACTATCTCATGTTGAAAGATTATGCCAAGCCGTTGAAGGCACCCTTCCCATCAATATCCGCAGTTAAAGCGAACATATACAATTCATCCATATCATTCCCATCCATCCACCCCAAAACCCCTAATAAAAACCATCGCTTTTCACATAAAACACGATCGTTGAGATCCTTTTTGAAACGCCAGCCTCGTTGAGATGAATGCAGCCGCCCCAGATTTGTTGAGATCCTGGTTTTTTCAAAGAACTGTAAACGCCAAGGCAGAACTTGTTGAAGTTTGCCCGTAACACCGCGCTATATGCTGTAAATTATGACCATTGTTGAACCCCGTGAAACTAAAAGGAAAGAAATGACATGACCGCCCGCCAGCTTTATCCGTGTTGTGTGGATGCATGTTGAATCATTAAATCGTTGAGAATTGTTTTAGAAAGAAAAGTGAGGCGCGTTTATGCGCCTCCATTGGTGAGAGGAGCGTTTTCTGAGCCAGTTGGTTTGGATCCGTTGACGCCGTTAGTCTCGATGCCATTAGGCTGCTTGACTTCGAAGGGCTTGTCGATGCCCTCGACTGAAAGCCCCTCAAAGAGCTTGAAGAGGCCGTGTGTCTGGTAGAAGTCGTTGTGAACTAGTAATGTCATTAGACTCATCTACTTGAAGCGCAAGGAGGCAACATACCGATGTTGACAAGATACCAATTTTCCATCACACTTTGGATCAATTGGCGACTTGGGCTGAGATTCGAGTAGCAGTGGGCCCAATCCATTCCCAGGCGGAATGCTTCGTCTCTCCAAGCAAGGAAACTGATGGTCTCAACAATGGTTGGCTGAACAATCTCTTTGCCGGGGAAGACACCCCAAGTCACGGCATTCGGCCCGTCCCCTGGCGCATTCGTCTTAAGTTCAGCTGCTTTGTTCTTATTGACGGCATAGTAGGTCAAGTCAGGATCACGCTCAACCCTCTTGATCAGTTCGTCCATCAATTGTGGAGGCACCAATAATTCTAAGTATGCTTTCTGGTACACGTAACCGTTGGCTGGACCCCAACCATAGATTGGATCCGAAGACTTCACACCATTGACAGCCGGCTGCGAGTTGATCGTAAGGAAGCCCCGTTTATTCAAGTCGATGAGATCTGCTTTGATGATATCGGCTTCACTTGTAATGGGCGCTTCACTCCATGGAAGACTTTCCACCTTTTGCTCCAGGTATTTCACGAAAATGTCAGCAATGTCCTTGACTGATGACGGTTCTCCCCAGAGCTTGCGATTCTGTTCGTTGGTACCCTTCAAGCCAATGCCGTACGCATCCAATTCTCCGAAAGCAGGAGATCTCGAGTCACCCCATCTACCGTTGGGAAATTCATCCCAATCTTGTGTTCGTGCCACGTAGGACTTGTTGCGATTTTTCCAGAAGATCGGACGGACATCTTCTTCTCGGCGGCCGAGACCCAATGACTGTCTCCATGGCAGTGGTTGCTTGAGTGGACGGTCCTCGGATGGAGTCAAGTTCAACTCCTCAAGAACCATACGAGTTGCCTGGGCGAGGTTCATAGTATAAAAATGCAAGTGATGTATCAGTCCGGAATCCAAAATCTTCCGACACATTTGAGCGACCAGTCCCGTTCCAATATTTCGCACCGCAGCATCGTCGTTCTTGACCTCTTCCAAAGCTGCCATCCATTTGGGAGGAATTGAGCAGTTCATGTGGTTGCACCGCCTTAGGAAACTGGCATACGTATTTATAGGCATGATTCCAGGAACAATGGGGATCGTAATCCCTTTCGCCCTAACTTTTCGAACCCAATTGAGGAAATTGTCTACGTCGTAGAACATCTGGGTAACGATGAATGTAGCCCCGGCATCAACCTTCTCTTTCAAGTGATCCATCAAGAGCTCTAAATCGTCTTGGTCGTCACAGCCTTCCGGGTACCCTGCAACTCCTATATCGAAATGGTTGCCGTATGTCTCTCGAATGTGCTTTACGAGATCCCTCGCATATTGAAATCCTCCCTCCGTAGCTTCCCATTTCTCGTTTTCTCTTGGTGGGTCTCCACGTAAAGCAAGAATATTCGTACATCCGGCCTGGTATGCTTCCTTGAGAGCCTCGTTGACTTTTTCCTTTCCCATGTCGGTGCATGTAAGGTGCATGCATGTTTCCAATCCGTATTGAGATTGAGCAACGCTCACCATCTCGCAGGTCAATTGTGCTAGACGTCCTCCAGCTCCCCAGGTAATATCGATGAAACTTGGTCCGAGGCCATGCATGCGGTCCATACGGTCGTAGAGGTTCTGCACACCCTGTGCGGTTTTGGGAGGGAAGAATTCGAAGGAGAATTTGGGCTGCTTCGACCGTTCGGCCTCGGAAAGCATTTGGGAGATATGCATTTTGGCGGTTTAGGAAATGGATAGTTCGTTATGGCAATCGTATACTCGGCCTGAAGAGAAGAATGATATTGTTAGCAAGCTTTGAGGACGAGAGAAATATGAACAATGTAGAGATGCCCGCGGATGGCGAATTACACTGGACAGCGTGCCACACTGCCCGTTCTGCATGGAGTCTAGATTTCACCGCTTCTCACCCACCCAGACATATCATATCCAGTCTGCAGGGCGCTCAATGGAGTAAAAACACTCACCTAGGTCTCGGACACCTCTATAAACTCTGTTTTTTTGTCGACAGCAGAAGCTAGCCGAAATAACGCTTTCGAGCCCACCGGTCTGCTGCTTCGCGCTGCATGTACCACAAGAGATGAGGGAATATTTGGTGGGGGTGAGAATGGATGTTGTGAGTTGTGAGATTCGAGTAGCACGAATCGTGGAAGGGAGTAGAAGCAGCGGCGTTGAGTGGTGGTAGGCGTTGGGGCCGGGTTCGGGGAGCGGTCAGTTTTGCTGCAGGGAGCTTCAGTTTAGCGACGAAGTATGAAAGTTGAGCATCAGCAGGAAGTGGACAGAGATCTGCGAGAGAACGGTATTTTCACATTCAGACTTTTCATCAGGACACTTTCAATACAGGAGAGAACAATGGTATATTCGTTCTCAAGAAAGCCGTTGTGTAATTCATCTATTCCCATTCCCATTCCCATTCCCAGGAACCAGATCAACGGAGGGGCACTTCGACCCCTCCTTACCGTTGCACTACAGGGGGTCAGGGCTGGATATGATTGGCTAAATGCCCCATTTTAGGGGACATCACTGGCCGGACTCCGAATGGCTGGGGACCACAGAGGCAAATACAACATAAAAAGCCTCATGAACCTTAACCTCGCTCGGACACCGAAAAACGCCACACTCTCTTTAAAATACAACCAACCCTTGGATATCATATCATAGACTCGACAATGCTATCGCCTGCTGCAGAATTTCGTAACCTCGTTAATTTCAAGCCTGCACTCTGACATCTTCATCAGCTCTTAATCCGCTGAACTCCGTTCCTTGGTTAGCTGTGCTCAACCTCGCACAAAGCCCCAATAACACCACCGTCTCGGTCGCAGCATAATGATTCAGCGCATCCAGCAGAATCTGCAAATGCCTGCTGAAATGGTATTCTGACTTCTTGATAATCTCGTACATTCTCCCCAACCGTGCCTGCCGATCCGTGGGAAGTGCCGTATCACCTTGTCTTTGGCTTCTTTGGATCTGGTATCGTGCCCATTCCGATGGGTTCATATTGGCTGGCTTTTCTGTACCGGCCAAGTCTTCATCAGCTCGCTCCAATTCTCTTGACAGCGAGCCGGTATACGACGCAAACATTGTACAAGTCTGCATTAATTTTGAATGAATCTAAGTTTCGAAGTTAGCATTTAGCGCCATAAGCTCACATGGCCTAGTTCACATACCTTTAGGAGCTTACTGTTTGTAAGCATACACTCCTTCAGACATGTATCGAGGAAATCGACATGATCTTGCATCAGCTCATCGACCGTTCGCACTGGTAATGGCCCACCCTTAGTGCCCTCCTTGGCATTGAGTCTCGACATGAAGGCTTGCCAGTTTGGCTCAATCACTTCTGCGGTACAAAAGTATAATAGCTGCTGAACAAAGACCAGCATCCGAGCACGTAACGTGAAGACTCGTCGTTTCCACATGTCCACTTCCCTATTTGAGCTTTTGTGAGACCAGCTGGCAGCTCGGTTGTGGGTTTGCCAGCAGGCAACAAGCTGATTTTCCAGGTATCGGAGTGATAACAGGTACCGAAACAGAGCTTGGTATCTCCAAACTGTTTTCCGGCTGATGACAAGGGACACGGGAAAAGGGACAGAGTAATCAAGCTGCAGGGAAGTAAATCCAATGGCAGTTTTATCATTCTCGTTGGTAGGTTGGGTAGACGCTGGCGTCTGGAGTGACTCGCCCTGCTCAATTCCAGATATGTTGACTACTCTTGTCAATGAGTTGGTCAAGCTAATTTCATTCATCTCCACCTTGATATCTTCCTTGAAAGGATCCTGAGCTGCTACACTACCAGGTTGCCGAAGGACAAGATCCAGTAAAGATTGAAGTTTGCTCGTGTTGACTTTTTTGACAGGCTTCGAAAGTTCCGAGTTGCCAAGCTCCAGGAAATATGAGAAGAAATCAGATCTATCGAGGAAGAAGTAATGTTTGAGAGATCTCAGTCGTGCGGGTAAGGCATGAGTAGTCAGCAGGAGCTCCAGCAGAGACTGATTGGCATGAGCATAAGCACTGTTGACGTTGTCCAAGAATCGATTGTCATCAAAAGATCGTGGAACATCTGTCACACCCTTGCTCACATCAACCCCACCGCACTCTCTTACGACGTTTAGATATTTGCCTGCAAGCAAGACTTTATCCTTGACGCCTTCGAGCTGTGGAGGGACATCGTGATCTCGAATAGTGTAGCGTCTTTCCCAGTACTCGTCCGTGTAATCCTCTTCGAGTCGTTCCCGTCTGATGCTCTTCTGCTCTCTCACCAGGAATTCAGCATGTGGGTCTTTGATGCTCCCATGATGCAGCCATTCATTCAGCATCATCATGTAAGGGCGGCTGGCATCTCTCAGAAGGGACGTGAGCAATGATCGAGCAGCTGGATCACCGGACATAGTCTCCAATCGCTTGGTGATAAGTCCCAAAACACTGCCTCCTTTACAAATCTTTCTTCCAGGTATGCTCCCTAGCTCTCCGCCATCACGTAAGTTATCCAAGATATTCTGGTAATCATCCATGCCATCATCGGACTCTTCCTGTTCGTCGTCTAGTAAAGAGTTTCGCCTTAGGATCTCGTGAGCCAAGGAGAATACCTGAAACATCATATGGCTAGTAGGAAGAGTGTGTAGATTCAGTACGTGCAGCGTGAACGAAGAATTGGTCAGAAATTGTGTCTCTAACTGTGCAATCAAGATCAAGTAATCCTGGAGAAGTTTCCGAATCGCGGCGCAGAGGGCGTGGTTTACAGCCCCAAACTCTTCTCGACTCTGAACTTCCACAAAGGCTTCGATGGCTCCATAATGAGTTGCCATTTTCAGCATTGTCTGTGTCAGATCCCGCAGACTGGGATCCAACCCCGGCAGAATTTTGAAACTTGGTCCAGCCAGTCGGTCTTTTTCTGCAGTAGGATCATAGCTACTGGAGAATCGAATGTACTGCCCTTCATAGCCCATAAAGACCATCAGCAAATCGTCTAGAATGGCCGCTTCCTGTACCTCTAGAGATAGTTCATGTAGGGGCTTTGGTTGCAGAACTTGTGGAGCCTGTGATGCGAGTGGTGGTATAGATATTCGGGATGCTAAGGGGGCGGATGTATGAGGAACGAGGGATGCTTCCGGAAGCCATGGTGCTATTATAACTATTAGAATTCGCATATCTTGTCTAATGTAGGAAAAATACCTTCAGGTACCTCCACTTTGGGCTGTGGGCGGGGATCTCCAGAGTATGCCCTACTGGGCTCAGCCGGTCTTTGCCTTTCTGAAGGACGGGCCGAAGGGGCAGCCCGTCGCTCAGGACTTCTGGTCCTCTGAGATACAGTTTCTCTCGTGGTAACATGTACTCTCTCGGTCCGTCTTTCTTCTACCGCTCTACTCGTTCGCTGTGAGCCCGATGCGGCTCTTCTATGTGAAGTCCCGGATGTGGATGGCTGAGGCGACTGCGTTCTTCGAGACTCCGCTCTTTCAGCTCTGCTTCTCTCCTGCTGTTGCGCAGACGGAGCGCGGGGTTGTGTACTCCCAGCATCAGTTCCATTCCTCCGCTCAGTACGTGACGAAACTCTGGCATTGGAGGAGGAAGACATGACCTTCACATCTGGGCTTTGTCTGAAGCAAAAGTAGGAGATAGGTAGATTGGTGTTGTTGTTCTCCAAGATATTGTTGGAATCTGGAGTATCTGGAGTTGCACAATATTGACGCTGGAGACGCGACGGTCGCGACTGCCCAAACAGAGACTAGCATGGTGACTAAACCCGATTAGGTGCACGCTGGAGCTTCGTGTTCCTGGCCTGCCTGCGCTTCATCAACAACCTCAAAGCCTCGCATTCTAACCTCAAGACTTTTCACCTTTGTACTGAACAGCGCCCTGGTATTTGAAGACGCCCAGCAGCTTCTCATCTGCTTCATAATACTGCCATCGACTCTAGCAACTTCACCACCCAAATACCTTCAAGATGTTTATTGCTCGGTCAGAATATGGTATGTAACTTAGAGCTTCCCTAGCTGTTTGTCGATTCAATACTAATCATCCAAATAGATCGTGGTATCAAGTATGTTCCTACAAGCCATTTGCAGCTTCTCCGGAAGCCTTTCAACCATACGAGCTAAATCTAACCTGCCGTTTAGTACCTTCTCCCCAGAAGGCCGTCTCTTCCAAGTCGAATATTCCCTCGAAGCAATCAAGCTCGGCTCAACTGCCATTGGAGTAGCTACAGGTGGAGGCGTAGTCCTAGGCGTCGAAAAACGTGTCACATCCACCCTCCTCGAGACCTCGTCCGTCGAAAAGATTGTCGAAATTGACCGCCACATTGGCTGTGCTATGTCTGGACTACAAGCCGATGCACGATCGATGGTCGAGCACGCCCGAGTAGAGTCGCAAAACCACGCCTTCCATTACAATGAGCCTTTGAGAGTCGAGAGCTGTACGCAAGCCATCTGTGATTTGGCGCTGAGATTCGGTGAGGGTGCTGATGGCGAGGAGAGCATTATGAGCAGACCGTTTGGTGTCGCTCTTTTGATTGCTGGATATGATGAGGATGGACCACAACTGTACCATGCGGAGCCAAGCGGAACTTTCTACAGATATGATGCGAAGGCTATCGGTTCGGGGTCGGAGGGTGCACAGGCGGAGCTGCAGAACGAGTTTCACAAGGTACGAAATACTGCCATCTCTCTCTCAACAAAGCGTCTAACGTAAATATTAGTCTCTCACTATCGAGGAAGCCGAGACGCTCGTATTGAAGACATTGAAGCAGGTTATGGAGGAGAAGTTGGATTCAAAGAACGTCCAACTAGCAAGCGTGACGAAGGAAAAGGGCTTCAGAATCTACACCGACGAGGAGATGGCAGCAGTTGTAGAGAGATTACCAGCAAACTGAACGGCGGCGATACCAGAAAAATTCAACGATAGAGCACGTCCGGAGTTGCGGTCAAATGAAGCCAATATTACATGTATTATACAAGTGCAAATATGGCCCTTGCAGCATTTTCATTCCCCGCCGTAAGTATGGCTTTTACTGTTTTGCTGCAGCTATGCTGCTATATATCAGGTCCAAAATTGCTTTCAGTGGCACATATCCCACTGAAGCCAGTATACAAGAATCTCCTTATTTTTCTTCCCACCGCACCTTACTCCCCCCTATTTTCATCATCATCATCCAAATCCAGATTATCCACATATTCCTCCAGCCCAAGAATCCCCAACGCATGATGCGCCCTCTCATTCGCACTAACCACAAACCTCCTCTCACCTCTCCCTTCAGCATCCACACTAGCATTCTTCCAAATATCCCGATCGGGATTATTCTCAGTCATGCGCGTATAAGGAGGCCCCTTACCCATCTCAGCAGCTCTGACCCAGGATTTCTCACAGCCGCCCGCGACAGCATGGGCTGTTTGCCAGCCCGTCAGGCGCGCGATGTCATGAAGGCGGTTGACGGTCCAGGAGCGTTGGGCGGCGTTTTGATACTATCCACTTATTAGCACCAATATTCCTGTCTGAAAGAGGGTCGAAAGAAAAAGCTTACCTGTACACCAGCAACAAACAACCCCATCGTAGTCTCAATCAACGCCCCACCCACCGCCGGCGTAACCTCCTGGATCCTCACGCAATCCGGCGCAATCCCCGCCGCTATCCTACCCAACTCATTCGCAAAGCTGCCCGTCTGTCGCGCCGCAATGCCAGCTGCCATCATCGCCGCAGGCGGCATGCTCGGGTGCGCACGATAGAGCGCTATAAGCGCCAGGTAGAAATTCATCCATATCCCCGCAATGCCATATGTGCGGTATTGCAGCGCGGGCCCAAATGGCGTTTGTATCGGTTTCGAAAACTCGGGTCCTAGAGCCTCGAAGTCGTCGCCGAAATGGTCCTGGAGAATGGAAAACGCGTTGCGGATGTCTTGCCATTCTTCTTCTGCTTCGAGGCGTTGCGCTTCTAGGTCTAGTTCTTCGGATGTGGAACTTTGGGGCGAGGAGTCGCGGGTGGGTGAGAAGCCCATGGGGTATTTGGGCTCGTAGTTGCCGGGCATCATGCCGCTGAAGCCGGGGATTTGGGGCATTTGTGGTGGAACTCCGCCTTGTTGGTGTGGAATTTGGGAGTATGATTGCGGCGGTCCGGAAGGGGCGTTTGCTGCCTTGCTCTCTAGGGGTCTCCAGCCGCCGTTGGCTTTCATTTGTTGGCGCTTTCTCTTTACATCTTTGGCTGAGAAATCTACTACTCGGCCCATGAGGAGGACCAGATGGTCAAAGGTACCGTAGCTAATTTAGTTATTAGCTCGTTCTTATGAAAGTAAGGAAAGTCTCCTCACGTAGCATTGAGACGGCCTAGCGGCGCTCTTGGAGGACAGTGACTCCATAAATTGTATGGCATGCTAGTCCTTGTTAGTTGATGGCTTGGATGTGGGTGGTAGTAACTTACAAAAGCTTGCCGCCTCCAAGAATACCCTGGTATGCATCCTGTTTGCAGTACCACCAGAAAAGATCGCGCTGTGTTTCATACAATTCAAGATCCCTTGGCGAATAAGTTTTGCCGCCGTCATCCTGGAGACTGTCATCGACGACGTGTCCAAATTGATCATAGCGCAGCTTCTTGCCCATCAACATGCCGATAATGTTCTCATCAACGTCATCGACATATGCTTGATATCGAAGCCTATCATCATAAAAGTTATGCCCCGCTCCTTGCTGTTGGGCTTGATAATACCTCATGCGCTCCTCACGGCGCTTCTGGACTTTCTGGGACTTTATGTACCTTGTCATGCCTGCGAAATCTATTTCTTTCACAAGCTGCCTTGCACCCAGTAGGTGATTGATCCATTTCTGGTGATCTGCGGCCCAGACCTCGAAGAATGCGAGGAGCATTGCGGCGGCCAGTGTGGCCGGTTGACCTCTTCGCGTTGGGCTGCTGAGACACTTTCCAATTCGTCGAAGCGCAATCGCATAATGCTTCAGTGCCGCTGTGACGGGGCCATTCTGGAGCTTCGCTATGTGCAGACTTGCGAGTGCAAGCATAGCATGCAGCAGTGCGGGATTGCGAAGAGCTACTGTAGGAAATGTATCTGAGAGTTATTAGAATTGAAGCTTGGGAGCAGAGTTCAAGAAAAGAAAAAGACAGTGGCTTCAGAGCCAACACTAAGAAGACAGGCCTCGATTAGTAGGGTCATGACTTACAAGTCCATATATGCTGCTGAGAAGATGGCACTGGCTGCCCCTGGAAAATTAATGAAGGGTTGGCCGGATGTCTCTCAAACATAGAGATGCTTGGTCCGGTAACATTAATAAAATGACAAAATATTCGAGCCGTCATGCTGTCACGCAGAGGAGAAGATTGAGGTGATGGTATATAGGTGGCAAGCATATCCGGCCGATCGATGAATGAGGTGAAAGAACGAAGTCGCAGGCCTTGATTGTCTTGCCCAGTGTGGAGTGCTACAACAAGAGCAAGGTCGTTGTTGGAATGATCATCGGGGAAGTCATCTTGCCATTTCGCGGAGCCAGCGTAATCTTCCATTGTGATATCATCATCGGACACGTCGAAGGGGTCCTCTTCGTCTTCAAGCATATACCCTTGGCTTCTTGCTGAAATTGCTGATTGCTGAACAGGCCACTCATATGGTTCCGGAATTTGAGTTTCTATACGTGGTTGACCTTGATGGTTCTGGTGTAGACCAGTATAGCTTCCTTGTGTCTGTGGTGGAATTGCAAACGCACCGTCTCTTTCTGGTTGCGAGGATGGTGCATGTTGAAGTTGTTGTGGTGAAGAAGAGCTGCTCGAAGTCGAGGGACTCGCCTGTGGCGGTTTCCAGTCCGTGTTTGTTGGAAACGAATGATAAAATGCTGCTGAAGCTGCTGTCGGCAAATGAGGATCATGAAACACATTCTGATTGGGAGTAGAAGATGCACTGCTGGAGCCCGCAGACCAGTCCTGAGGGTTATTCTGAGCCGTTGTCTGAGGAAAGCTTCCAGGCTCTTGCTTAATCAGAGCGTTGAAGTCATAATGAGCCGAATGTTCTGGTCGTCGAGGCTGATTACTTGCCTCAGGGAGGTATGAGCGATCCACCGTGTCGAATTTAGAATCGACAGGTTGTGGGCGCTGTGGTGGATGACTGCCCCCGACGGCTGGAGCTCTCAAGCCTCCAGATTGAAGTGCGTATCGTCTGCGTTCTGCTCCAGGAGAAGTCACTGGTGGAAGGCTAGAGATGGGAGCAGTATCCAGCGTTTGAAGTGGTGGTCCAAGAGAGCCGGGGAGCTTTGGAGCGATGGGCAAAGGGTTTTGGGCGACATTGGCCTGTTGTTGGGGCGCACTATGACGAGAGCCAGAACCAGAGTTGTGCCCAGAGAGCGTTCCTTGTAAGGATGATAATGAAGGTCGGTATGAGTTCAGAGGGTCTTTAAAAACCACCCTTTGGTTGTAACCCTCACACTGACGTTTGGATTTTGTACAATTCTGGCACGTAGGGCGCTCTTCACCACACTTGATACGGCGTTTACGGCACGCTATGATACTTATCAGCCAAATGGTTGCTTATTACTTGAATTATTCACTTACTGAGACATCCTGTCTTAGTTCTTTTTCTTCCTTTTTCCTTCGATCCTGGCTTCTTGGGCGGTGGGTCTCCTTCTGATTTCTGAGGGGCTTTGTTATCCAGCTTGCTGTGAAGCTCAGAATTGTCCATCCTGATGGGTTCGAGGTGTAGATTGATCAAGAAGGCCAAAGATCATGGTCTACGCCTAGCACGTGAGGTGTTGAGGCAGTATGGGACGGGTAGATTGTCTCATCGAGAGTGGATTATACTTATCGAACGGGCGCCAGAGACGGGTGGGAAATATGGCTGGTAAGAAACGGCGGAGGCTACTGTATACTGATGCCCCAAAAGACTTTGAATCGGTTGGTACGAGGGCTACTATTAATGGATTTCGCGTGACGGGCGGGGAATTTTAAGCCGCCCGTTGTATTCAAGTAGGACTCAAGACACTACCATAAGGAGGCTGCTCGAAAAAGGTTCAACGACTGGACTAATTGACATCTAAGGCTTGCCACTTGCCCTGAAGTATGAAAGTGAAGGCTGATTGATAGCCGGGTTAGGATCGTGGGCTTGGCTTGGGCGTTGGGCATGGATATACCATGTGGGATCAAGGAGTTTGTTGCAGATGGGCTGGATTCTAGTATGTGGGACCGTCAGTATAGCCACCTATCAAAGTTTCTTCATGAGGCCGGATGGGGAATTTGTGATGCTGCTGCAAGAAAAAGTCGGGGTATGACAGCTAACTAGTTGGGCCTAGCGTTCTGACCGCTCGACATTTTTCATGCATCCTTGTGGTGCATGGGCTCGGACTAGGCCAAGGCCATGCCAACTCTTAGCACCCTAGAACTAACACCACTTGCTTGCATTTGCTTCTACGGAGGACTACTAAGAAAATGTGCAAATGGGCAGCCTCGAGAGTGGAACATGTGGTGGCCTCCGAGAAGGATCAGTTCTCTGGGCAACAATGAGGAAAAGGGTGCAGTGACTGCCATGCGTAGTCATAAGGCTGTACATTAGCTGGTAGTAGGGAGATTAACGCTTCCTTGGTGCAAAGACTCTCTCTCTAGAACCACTAGTACTGAGCAGCAGTGAGTACAGTACCGGCTGCCTGTCGGGTATCGTAGAGCCGGCATGCTCCACAAGGCCACAAGCGGGTAAGGATCTGCTCCTGAACCCTAAGAGCTTAACCAGACGCCAGTCTTTTTGCAACGTCTGATTTAGATTACTGCCCAGAAGAGCGCAGACTGGACTACCAGCCGTGTGGTGATATGGATGTGGGATGAGATACGCTGCTCGAACGAGCTCGAGTCCCTGCAATATTTGGAAAAGGAGATTGTGACAGGAATGAGCGGTTTGCAACATACAAATCAGAGACAGTAGTTTTGGTTTCAGTGGGGAATAGCCAGGCGGTCTGGTCAAATCCCACGACGTTGGAGAGCACGGATGGCGTTGAGTGAGACTTTTTCTACAGGTCGGGGGCCATGCAACTCAGGCAGATCGACAATGGCGCTGCGGATCAGCCTTTTGTGAGCTAGGAGGCGTTCAAGGTGCAGTGAGTGGCAGGGCCTTTGTTGAAGATTTCGGGATGCGCCGCTGATGGTTGTACTGGAACGATATGGCGGTGGGGAAACTGGCGAGTAGCAAGAGCTTCTGAAAGTGCCAGAGTTATTGACGGCGGAAAGAGAGGATGTATGATCTATTTCTGTAAGATGGGAAATGGGAAATGGGAAACAGTGGGAGGCAAGTTCCGCTCCTGCTCGCTGTTGGTCCTGATTTTGATTCTGGTTCTGGGTTCCTGGTGCTTAATTCGATAAATCGATGGAGACGAAACGGGAACGACGCAGGCCCGCAGTTACCAGATGCACCACAGCTTGCAGACCGTGGCAAAGGGTCCTGGTGGTCTACCCCACCAAGCAGCATTGTGGGATGCGACTGGAAGCTCATTTAAAGTCGAAAATTAGGTACCAAGGCGAGGAAAGGATACATTTGTGCTTGAAGTCTGTGCATACGCTGTATTTTACGGCACACCAGGGGCAGCCCCCTGCTTGGATTTTGTACCCCAGACAGCTGCTTTAGATCAGATTACATGCGGTGCCACTGCATTGGCTTCGAGCTCGAACCCCAGGTCGCAAATCTGATTTGAAAAGAGTTTGGAATTGTTTCTGCTTCTTGGGATCCCTGTTCAGCTGTTGTTAAGCTTCTACCGGTATATTAATATGCTCGATCGGGTGTGTTTATACCTTTTCCTGCTACATGGAGAGAGGGCGATCTTGCAGCTGGGACATGTCCCAGCGTCAGTCCAGGACTCCTGCGGCGTTTCAATGCACTCAATCTCTTGAAATATCCCCATGATAAATGTTTCGACAAAGTGCGATGCGGAATTTGCCTTGTTCCACGGAGCACGAGGCATGAGCAGATCAGGGACCTCGACGGCTGCAATGCGACAGGCTCTCCATGTGTTCTGCTATCACGCAGATGCTCTCTTCAAGTTTCTTGCTCCAATCAGCGCCATTGGCAGCACATCCCGAGCCGGCATCCCGCGCCATGGCTTTCCCTTACCAATATGCAGGCTACCAGGGCCGTTTGCCAGTCATCAGGCAAATATAAATGTATTTTTAGCAGCGTGGAACAACAGGGACTTGTGCGAAGAGTTGCACTGCAGCTAGTGGCATATCCCGACGGCGTTGCTACAGCTGCACGTCTTGCAGGTCCAGGTCTCCAATGGATCTTCGTCCTCGTCGATGGTGATATCGAATCAATGCCTGCGTCAATTTGAGACTCGACGAATAACGTCTGCGCCGCCGACGAGATTTGACGCGTGCATCCTCCAGACTTCGTAAGAATCGACTGTACGGAGGAGAATAGATCTGCAATGCAAGCCTGGCGATAAACCATGTTCCCGTGAGGCACGGTTGTCTCGGGACTCTGGCTGGGACTGGGTACTGTAACTTGATAAGGAGATCTCAGGAAACCGACAGTCAATCCGAGTATCCTTGTCAAGCTTGTTCTCCTAGTTCTCTACCTCCATGAAAACGGTGCAGGGGCCAAGAGACTACCAGGTCCACGACGCCAAGGAATCCACGGTCCAGCGACTCCACGGACTCGGATGAACAGTGCCCCCCGACTTCTTGGCTTCGAAATTTGAGCCTCTTCACGCCGCAAAAACATATTGAAGAACCTCGGTGGCCCAGAACTTCAGAACCCCACCCAACATTCTTCTTACATACGAGTACTTTATGACATCGTACGAGTTGCGAGCAGAAAGCAAGCCACTGGATTTCTTCAACTTGCTCCTGCTCCTCGCGAGTCATGCAATTGTAGGGCCTTTTCGGCGCTTTTGCACTACGTATACTCGTATACACTCGTATGTACCCTATTGAGGATGAGTTGATAACGGAGATGATTCCGGATATCCGCCCAAAGGCACTATCTCCAAAGAACGAATCACAGACCTGAAGAGCAAAGTCAGCTTTAAGCTTCTTTACCGGCTATTCTTGGACTGTCTCATTCGAAACGCCCAGCCACGTGGAAAACAACTATCGAAATCTGTCTCAGCCAGCTTGAAACTTCACAGCTCGCAGAATTTGTACAGATTAGTACGAGATCAATATTGGCCCTGATTACTCACTCCCAGTCACAATCAGATCTTGTTGTAATTTTCTTTTCTTTCTACATGGCGGGCATTCACATCCACCCTCCCCTCTCACTCGGTGTCGCCGAGCCCCATCATACTGCAATAAAGATTGTATCGGAAGCTCGTGACACCGCGAAGGCGAGGCAGATTATGGCGTGTTCAAATTTCAAGATTTCAAGATGCCAAGGTGGGTATACCCCGACAAATTCTAGATCCAGATTTCGGTCATCATTCGACGGCGCCCGGACCTGTGGGACTCACGTTTAGTGTGTGGGACTACGATGCAGGCAGAACCAAGAGATAAGGCAGAATTCGTCTTGGTTCTTGTCTTTCGTCATTTCGTCCCTACAGACATATGAATCATTAGTTGCAGTGGCATCCCAATTTTGTCAGTCATGAAGCTGAAGAGGAAATTGTTCTCATTTTCTTGAAGCGGGGTCTGTGTGTCGGAGCCTCACGCGAGGGAAAATACCAAACAGCAATCTTTCCTAAATTGCAGAAATGCGGGTTCCTTCTCAAGGCGGAGTTGACTTGATTAGACACTGAAATTTTTAGCATTTTCGTAAAGAAGAGTTTAACTCTACTACCAAACCATTATTCTGGCCTTGGAGTAATGAAAAAATTTCCACTCGGGTTGTTCAAATGCCAGACCTCGCATGTGTCGAACGCGTTCGAATATTTCCGAATCAGGACTAGGAAACTCTCCACTTTTTACGTCAATATGCATGACTGCCAAATGCTCCCCAAGGGCGCCAGCTTGTGGGGAAAGGAGTATGAACACGCGGAGCTCTCGTCTTGTACGAGAGAATTCTCAATGTGCAGGATCCTTCACGGAGACATTGAGAGGCTTTCATTCTTTTGGCAGCACAAGGAAGTCTCCTAATAAGCTATGTCCGCAGTCGGAGGATGGCAAGTATGATCTCTTATTCTGGATTTATATCATCCACTTCCTCACAAGTGCACAAAGATAAAGGGCTTGCGACTCTGAAGTCAGAATATGGCCAGAACATATCTGAAAGCAAATTGCAAGGAGATCTCTCTATGATATGAGGGAAAGTCCCTCATTCCTGTGGAACAGAAACGGTCAGGATTTCAGTCGACAAGTCTCGAATGAATCCAGCCCTATCTAGTCGTGACTACAGGCCCTCGTCAATACAGGAATCCATAATCCAAGGACACTGGGCATAAGAAGGGGCGCTATACGCCGAATCTTTATCAAATATGCAGATCAAATTCCACGGCCCCAGGTTATGGAATATGCAGCGAGAAGTCTTTCCGCTTCGATCTGCAGGAGGTACACATAGTTATTCGGGCCCGCTCTTCTTCTCACATATCACTTACAAATACTCAACTTCACCAGGAACCATTGACCACAAATACAAACACCATATCTCCGGCTTCTGTATATACAATAATACCACGACGCTCCCAGCCTTTAGACCTCGAAGATTTTCGCGTTTATATCCACACAATATTCGAAGCACATCCCATCATGCACTTCGTCTTCTTCACCAGACTCAGCCAATTAGTACAGAAACAGCTTCATATTTCTCGCCAGCAGCCCCAGATTTGCCCATAGGCCGAGCATTGCGCTCAGAGCGGAAAGAAGCAGTGCTGCTTCTAGACTGAGTGAGTTCGTCGCAGGAGGTCCCGCCAGCGAAATCTCTGGGTCCCATAACTCGATGCTGAGTCGGACGATAGCGGTAATGCTGAAGAGTATGGGGAGCCTCAGCAGCATACTCTTGCGCATTTTCAGTTTCTCCATCTGTCATCTCAATATCGTCCCGCTCGAGGTCTTTACCCTTCCAGCCAGCAGCATCCTCCTCCTGTTCAACGCCCCAGCCCTCGTCTTGGTTGGTCATTTTTTCCCTGGCTCGCTCGGGGGCTTCGAAGCCCACATCCAGGTCCAACCCCCACCATTTCCTTCACCATCGCCATCTTCCGCTTCATCCCGTTGCTGAACTGCTAGTCCAATTGTTTCATTATATCAACGGCCACGCCGCACATCCAATTTAGCTCATCGTCCTTTTTGTTCAACCAAATGCCATCAGGCGCCCTACAGGCCAAGACAAATTGGGCCACAAATCTCTTCTCGTTGGCTGTTCGATTCATGGTGCTTCTTGCCGATTTCTGGAGAGTTCGCGTTGAGGTCCTGTCTCTGGTGCGTATTGCCTCCGCCGCTTCCTGCACTAATCTATTCTTCTTAAGGTAGGTCGGGTCTCTATCCTTGCTTTCGGCCTTGATCTCTATGTAGTCGATAGATAGTTCGAGCACGGCGGGCTCACATAGCGTCGCGATTAGTCGACCGATTTGTTCCTCGGACTTGAACAGAAGCCACGCAATGGCGAATATTGAGCCCCTGGTCGTCATGGTTTGTGTGTTTGCAGTACTGGTCGTCCTGGAAGCTCTTGGGGAATAAATGTGATGTAGAATAAAGTGGCGATGGTGAATGTCGACAGTTGAAATAAGTCTAGAGATTCAAGGCATGTGCATCCTCGCCAACACAGCAACAGCAACCTTCAAAAACAACCAGAACCGCTTGCAATCTTTCAACCATTTCCCTCCTTCAATCCAGCGAGAGCGTATAAGTCCACATAGATCAATCCATGGCTCCCACCACGAGTGCTTCGAGTGGACAAAGTGAGGTGGACTCGGACCTAGAAGATTTATCATATTCCACGGCGCTCCCCTCCCTGGCACTCGAATTCAGGGACTTTATCTCTTTCAACCACAAGGAGATCAAGGCAATAGCCGACGGAAAACGCGAGGTCGGTTGCGAGAGGCGGATTATGATACGAATGTTCAAACAGTTCTGTGAAGACCAAGCCTTGACCTTCAAAACATGATGTCAGAATTCGGAGGGTGAGAATTATCGGACCCAACTAGCCAATGCAGCGAAGGTGGCTATTGCTCTTCGCATAGATGAGGAGGCCGTATACAGGACGAGGTCAACAAGCAAGTAGCTGCCACAGTGACGGCAAACCGTGCAGGGTTCGACCGGGAACATGTAGCCCTCAACAGCGAGATTGCAAAATTACAATCAGAGAATCACTTGTTTTCGGAAAGATGGGAAGCACTAACCACTCAATTGACGGTTGCTACTCCAGCGGCAAAGAAATGGTTGGACGTATGGGCACGCACACTGCTTTCTTCGGGGGAAAACTAGAGCAGGGCCGCATTGAATTTCATCTCAAATACCAGCCGTTTGGTACACGGACCCAATATCGGAGATGACATTAGAACATACAACAACGATGGGTGGCAATTGAACCCGGCTGGGGGTAGCTCGGGTCTGGAAGCAGAGATTAGGCCAAAAACTCAAGTACCTTTATGGCCTCGAAGATGAAGAGGTCATTGTATCACTCGGAAGTAAGTGAAGTCCTATTTCCGATTCATCTATAACTAGATGGGTTCCCTTGGCTTGGCTAGTCATAAAACAAGATGCAGAATGGTAGGGGCAGGACTTCCACGTCTAAGTGGTGAATATTGGGCGTGGGCAGAAAGTCCAGAAGCAAGATCTGAAATGGAGAACGGCTTTCCCAATGGTGAATTTTATGAATGAGAGTAACCCGGTGAATCAAATTCTCCGACTTCCTTGTCAGACTCTTTCAACAACAATTGCTCCCATTTGCCACGATCACTCGCCATCATGGATCTATAGCTAACACACCTCCCTAGTGACCGAAATCATCGCGCTGTAGCCATGGAAAGTATGAGAAGGACATTGTTTCCAGCAGACGAATTGGGAAGGCCAAATGTCCCAGGCCGTATGAGACATTAAGAAGCATATAGTGAATCTCGAACGATGTTGTATTCTCTCAGATTGTCTTACACTGGATGAGACATTTTGAAGGACAGTGAATCTCGAATCATACCGTATCTTCTCTAATTGTCTCACACTAGATGGGACATCCACAGAAAGATAGTGAATCTTGAAGCTTTTGGGCTGTTCTCTCTCATTTATCTTGCTCTCTATGAGGTCGGCAGTGAATGGAGGGAAATCCGAACACATCGAAGAAGCTTTGGCGCAGTCTACCAAGGCAGACGTGAGGAGATTTGAGCAACACAATTTTTTTCTGCAACGACACAGCAGGAAGGCGCCCGCGTTGATTGATGCTAAGATTAGGCTGAGAATTCCGCAAAGTAGAAGTTTGTGGCTGGAAAACACAAGACCATCCGTAGAATTAAGACCGTACTAGGTCTCTGGCATAGCTTGGATGGCTGAAAGATTACAGTCAATACAAGGTTGTATCTTGAGGGATTACATGGGATTGGGCAAGACGATCCAGGCTATCGCCTGCTGATTTTATAAAACAACGATAGAGAGGCCGGCCTACAGATTTGGGGCCAAGAACGTCCGAGTCTTATAGTTGTCCCAAAGAGTTTGTTAGGAGGTTGGGTAGAGACGGCAAAGAAAGTACTGAATTACAAGTTCGACCTCATAGAGTATACTGCAGAGAAGAAGCCGCAGACTCTCACACCAGAGAGAGGTTGAGATGACTGGAGCGCCCCACCTATACCATTTATATAACCACATACGACTTCTTCCGTGCAAGACATGGCTCTTCTGGAGTGCTTGACGGCTGTTTCTCGACGATTATAGCTGATGAAGCACATACATTGAAATACAGCGACCGGGAGAAGTGCAAGTCTTTGAAGAATCTCAATGCGCCCTTTCACGTCCTACTGACTGGGGCGCCAGCCGAGAATCATTGTACAAATCCAACTGGCCAGATAAACTTTTTTCGTCCAGATAACCTCTAAGGAAAATCGGGAATTTCTTTTAGAGTGAATCTATTCAAGGTCAACAACAATAATCCTGCCGCTTCTTTGAGGCCCACCCCTCACACCATTCAAAACTTTATTAGTTCAGAAATATATAATATCAAAGAAAAATGGCTTGGATAGGTCTACGACGAAACATTATTGCGCCGGGATTATTTCTCGGATGATAAAATAGAAATACCGATTGGGGTATCTATACTATACCAGAAAGCAACGGTGCTAAAATTTAAAATCTACGATAAAGAAAAGACTACAATAACGAAAACATTTGACGTAAATAAGGAGGGCCTCTACCTCGAAGATAATAATAGCGAGATAATTATAAACGCCGATAAAGTACATAATTTGGTATAATTTTTGATATAACGACCTCTAAATCAAATAAAATAGAACACAAATATTGCCATCAAGTATTTCAATGCCGGAAAAAGTTGAAGAACCTTGTGGAAGATGTGTATGGTAAATTAGGGTCAGTTCTTGGGTTTGACCCGCGTAAACCGAACGACAAGGAACTCTTGGGGTACGTAGAAACGCAGGCTCCTGGTAAAAAAGCGGCACTAATTCTGAATGTGCCACATCGGATGAGACATTTTGAGGGATAGCGAATCTTGAATTACACCGTATCCTCTCTAATTGTCTCACACCGAGTGGGACATTCAATAGGCAATAGTTAGTGCTGCTTTTTCTGTTCACCGCGAGGCAGGCACCGAAACTCCCATCGTTGTGCCAGATCGTAGACGAGGCGGAGGCAGGCTATTTGATTGGAAGCAAAGTCTTAGCATACATTGAGTATCCATGGGAGCAAGTCTTCCTTGAGCTGTTCCCGAGACAAAAAGGGGTGAAGGTTGCTTCGCTGTATTCCAGCTTGACAGAAGCAGAGCGTGCCGAACGAGTCCGTTTGTTTAATGATCCCAGCTCGAGTTTGAAAGTCCTTTTGCCCAGCTACAAGACGGGAGGTGTCGGCCTCAATCTACCGAATGCTTGCTGGTACGCCGTACTCCTTAATTGCCCTGCCTCCAAGGGAAGCGAAGAACAGGCGGCGAGTTCAGTGAAGGACAGAAGAAAAAGTCACAGATGGTAAAAGAAATTGTGAGAGCTGCCAGGACACAAGATTTCCGGTTCGAATTCAATGTAGGATTTGTCAAGGATCGCGCCACAATTGTTGGGTTAGAGGGTGATATGGAGGAATGTAGCGGAGTCGGTGGAGATGGCTTAGGTGAGGAGGAGAACGGAATCGCCTCAGATCATTCTGATTGGGAAATGGGCTCCGACGTTGACAGGTTCATGGATCAAGTGCCATGGTGCCTAACCTGCAAGGGCAAATGAGCTCGACCGGAGAATGAGACGGAATTGGGGCTGTTGTAGTACTGGTTCTGATTCATTCGACGTCAGCTTATCCGGATCTCTTGTCCGCCGCGGCCAATGATATGACATATTGTCTCATCCCTTTATCCTCCTCCACGTGCCGTCCCAGCCACTTTTAATCTGTCTCTTTGTCTGGCGTACAACAGTTACCATCACATCTCATAGGAAAAGACCCACTGCTACGCTATCTGTTTTCCCATTCTAATGGTCAGCAACCCGCGTGACCTTTTCTGAAGGCGAGCGCCGTACATGTGGTTGCAGTAATCATGTCCTTGATTCTTGGTCCATTAAGTTGCCTACTGTTTAGGGTGAAATGTAATTAGTAATCTTAAAAAGTAATTATTGTACCAGAGTCATGCCCCTGCTAAAACTCTGTATTCCGAGATTCCTCACATCTCCAAGTTTGGAAACAGCAGACCCGCATTAGACTCCTCTTTCTCACTATCGTAGATGACATCCCCTCCTCGGTTGATCTCGGACCCAGTTACAATACCCTCTCTCCAGGAACTTCCCGTTGTTATGCTCGCCGTCTCCGCATCATATAAACTGCCGGTAATGTGCCCCCCTCGAGAATCATCAGAGTTACCAAGGCTACTCTCATCTGAGGTGCTTTCAAGATAGCCTTCTTCTGAATCGCATATGACCTTGCCGTTTTGTGCCTGTACACCCTCTATATCCCTTTGGCATGACGGTCCCTCCATCTGGCCACTAATCTCATCGTATGATTCCGGATCGGTGGTTGCAAGGTAACGTTCTAGTGATGGGTTGAAACACTCGTCACAAGCATCTAGCTTGTCTCCTGATGCGATGCTGCCTGCTGGGTCTTCATGGTCCTCGCCGAGGGAGACTTGGATGGGAGGGCGGAAGTTATCTGGCGTAGACAAGACGTTTGCTGGCAAATTAGGTACTAATAGACGTTCTGCCGGTTCGAATGGGAATAAGAGTTCTTGATGGATGAGGCCCCTCACTTTCACCATCCCGATCAGCGCTCTCACCATTCTAGGTGCTTGCTTTTTTGGAAGAACGTTCAATAACATCAAGGATAGCTCCAGACTAAGTGAGTTCTTTTCTGTTGCTGTAGCTTGAATGGCGTATATTGACAATCCGACTCTGATGAAGCTGCTTAGAACGATCAGAATTGTACTTGCATAAATTACCGCCTTCGCGACGCTCTTCGCTGTGGCCTGTGTAGAATGCTGTTTGGTGGATTCTGCACCAATCTGTACCATTTGAGCAAGCAAGAACACTTGGCTACGTCCATCTACTGCCAAGTCTTGTAGGGTGACCATTGTTTATCGAGTCTGTTCGTGGTGGTCGCGAGCCTGTTCAAATCGTTCCTGGGAGCTTTACCCTAGGTTAGCTACGAATGATCGTCAAGTGAATTGGGTGCCTGCAGTCTCGAGTAGGTGTGTCTCTTAGAAATGCGGGCGAATAAGACGGATCGTTGGTCAGGCGAAGGAACAGGCCGTTATTAAGCTTGTGCTAGAGGATAGCTGGGACGATGAGAGAAGTCGCAAGATTTTTAGGAAAAGCTCTCCCTGGTTTATTCGCGAATGTCCAAGAGACGGATGAGATTAAGTGGGCGCTGGAAGAAACGTAGAGTAAATCTTCGAGCAATAGTCGTATGGCGGACTCGTCTACCGATCCTCCACCCTGATTGTGTAAATCCTACTATGCTGCCATGAGTATCCGCCTAGACAATTGACAGCGAGGCTGCATGGTGACATACCAGTTGCGCTCATCTTCGCGATGTCCATTTTTTATTGCTCGTTCTGCTTCGCCGTTCTATTCAAATTTAGAATCGCATAAGTACTGCCGTGATAGTTGAATCTTACCCTAGAGCTTCTTCTGAGCCTCTGATAGCTCCTTGGGAGGAGAAGACGGAATAAATGCTCACGAAACAACGGTTGACGTGTCGGCGGAGGAACGATAATTGGCTCAGGTGTTGGATTGGGAGTGACTTCGACCGCCGTCACTTGGCTTGCCGGGGGCAGTGGAGCAATGTTTAGACTGACTAGCCTATTCGTGATAGAGATTATCAAAACGATCGCGTATAAAACTTGCGAAATGCGCATCATGAGCTTGGTGGAGAATAAAGAGGCCGTCAAGACTCAAGAGGAAGTTAAAATTTGATTCAATGATTTACTAGCTTAGTTGAGTGAATGTTACCTGCATCAGATAAGCCACTTCGAGGCTTGACAACAACACATTTCGATCTAGCCCTCCATCGAGATCGAGGACAGACTTCGGGAATACATGAACATTCCAGCCAGGCTTCATTAAAGTATTCGACAATTGCAAAACGCTACGACAAGATAGGAATGATGCAGATCATATATTTAATCCGTGAGGGGTTAATTTTCACTCTGGGACCGGAACAGATAGAAGAAGACGCTTTTACGCCCACAATTTTAGTTGGATCACACCCACCGCAAACAGCGACTCAAAACAGTAATTCCCTCCCATATTGCCAAATTTGTGGTTCAATCCAACTAGAGCAACACACTCAGCATCAAGAGGTCGCGTCAGACCAATCGGATGGGATGTTCGCGCCTACCCTCAATCGGTACCTGGAATCCAGCGAGCCACACTTATATGACGATATAAGAAGTCACAGTGACACAATGAGAGGTATTGAAGATGGAGGATCTGATTTCGGAGATGAGAGGGGAGCGGAGTGCAGGAGACGGGAAGAGATTATGCGGAAAAGGTGGGAACTTGAGTAGGGGTTGGAGTCAGTGAGTACGTGAGGGGGAGTGTCGTTTTGGCATGGGAACCTTGGGATGAAAAGTGGTTATATGACCTTAATGAACCAAAAAGTACTACATTTTTTTAGTTTTACATAACTCTGGGAGCCTCAAAAAAAATGATTGGGATGACTTTTATCAAATTCAAGCTTGGCCTCTCCAATTTTCTAAGCGTGAAAATGCAAACTCATCTGCAGAAGTTTGGGAGCTCATCCTCCCCTCTTAAACTCGACTTCCCGAAATATCACTGTGACTTTCTTTCCATCAAGTATTGGCAGACCACTTGAATCTGCTCAGAGCCCTGCGCCTTTTGAAAACACCTTCTTATTTTGAAGGAGGAGCTTCGGTAAGATACATACATTTTGAGACTGGAGATTTTCCTTGCCAACGCCATCTCCATGACTTATCATACAGTTGTCTTCACTCTCAGAGCTTCAAGACACCCTATAATACACCATCCCATATGCTCGGTCTTTCAATGGCTCCCAGATATCATACACCACCTACGCACTCTTCCCCTGCTCTCCCAAAACCTCCTTAACAACCCTAACCACCTCCCCCCTCTCCACATTCCTCTCCCCCCACACCTCCGGCCCAAAAACAGCCTTGAGTACATCCCCCATCTGCAAT
>Ga0247778_1000787_pt1 | contig 25042 bp, 26 predicted proteins | sample UWRJL049202B5_FD_179939 | JGI IMG/M metagenome (GOLD analysis project Ga0247778, IMG submission 179939) | Plant litter microbial communities from Arlington Agricultural Research Station in Wisconsin, United States - UWRJ-L049-202B-5 | ecosystem: Environmental > Terrestrial > Plant litter >...
GTTTGGCCAGATAGATTCAAACATGTACTTCCAGCCTTGCAGACGTATTAGCACGAGTCGTAACAAGAGGTTAAGTATTTATAAACTTGTTTTAAATATAAACACGCTCTATATTACCTAGACTACAGTCTATTATACCCCCTTAATTATTAACTTATCTACTGCTACTGCCCCCTTAGTAACGACGAAACCAATGCCGCCGCTCTCATAGACGTCGTCATCGTCCGCCCTAGCTACCTGGATCACGGTTTCCGCCATCCCCGTGCGACAAGCCTCGCCTATCAACTTCCGCCCGTGACACACCATACTCAAATTATACGGGACGTCGACCGCCCAGTCCATCGGTACGTAGTCTAGCATCGTCCTCTTTCCGTCTCGGGCCTTGACTAGCGCCAACCCTCTTCTCCTCCCAGGCTCGCTCTGGACGAATACCAGCCCGTACCACCTCCGCAGGCCCTGCACGCGCACAACGACACCGCATGGTCCGCCTGCCAACACGCGAAAGCCGAATGCTTCGGTAGTATAGCCCTCCCACTCGCGCGTCCCAACGCTTAACAACCCCTCGCCGCAGTCCTGCGCAAGCCGGAATGTCGGCCCCGTCTGCACGTGGAAGTTGTCCATAGACCGGATAAACATACGCTGGAAGTAGGACAGCGGCTCCTCGGTGTGCTGTGGCAAATTGAGAGTCAGCTGCGGTCTGCCCTCCCAGAAGAGTTGGTCGAGCCTGACTGTGCCGACGGCGGCGGCGCTGGGCGCGTAGTCGACGTCCATGATGGGTCTGAGGGCCACACCCACGGCGAAGATGGGCCTGGTGCCGTCGAGCAGTCCGGAGGTGGGGATGGTGTACTCGAGCATCACCGGCGTTTCGGAGTCCTCGCCCATCAGCGCAGGGTGGAGCTCCGTGGCGGGGCCTTTGAGAGTGAGCACGGTGTCGTCGTGGTCGTAGGCGTTGATGCTAATCTGGCAGGAGACAGGAAACCGGCACTCTTCGACATCGGCGCGGAGGACGGCCCTGACGGTCTGCCCCGGGTACAAGAGGGGCGTGGACGTGAGGGAGTACACTTCGCCGGACGTGGGCAGGTAGAGGGGATGGAACGTGTCGGTCATGACGGCGATGGGGTTACTTGTTGGAGTGAGGCCCGTCAGCTTGATGGCCAGGCTGGGCCTGCCGAGACAGTCGCGGCTTTGGGCCACAGTGGCGGCCTTTGCAGGCTGGACGGTGAAGCCCTGAACACTGCCTGGTAGGGTGAAGTGGTATTGTGCTCCGTTCTTTGGGAGGATGAGGGGTTTGTGGCCTGCTAGTCTTCGCCCAAGGTTCGCGATGTCATAAGCGAGCCGGGCTGCATTGTTGATCGAGTAGTCTCCGTTGGCGCCCGAGATCAGTGCTCGGTCGGCAAGGGGTCCTCGCCAGTCCGGTCCGCTCTCAAAGCATTGCAACCCGTGCATGATGGCGACAAGACAGGCCAAGTTGCCAGAGTTGCAGTCTGTATCCCAGCCGCATGTGTTGACAATGTGCATGGCCTCGTGGAAGTCATTGCCTGCGTAGAGCAGGGCCATAACCATGATGGCATGGTTGGGCACGACGTGAACGATACCGTCAAACTGGTCATACCCGTATTTGTCGTCAATACGCTGCCTGGTCACGTGCCAGGCCTGGTCAAGTGCCACCCATTCACGCACATCTTGGATCAGCACCTCGATCAGGGAGCCTATTCGTTCTTTACGGATGATTTTCAGCCCTGTGTCAACCAGATGGTCGACGTTCTTGGAGACGAATGCCTCGGATTCCATGGCGGCCCACATCATGGCAGCGAGGACGCTCTCGCCATCGTGGCTGACCGAGCCGGCTGCCTTGGCGAACTTTGCCGCGAGCTCAGGCTGTCCCGGGCAGAGCATGGCCCAGCCATCAATGAAGATTTGAGCGCCAACCTGCTCGGCAACCGTCTTGCCGTTTGTCTCGATACTGCCGCTATCAGGTGCTTTGATGCCATTCTTCAAGTTGAGGAAGGCAGTGTGCTCGGTGGATATGCCTCTGCCTCCCCACCAAAAGGTGGTCTCCTTCTCGATGACGTTGTTAAGCCAGGTCTTGCCAATCTGCTCGGAGGTGATGTCCTTGGTGATGCCATGCTCCACGAGGGCCTGGATGAAGGTGAAGGTGCCGGAGACGTCGTCGTCAGTGAGGACGGGTGGTCGCTGGCTGAAGCCGGGGAAATGAGTGTGGACGTAGTGACGGATGGTGCCAAGCTCAGCGGCGATGGCAGCGTGCGACCAGCCCTCGAACGGCCGACCAAGATAAACGCCGATGAGCTTGCCGAGCACGCCAGCGTACACGCGCGCCAGGTAGTCGGCGGGTATGTTGGTATAGGTTAGCATCTCGAGAGATTATCATCGAGAGCGAAGGGGACGATGGAGCAAAAGTAAACAATTCCGCCCTTAAACATTAGTCAGTCCAGGTGTCTAGGATATGTGAAATATCATGATCAAGGAGACCCATTTTTACCCCGCAGTCAAGTCAGTGCACTGTTAATCCGAAAAGCAAAAAGAATAGTTAGAAATAGTGAGGAATAACTTTAATTAGGTAGGTATTGAAAGAAGTAGTGTCCTCACTCTTACTGCATAAAGTACCGCATTCCTCATTGATCTGAGCAGTCATTAACAGTCACATGATGCACATCTAAGCAGATGTAAGATGCCAAGGGTCAGCACAATCCCGCGCGCAGCCTTGTGCCAAATGCTATTTCAATTGCCTTCACCTCTGTCTGTCTTGGAGGTACGAGGCACACGACACGACGTCCTAGTCACATATCCTACTCTCTAAACTAGTATGGACGTTAGCGCGGTATCAGAGACGCAGCTGGAGCCCAGCCATCGTCCCTATGTCTATCAACCTCTTCTCGGCCAGGATATTCGCATCATGAACCTGCTTCCCGGCGCCTTCGATGATGAGATCCGTATCGACATCTTCCACCAGGCTCTGCCAACTTCTCCGCGTTCGCCAAAAGTCGACAGAATGACCCGAGACGAGCTGCAGAAGACTTTGCCTGATGACTGGAACGTGAGCGAAACCACGAGCGGCAAATACATCTTTTGGCATCGGATCGAAGATGACTTGACTACTTGGACACACCCTGTACCGGGATTTGATCCTTTAAGATATGAGCAAGAGTCGGATCACGTTTACTGGGAATATGTGCCCAAATTCGAGGCCCTGTCATATGTCTGGGGCTCAACTGCCAAACCGGATACGGTCTTTGTTGTCTCACCGACAAACCAGGGGACTCGCAACCATCTGACTCACCCTATGGCCATTGCCATTGGAAGGAACCTCTGTCTAGCTCTTCGCCATCTTCGATATGCCGAAAGGGCACGGCTGCTGTGGGTGGACGCCATCTGTATCAACCAGACCGATCTAGATGAACGAAAGGAGCAAGTTCGACGGATGAGACATATATACCCATATGCTCCTCGTGTTATAATTTGGCTTGGCCCAGAACGGGATAATAGTCAAGTTGCCATGCAAACTGTTGCATACCTGGGCTCACAGGTTCAAGCCACGGCGGGTGAGACTTTAATGCGATCTCCCGAAGCTACAGAAGCGAACTGGTGGCGTCTTAACACACGCCTGCCATATGACTCAACGACCCGGCAGGCCCTGCTTCATCTTTTCAACCGCGACTATTTTAGACGTCTTTGGGTTGTCCAGGAGCTCCATCTTACTAATCGCCTTGCTATCATGCAAATCGGACACGACATGCTCCCCCTATCCTCTTTCCGAAACGCCATGGCTCGTCTTTACGTAGAAGAAAACCTGGGTAGTGCCTTACGCGTTGTTATGGTAGGTGCATGGGGAGCTGTTCAAAATGCTAGGGACATGACTTTTTCCCAGTTGCTTCGATTATATAGATTGCGACAATGTTTCGACCCGAGAGACAGAGTCTACGGGTTTCTTGGTATTTCACCTCCCCTCTTTGCTTCTACTGTTCGGCCTGACTATGGAAAGCCAGTCGTAGAGGGGTACAAGTCTGCTTTCCTGTCGCATGTTACTTCGGTCCGACGATGGGAATTGTTTGGAAGCGAGCTGCACAGGAGAGAGCTTAGCGGGCCTTCTTGGGTCCCGGACTGGTCAACGACAGGCACTGACTGGAATTATAATGGGCTACTAAGGCAGTTTGCGTCAGGTCACTCCCGTTTACACCTCGAGATCCGTGATCTAGAGATGCTGGAGGTGAAAGGCCTACAGTGTGCGCGAGTATGTGCTATCAGCGAAGCAGTGGTGCAAGGGCAGGATCGCGTGAAAGATTTGGAGAGTGTTCGCTCTTGGCAGCCAAAAGACCTCTTCGACGCCTCATACGTTACCGGAGAGAGCCTTCTGCGTGCCTACGCAGCTACTCTGCGACATAACGGATTTGAAGAGCGCTTCCCTAAACCCTCTATATACCCAAGTATTGGCGACTGGGAGGCGCAGGCCTATGATTTTCCCCTTTTCGGCAGAGGAACTCTGCCGCGGGGCGAAGTGAATGATAGCTCGACAGTTGGCGATGGCTGGTACACTTTGGAGCGTCTGCACGGACACACATTCTTCACGACAGTTGAAGGCTACATCGGCTTTGCGCCGGGCGTAATGCCAGGTGAGTCTTCCGGAGATATGAACTTAGCTATCGAATGACTATTGCTGACCCGTTAAAACCGACGACATCATCTGCGTCCTTCTCGGCTGTAATGTCCCTGTCGTCCTGCGCCCGCTGGGAGACGAAGGGCGATACCAGCTGGTCGGGCAATCCTTCGTTTACGGGCTCCAAGACGCATCTGCTCTGCTAGGGCCCCTCCAGAAGCCATGGAGAGTTAAAGTGTACCATAGTTACGGCGGGCAAAGTGTTTGGAGATACACATATCTCTTCTACAACCCTACTACCGACGAGTTGACGAGAGAAGACCCCAGGCTGGAACCGCACCCAGACTGGGAAAGAGTCGAGCAAACGATGCCTCTCGAGCAAGACGACCCGGAAGTCTGCGATTTCTTCCGAAACAAAAGGACCGGCGAGGTCATGGACTCGGATCCAAGGATATCACCTGAGGCTTTGGAGGCACGGGGGGTGAAGTTGAGGACATTTGCTATCGTGTGAGCTCGGCTTTCCTTTACGACTTTCTCCACGAGACCAGAGACGGGCGGTTTTTCTAGCGGGCCCTTCTTCCATTTTTTCCCGTCTAAGTCCCTTCGCGGGCGCGAAGAACAGCACATCGCGAAGGTCAGCATCGTGAGAGATTGTCGTCGTTTTTCCGTCCTTGAAGAAGCTAGAAGATGAAGAAGACATAGAAGGAAAATAAGATAGCATGGCAATAGAAGCCAACAGGAAAAAATGCTTGGAATGTGGAAGACGATGGGAATCCCGATGACGGTTCCATGGCCCTCGATCCAGTCACTGAAGTTTGTTGGTTCCTCGTGCAGGCAATATGTACCTAGGTATTGTATTTTAAATACCAGTGACAGATCCTTCAATTGACCAACCGTGCTGCCATTGGGCTCGTCGGGAGAAACGCCTTCTATGTTTGTGTGAGGAAGCAGCTTGTGGTGATAGGTAATTCCACTCCGATCTGCGAGGCAACGACTTGTGGTGAAGTCCGTGCTCTTCTCCAGCCCCGTGCTGTGAGCTATAGTTTACGTAGGGAGTTGGATGCATTGCGGCTGTCTCGATGTCGCGGTTGAATGGTGTCAGTTGTCAATGAGGGGGAAGTGATAGGACTTGAAGTACCCTTAACACGTGTAAAAACTTAGTCGCGCTTCCATAGCGCAGCAAGCTTCAATGTAAGTCAATCTAGTCTAGATGAATACGTGCTACGGATTCGATATAGACCCATTTTGAGAAGGCGAAACCACGAACATCATTGAAAATGCTGTTGGCAATAATTGCTACTCGGAAGGTTCTACGAATAAAGGTTTCGAACTTTCCTCTCCTGGATTAGATGGATATAAGCTCTAATTATTGAACAAATCCTCCTGATGGACTGAAGTCCAGCAGAAGTACCACAGCATAGCTCGCCCATGCGTCGCCCCAGAGCTCAATCAGAGTCATCTAACACAATAACGGAGTACTCTCTGCACTTCTTCGCCGCTTTGCTTGGAGACGGCGCTGCTGCTGGCTTCTTGTGTAGTTGCACGAGGGCATCTCGACTCATCTGAATTATTCTGGTCGCTGGTAGTAGGTGCATAAGCAGTTGGAATTTGCCGTTGATCCAGAATATGCCGGTCATAATCGTTTGAATCCCACTCGTCAGAAGAAGATGACGAAGAGGAGTCTCGGTCAACTTGTTCGAACTTAGCCTTCCTCGCTTTCGTATCATGGCCGAGTCTTGGGCTGCGACTCTGCGAGTCTTTTGGCATAAGCACGCTTGGTGATCTCGGTTTCTGTTCCTTATCATAATCTAATGAAAGATCTATGCAATTCCGATGTTTTATCGGAAGTGGAAGCTTTACCGGAAAGTTGTTATTGATTACCGGACTCGCGGTGGGTTTCAAGCATGAAGTATGCCATTCCTTTGTCGACTGTGGTATATCCTCTTCGGTACTAACTCCACCAAAACTGTCCTCGCTGCCTTCGGGACTCTGCAGCGACATCTTTTCTTCTTTCGATGCTCGGAAGCTTGTTAGCATCTCCTCGGCTGCTTGGTCTTCTGAAGTTTCGATCATCGCTTGTTCATCGAATTCGGTGTAGTCAGCTGGCTCTTCGAATCCGGGGAATGCCTCATAGTCATTATCTCCCGCGGCAGGACAATCAAGAGTGGTATGATGAAACACTGGGAAATTGTCTTCCAGATCCACGCACCATTTCTGCTCGGACGGCTGCCCAACTCGTGGATCGTTTAGACCAAATAGGTTGCTGTGCACGAAATGTATTACCTTCAAGGACTTTAACCGGTGTCCAGATAGCTCTGAGAACCTCCTAACCCATCTTCCGTCTTGTGTGCCAAGCAATGCAAGCTTTTTGATCTTTCCAACGAATTCGGCCTGCGTCAACAGTGCAGCAAAGGACTCGAGCCCCCCATGCGTCGAGGAAGGCTTCCCCAAGCCAGGCGACTCACCCAGAAAGACGATATCCGCTCCGGGTTTAGGAAGGTTCCGAATATATATTCGAGGTTGTATCTCGTGATCGCATACGCGCGTGACTCACGGCACGTGTGGAGTAGTGGGTGTATCAGAGGAGCGCTCGTGGACACGAAAACGCCGTCTTTGACCTTCAAAATCTTCTCATCCTTCCAATGAAGGACCTGGTCTTCAACAACCTCGGAGTGACTGAAGTTGAAGGCATGACTTTCCAGACTTGCCGCAGTGAAACCTCGAATCGCGTGCAGGTGACATCTCGCGTATGGTGTCTCGACGAGAGACCATATGCGCTTCCTAATTGCCAGCGGGAGTCGAAGAAACTTATAATATCGAGTTTATCTAAAATTACCATTCTTATATATAAGCCTATTATCTTTAATATCTTATTCTTAGGCTATGTCCTTATTAGGATCTTGAAAACTTCGTACTGGATGTTCTTGAAGCTATAGGGTTTAAGATTGAGGGTATATTTAAGGGCTATAGTAAGCTTTTTATAAGTCTAGCATCTAGCTAACTAATTAGCGCAAGATTATTAAGACTATTACTTGTCCTTTACTTATTCTCAACGATGGCTCTCAATTCGCTGAGTTGGGATGAGCTGCTGCTAGTAGGAAGACTTTGCGTGAATCCCGTCTGCCGTTGAATGATGAAGGCGATAACGTCCCGATCTCTATCATACGGATACCACTACGCGACCATATATGGGTGCGATTGAAAGAAGGCGCTGTAGCTCGCTTCCAGGACGCAGAGGTATCCGTATTGACCCGCGCGGTACTTCCAAGGCCTCGAGATCTTAGCATGGACCTGAATGGGCATATCATCAATTTTTGTATAGGATATGATAATCGGATGGTCAAGTGATCTCAAGTTTCGAAAGATCATCTGCCTAATTATAACTACTCATCGCATATAGATTCCGCTTGCAGACCTGAATGGAAATGAGACATCCACTGTTCAAACACCCCTGCAGATCTTTAAATTCCAAATTTCAATCCGTCTTTTCTTCTATCATTACGGAAACTGAACAGTTGCTGGTAACAAAGAAATGCCACTAGATTATAGTGATCTGTTGCATCTCAGCGTCCTCGGCTGACCACAAATCGGATCCATACGTCCCCAAAGCTTTTCCAATTCGAATATAGAATCCATCGTTTTGACGCTCAACAACCAGTGCAATAAACGATTTGTTAACCGCGTAACCTAGAAGCAACAAGCAATTATTACCTTTCGGTCTCCGCTTCCCACTTGGACCGATATCCATGGAATAGAGCACAGTCTCATCCTCCAATGGAGCTGGGAGCGTAAGCGCTTTTAATACTAGCTGTCCACTTTTCACCTCTCCAAAAGGGTATCTATCATCCGCCAGAGTAATTGCGCAACTGATTACTTTGGCATGCTCAAGATATGTCGCGTGGACAATAGTCGGGCCAGGATTTGTTATCCATGACCATCCGGGAGATTTGTAGGAGTGAGTTGGGAATTTTTTCTGAGCAAAACCGTACTGCTCCCAGCCTAAATGGCGGACAAGGCATCGTCTCCACATTCCTGCTAAGTAACTAGCGTTCTATTCTTTGCTCAGCGCCGATGCCACGCCACCAAGAGCAGGTAGTCGATCCTGGAAGTGGGTAAAATCACGATGGCAGTAGTTTTCGATAATGCGCTTCCATGTCCTGCTCTTCTTCAGGGGGTTTTCCTTCGACTGGAACAGTCCTGGTAGTGGTAGAAGACGCCCGGTATCGGGATTGAAGTGAAAGTCCTCGAGCTGGAGGTGTATATGTCCCGCCGTCTGACATGTCCAGGTAATACCCTTGGACCCATAAAATACCAGCCGAGGGGATAGCAGAGATTCTTGTAAAGCCCATCCCCGATGTTCCAGAGGTTCATGGTAAGTAGGAGCGTGCCTTTCTGGTTCTCCTAGCCACATGTTTCCCCAAACATTTGGTGAGAGGTAAAGGGGGAGTTGACATAGTTGGTGTGTCACGTGGTTCGCAGACATGTGCCACCCAGTTATATAAAACTTCTTATAACCTAGGCATTTAATTCTTTAGACAATATTCACCTATTGCTCTCCCCCCATATGATGGTTGTATACGTCCTTACAATAATAATATTTAAAATAATCGAAATTAATACTATTAAATTATTTTTGGATAAAAATCTTTTAATTAATATAATAAAAATTATTCGAAAAATAATAAAATATTTAAAATGTAATAATTATTATAATATTAATTTAATATACATCGGCAGAAGTGTTTCGCCCCAATGAGCCACCAACGCCACTAATAGACCCCTAATGGCCCCAATAGCTCTAGGGAGAGTATGTCCTGTAGTGGTGAATCAGGTGACTGCTGCTCGTTAGGTGATCTGCTTAGACTCTACATCTAGTATTTAAGTACAAGATCCTCCTTTTTGGTAGAAAAAATAACAAAGATAATTCTTCTTCTCCTTACTATTAGGTGACAACCACTATTTGAAGGGATATGGTATACTCTTCTTTTGTTTTGGCCTCTTCAGTCTAATATTTTGGGGGTAATAAAATTTAGATATTTGATATACGAAACATCAAATTTTTTTTTTTTAGATGAATACTATATATCCATTTGTTTTATACCCCATCTAAATTAAATGTAATATAAGATGTAGATATATCCATATTCACTATTATTGTTACTACTGTTTTTAAATAAAGTTATATTTATTACTGTATTATACAACCATTATACAATCATACAACCACGCAATTATACAATTACACCATCTACGCACTAATATAAAAGGTGGGTCCCAGAATAAATTTTCGGCCAATCGCAAAAATTTATAATAATAATATTTTTTCGTGGTTTTTTTATAAATTTAAATTTTTATTAAAATTTTAAAATAATTTATATATATAATCGAAATAATAAATAATGCCGAGATAACGGTTAAAAACAATTGTTGACGTATGTAAATAGGAAAAAAATCTATTTTATTAATAAATTACTAATATTACTAATAGACTACTAATGACAATTAATTGGTGGCAGAAGTGACACCGCTTAGTGGTCTGTGCGCTAGTAGGAAAATATTCTGCCGATGTATTCGTCGAATTTATATCTAAAAAAATTCAAAAAAAATTATTATAATATTAATATATTAAAATATTATTTGAATTAAATATAAAATTTTTATTTAATAAATAAAAATTTATTTTTATATACAATTTTTATATTTTATTAGATTTTTTAAAATCCGAATTTTTAAAAATCTAAAAATCTAAAAATTTAAAAAAATCTTTCTCGTGACCCTTGATTATATAATTTGTATTATTTTTAATTTCTCTTGCAGACGTAACTGCCGAGCCTCAGGGCTAAGGCACACATTTCTTACCCCTCCCGGGTATATTCGTAACAACTCTGTTAGAGGCGCAGTCATAAAAAGTGAGCTATCGACAATAAAATGAAGAAAGTCACGACAAGCTCCGTCTCCTTAATCCACTTCATTTGTCATCAGATATGTGGCTTTTCCAATTCTTCGTGTTTGATGAGAATTTTTCATTGCTTTCGTCACTCCGTGAGTACTTTGCAGTAATGGATTTAAGCTATGCCGTCTCCGAAGACTTCTTACTTCGTCCACGCCTTTTCAAGAAACTCCCTAAACTTCAAAGCCTTGATTTCCGGCAGTTGTTGATTCAAAGAAATGCGCTCATCGAAATCCAAATCTCCACGCTCAATCCAGATTCCAAACCTGCTAGTAATAGCACGCACCACCTCTTCAGGAAACACAGAATACAACTCTCTCTGCGAAGGCAACTCCGTCACCTCTCCCCTCTTCAACTTCTCAACATCGTCATAACCAACCTTAAATTTCGTCCCTTACAACCAAATCAGTAAACCTAGCCATCACGTCACGGGGACGCCTTTCAAGAAACTCACCCTTAACCTCCTCCGCCAGCGCCACAGCCTCATTCATAGTCATCTGATCCCCAATAACAGTACTCACCCTCTCCCATTTCTCTAGATCAATACTCGCAGCAACAAACCTCCCAACATCACACGTATGCGTAACCGTGATCCTGCTCTCCCCATTCCCCGGCACAGCCGCCGCATTCCCGGCCATGTCAAGCAATACCACGAACGTCGACAGATGAGATGGGATGTCAGACATGCCGAAATAATCCATGAAGAGCCCTATGTGGAAGACGGTCCATTCTAGCGTTTTGCTGGCTTGCAGTGCTTCAAGTGAGGCACCCTTGTTGAGGATTGAGGGGATGATGGGTGCGTCTCTGTGGGCAGTTAGAGGTGGATAAAAGCAAAGGGAAGGGGGGGGTTAGGAGTATACTCCATCGATTGAGGAAATCCGTATTGGCTGGGAATCATCCTCTTGGTACATTGCGACGCATCAGCCGCAGCTATCAAATTCTGCTCAAGTGCTCCACCGGCATTAGGCATCATATTCAAGGCGGAGACCACGCTATGAACGTTGTTGTGCTCAAGGATTTCGGTGAGAGTGGGTACGGAATTGTAATCCACTGCGACGACTCGGGCACCGACTTCTTTCTCTAGATCTGCGTTGGGCTGCTAGAGTTAGAAGTGGAGTGGATTAAAGGGTGAAGGCCTAGGGGACGAACTGCTCGACTTAAGATGAGAACTTCGTGCTTGTTTTGGGAGATGAGGGCTGAGACTATAGCGCGCCCTACTCCACCAGTTCCACCGGCTACTGCTACGATTACCATTTTGAGAAATTTGGAAGGGGGAATCGAGGTCTTTGGTTTTGCAAATGAGGATCGAGACGTGGGACTGGGGAGATTGGAGATTCCATTTTACTACTAGATTTGATGTCCTTATATACCTGGGATGCACTCCCCATCGTGGTAGTCCATGGTGCATTACTTAATCATCTTATTTCAAATCACACGGAAGCAATTTTGAGTTCGATACTAGCGTTGATAAATGATGCTGTAAGGGTGTTGTTAGGAAAGGTTAGCTTCGGGCGAATTCGGCGGAACATCATCGCGGGGTCAAATTTTGATTCCGTGGGCAAGAATTGATTCTGAGGAGTTACAATTTGTTTGAGAGGGACAGTTCACTTCGAGTTAATGAAGCAGAAGCTTGGATTACAAATTGCATTGACGATAGAACTGTTCAGTGTGTGCCAAAATGGAGTCTTGGCTGCCAGGAACAAATGGCCCTGGGGCCGGTGAAACAAAACAAGGGAAGACTTTTATGGTATGGATTCTTCTATGATTTCTCCCTTTCTCTACTCAAGAAGTCGATTAACACGCTATATCGTTATCAGGCTTGTATACGCTGCAGAGACCGCAAAATAAGCTGTGACGGAAAATCACCGGAGTGCTCGACATGCACTAGCTCTGGCTTGCGCTGCCAATATAGGGCGATCCGGAAAATGAGAGGACCTGGCAAAAAGAAGTGAGATGCTCTTTATATATATTATTCACCCCCGGAGACTGACCAATATTTAGGAAAGCTTTGGGGAATCAAGGCGCCCCGTTTCAGGAGACAGAAAGTTTGGGTGCTGGGGAGCGCCACCCGCCCCATGCCGATGATTTTTCGAAAGCCACCCATGAATCTCGAGAAAAGCACGAGGACTCAAAAAGCCTAGAAACTCGCCTTCGACAGTTGTATCCCGTGTTTTTGCACCCCGAGAACACCACGCGAGTCCTTCAAGACCTAAAACGCGCTGGTCAAGGCGATCAAAAGTCTTCCCAAGGCTTCGCTCCTTTGCCACCGAAAGACATAGTTCACTACGCCCTCGAAAACACATACAGCGACATCACAGCCCTCTGCCCCATCTTTGATCTCGCAACAGTGCAACAACTCAACGCGGAGCAACAAGCAATCAATACTATTCACCCGGCAGGTAATCCAGCAAGATGGGCAATACTCAGTACGTGGATCGCACTCGCTATGAGGTTGAGAATGGCTCCAGGTTCCGAAGACGAACTCAAAAGCGTCATTGATGCTTATTACCGTAATGCGAAGCTGGTACTTTCAGACCTTATCCTCCGACCTGCGACTATGGAGAGCGTGCAAGCGCTACTCCTTATGGGTGCCTTGGCGGATGAAATGGAAGATCATAGGGCTTTTGTTATGTTTGTTACTAATGCCTTGCGGCAGATTGAGCTTCTGTCGAGAAGTTCCCTGGTGGTGATGGATAGGGCCGAGAGAGAAGCGCTGGTGCGCTTGCTGGGATTTGCGAAGCTTCAGGATGGTAGGGTTGCGCGGAAGTATGGGGTGTCGATGATATTGAATTCTACATCGGCTTAGAGATGGTGCAGTAGAATATCCTACGTTTTTGGTGTATGTTGAGAAGGGTTTCATATGCGAGGGTAAATCTCAAACCAATGTTTTGAAGTCGAGAAGTAGTGATATCTTTAGCATGCTCATACATATATATCTCATGCCAGAGTCCATCGTAGTCCCTCCCTCTTCATAGCCCCAACACCTATGAGTACAACGTAGCACCCTCAATACATCCCTTCTCAAGTACTGCATTCAAGAAACAGCACGGACTACCCCAGAAAAAAAAGCAAGAATATTCGGCACAAGGAGTCCTTGTCTTCGAAAACTCTTTAGCATTTTTGTTGATACGTCGACGCGGGGTTGGAGTACGGCATAGGATTTACGCGTATTTTTTCAGTGGGCTGGAAATAGGGGCGAACTCGCTAAAAGATGAAAGGGGTTAAGCGAGACGATAAGTAGCCGCCAGGTAACGGCCGTAAAAAGTGGCACAGTCAAACACAATCATACGGTCCGAGTTCTTCCGCAGCCTCCTTAAGCGTAATTTCTTTGCTCTGGACGCACTACTTCCCCTCATTTTTGATCTGTTCTCACATTGGAATTACTGCCTGGTCCTGATTACCACACATCACAACATAGATATCTGCAGACTTGGCACGTCCGTGATTGGATGCGAGTCGGATCATCAGCAAAATGGCAAGTTCTAGAACAAAATCTTTGACCCGATCATTTGGCACGAGGACGATCCGGCCCGACAGTAACATCAATGGCAGGGGCTCATCAGTGGAAGAGCCAGCTTCGAGACGCCTTGCTTGCGAGTAAGCCAAAATAATTCTTTGCTGTTTGGTGGAATATAGATCCTTTGGTTCTTTTCATCAGAATTCAGCCCCCTTCTCAGTCGTTTTAAGACACAAAGCCAGATATACATGTAAGAACATAAATTCGGCATTGCTAACTTGTGAAACCTAAGTGCATGTCGTGATCGTAAAATCCGTTGCAATAGGCAGCATTCAAGCTGTGCTAGATGTGTTAAAATGGGCATTACTTGCCGTTACTCGGCTCGTTCAAAACCAGCACCGTCCAGAATGGATATTTCAAGATTTCTCATGTCATTAGATAACCGACTTAGTAAGTCTCGAGCTGTAAAATATATGATGTTTTGATTAATATCATTTGCGATGTAGAACAGACGGAGGCCCAGCTTGCCACATACACATCGCTATGGGAGACCACTTTTGGATCCGTGGCACCAGCAGTGTCGAATGTGCCGTTAGCAACAATCCCGTCGACGTGCACATCCTATTTAAACTCTCCTCTCCACCCTTCAGAAATGCAGACAAATCCGGAAATATTCAATCGAGATACTGAATATTCACAGACTTTAGCAGAGTGGTGAGGAGTAAGGGAATCTAAAAATCTCTTGCATAAGCTAATAAATCACGAATAGGCCCACAGTCTCGCCCAACGACGATTTCGAGTTCGATCTAAGCGCCTTTACCTCCACTCCATCTCTTGACGCAATGATGTTGCAGCCCATACCAGATGAAACTCGGGACACTTATAGCGACTCCATGTTTCTGGATACATTCTCTACTAGCTTCAATTCTGGTGTAGGAGAATTATTACTAGATACACTCTTCAGACTGTAGGATCATGCATGTTGATTTCTCTTGAATATTCATCTGATATACAATCACCAGACACGATACATTCTTCGACGTATTCCACCACATCATTCCAATAATAAATCGCAAACGCTTAGAAGTGGAGTTGTTACGTGCGCCACTTTCATTCGACGTAGAAGCACTATCGTATGCCATTGCATTATTGGGTTCAATATCAACACCTGAATTGCGCTGTCATACGGATATATGTTATGAACATGTTCGAGTTCTTCTGGACAAGTGCGAAAGGCAGGAGAGTGACAAATATTTGAGGAGCATTAACACCCTCCAAGCCTGCACTTTACTGGCATTCTATGAACTTAAGCGACCCAACTTCGCCAGAGCCTGGATGGCACTTGGGCGCGCGATCAGACTAGCCAAGATGATGGGCTTAGAGCAGATAGATGACGGAAAATCTGATATGATTTCGCGATGGGGCAATGGCTTGCAACGCCCTCTTACGTCCAGCTCAGTTGACTCCGAGGAGCATCGCCGGACCTTCTGGGCTCTGTTCGTCTTTGACGCTTTTGCAAGTATTCGTACAACCTCAAGTTGGGCATTTAGCAACCAGGTATGTCATTAGATAACTGACGATATAAGTTTTTTTTACATGAATTTGGTGCTCACATACTAGTCAGATCTCTGTTACTTTGCCTGGTCCGAGTGACTTTCCGGGACACTCCGTCGGCTCTGATTTGGTCGCCATGCCATGTTTGCAGGGAGTTTTCACAAGGGAGAGTCCTGGAAAAGCGCAACTTTCGTCCTTCGCCGGTGTAGTCATCATGATTTCCTTGTACAGACAGTGTTTTGACCACATGAAATCGCCATCGCCATCGACAATTTGTTCTTTCTGGGAGACCCACTACAAATTAGAGAAAGCAATTACTCGCTGTCGAAGCGCCATGTTGGGTCCGTATCTCAATGGACAGAGCTCCGATGACCCTAATTGCCTTACACTACGAATGAACCTCGACACAGTCGAAATCAACCTGCACAAGACGGCTCTCCTCCAAACTGAAATGGATCAGCTACCGGCTACGCTCGCGGTTGAAGCATCTTCAAAATGCACAGCGAGTATCGTGGACATGGTTGCGGCCTTGAAAATTGCTGAGGGTATGAACGGTACCAAGCGAGACCAACTGGAGCAGCTGAATTGTTTTCTCGTCTGGCCAATCAGCACAGCCATTGAAAGCTGCTTAAACTTATTGGATCGAAGTTTCAATACCGGTGACGCCAATGCCAATTGTTTGCGTGTTTTCACCAGTGTTTCGAAGACCCTCCTCGATTCGAAAAATCTGGCCCCTGGGCTTCTAGAGAAAGCGGATGCTCGATTGGCAGAATTTGAGCGTGGAGGACTGAACTGAGATGTGTTGGAACACTGCTGAAACATGAGTATTCTATTATTTTCTATTAGTTGAGATCTGGACGCTGAAATCTCTGCTCTGAAGCTGTACTATACGAAGAAATCACTGAGAATGACATCCTCTCAAACATTTAGTATTGCGCATACGATAGTAGCGCCGTACCTAGGTAGAGGAAATGAAGATGGCTCGACGGTGTTCATTGCTTCATTTTCCTAGGGGCTTACTATCACATCTTTTTAGATAACATGATTGTTTTCTTCTGGACAACCTGCCTAAGGAGTATTTGTTACTCATATCCAGACCCTGGAACTATTCTGGAGACTCGGATCTCAGCAAATAATTCGCCATTTTCGCCCTTGACGAAGCGCTGGCTACCAGCAAACAGCATGTTCTCGAGTGCCTTGTATGGTCCATGCCCGCATTCAAATTTCATATGCTCGACTATCATCAATAACGTCAGTCGGAAGATTTGACCAAAGATTGACTCGAAAACTCACCTCCAAATCCAAATGGATTACTCTTGCCATTCGGATCACCCAAGATGAGTTGCATGACATGCTCGTTCAGTTCAACGATGGCATCGGCGATAATTCGGATAGATTGGCCCTCTGAGTCGGTGGCAAGGGCTGAGAGGCTGGCGCGCCCATGTTTCTTGTCGGCATCTATACGGAACCAGTCATGGCCGATATTGACTTTGAAATCAAGCCTGGGCTCAAAACTCCCAACGGACTTAAGGGTACCCTGAAAGAAAGGCTATACGTAGAATGTTGTTAGTGTTTGTTGTCTGGCGCCAAGCGGCATTAACGTACCGCACCGATGAGAGTTGACCCGGTGTGAATGTTACCGCAAGGGTATTGCCCGGCGGGCCCCCACTATGTAGAGAGTGAGCCAAATCTATCTAAGTATTTGAAAACAGTTCAATTCTTTGCTCACTGAGATCATAATAGCGGGTTGTGTTGTTGGAAAACTCCCATCAGCTGCGATAACTTCTTCGTGAGACTTAGAGGTCATGGTGCAGGCTGAAGTATTGATTTAAGGAGTTTCGGTATAGGAGTATAGACGTGATATGGGACAGAAGTAATCTTGGGATCAAGTAATATTTGATGCCGGCAGCTGTTCTATTTATACTAATTTCGGATTTCCATTCTCTGTTGCTTCGCTAGCCTAGGGGACCCATTTCCTCAGCCATCTGCACAAACAAAATCTTCAAGCCTAGCTCAATACCACATCATAGTCCATAAAGTACGAACACAGGTCAAAAGGGGCCTATCATGGTCCTCAAACGCGCGCATGCTACGGTCCGTACTGGCGCATATCCCTCCGTAGTGGGGAAGTGCGGACCGCCTTAAGCCGCATAGAGAATCACAATATTCTCTGGCTAGACCTGCTTATTTGAAATCTCATGACGACGACAAGTGGATAACGTTTTCTTGCAATTAGTCAGGTTATCAAAGTGTAAAATCAAATCCAAAATGTTCGCATCCCATAATAACTCGGGAGAGTGCGGAGCTGATCGCTGTGCATGTTTCATTTACTAGGGTCTCTCAAACTAGTGTGATCTTACGTCTTTCCCAGCCAGACAAAGGCTGAGATAGATCAATATTCTTGCTCACGGCGATAGAGAATAATCCAATCCGATTATAGCTCCCTTCGTCACCAGTTTGTTCAACAGCCAAGCCTACGATAAAGTAGTGATTACCGGTATCAGGAAATGCCATCTGTCGTTTTGCGGCAATACGAATACAGAGGATTTCTTTAGACTGTCCCCGAGACCCACCATTTAAAGATTGTCGATCTAACGTGTCATCTTCATCGTCGTCAAAGCCGATTAAATCCGAGAACATCTCTTGAGCCTGCTCCAGAGGATTCTGTGGCCGTCTGGTGATATGTCTTTTCAGCGATTTGAGCCAGTTGAGTACCGGTGTTACTGCTGTAGAGTGCTCGGCAATGGGAGGCGCTGACTCCACGTAGTCTGTATTGAGAGTGCCGGTGCAACTCTCAAATTGCAGGCGTCGCAGACGACTGGCTACGTCTTGTTCCTGGAATCGGCCGACGGAACAGAACCCCTCTATAACTAGTATTCCAGCTTCCATTTGACTGGAATCGATGATAGCGTTATAATCACACTGTTGAAACAAATCATCATCTATCTGCCAGTTGGTCTCTATCAACCCGTGTGTTTTTGCCCAGCTCCATGAGGGCACAGCACAGGTAGTTGCCCTTGCTTCTCCATCCTTGTAAGTAATTTGCGGATTTTCTAGGTTGAAGAAACCACCGTCACCTTGATGATTAACATTCCAAAGTAGACCCTCTCGGATATGAGAATCCCAAATACCGTATATCAACGAACTTTCTAACCTGGCATGCATCGCTGCGGCGATACCATTGATTGCATTTATCTTATCGCCGTCAAATGACATCTTTCGAGCACTGTAGACTTCTAAAAGTCGATACCAGACTTGATAAAGTTGTCCTTGGTCAGCCTGGGTGTGCAGGACTTGGGCCAGACTGGCTTTTGGATCGGTTTCGAGGACATTCTGGAGTCGGAAAAACTCTGAGTCAAAGTCGTGATCTGGCTTATCCGAGCGTTCATATGTGGTGCGGCCATTGCATTCCCATATAAGTTGGTCCTTAGCAAAATGCACAATCCGTGGAGACAAGACGCGCTCCTGAAAAGTCCAAGCGCGCTCGTTGAGACAGCCTTGGAGTGTAGAGTCTTTCGGTTCGTACATCATTGACCAATCACCCAGTTCGTCCTCATGTTGATATTCTCGTTTTTTCAGATGTACCGAGTAAGTTTGGCCAAACGTATCAGCCTTCCAGCTAACTTGAGCAGAGGGCTGATGCTCCCTCGTTTGGAATAATCCAGCAAAGCTGTCTGTTCCATCTGTAGCTGCAAGAGTAAGATAGCTGTTAGCGTAAATCTCATCCATCTTCGAGATTTCGCTCAGCTTATCTTCTGCAGAGTCCTGAAGAATGCACAGGCTGTCTATCCAAATATGGCGAAGCCCGAGCTGCTGAACAACAGAAATAGCATCCTGAAATGTTTGTGGGAGTGAAGAGACCGCCATTCCAGAAAAGTATATCGTCACATTGCTAGATAAAAGCATAGGAGGAAGTCGAGTAGCTTGCCCCCAACAATAGCTCAAAGTCAAGTACGGCACACTGACCGCGTTAGCATTAACGAGCCGAACAGTTTGCTGCTGTCCTAACTCGTGAATCTCTAGAAGTCGAGCAGGCATTCTCCCGCTTTCATTCCGCGAGCAGCGAGTATGATGCTCTTCGCAATGACCAATCCAGTCTCTGAGGAGATCAAAGCAGCGATGATCGTCGCTACGAGGAAAAGAAGCTCTTCTGCTCAAGGGATAACCAGGAGGAGGAACGTCGTCTGTATATAATCAGCATCTGAGACGGAAAAATATGGGTTGATTCTACCTGGGGTGAGATATGTCGTAACACCGATCTCGTTCATAGCAGCTTCACCGATAACGAACGACACCTTGAATCCAAGAAGTAGATGGTCTCGGAAATGTATGTTGTATCCTGAGGTTAATTGCGCCTGTGGCGTGGAACCAGAAATTAATTCCAAGACTAAACCGCAAATCTGGCAGCCTTCACGTGCAGATTCGAGAAACTTAGTCTTCTCCTGCTGATTACAGATGTACGTTGGCGCATCTTCTCCTGTGTCCCATAGGTCGAGCTTGGAGCAATTCTCGCATAGGAATGTGGTTCCCTCTGCTGTGAGGCGTCCTGCTGTTTCAACTGGTAATGAAGCCGATCGAGATGTAAGAAATACAGAATGCAAGCCGAACATCGTGAGGCGACAAAACGACCGGATAGGCCATCCGAATAGTATGGAAAGTTGAGAACCCATGATGAAGGAAACGACAGTGATCGCAAGTGGAGAAATTAGGCCAAGCGGTTGGTGATGCTTGTAATTTTTAATAGGGGGTTCATAAAACTAAGAGCATCTCGGGGGGCGCAGTCGGTCTTGATCCAGACGGCGCTAATATTTTAGCGTCATTATTTTCTCATGGCCGCAGAGCCTTGAATTCAAGAATAAATCTCATTCTTATACCGATTTTTGTTATTCGGAATCTGATGGACAATTTTCTAGCCACGGAGCTTTGTACTAGTCCCTTTCATGAAGGAATTATGACAGAGAATTCACGAGGTGTGGCTGGAGTGCGCCACGTTGTCTTCCGAGCGCTGTTGAACCCCTCATTCGCGGCGCTAAATTGCTATTAATAGCGCTGTCTGAATCTCAGGAGATTCTACGAATTACCGGTAATTCAAACAAATTTCCCGGCCTTTGACATAAAGATCAGCGCTCGCATTCAGTCGCAACTTTTATATGAACTCAGCGTATTCCATCAAGTCCGAAGAAATAGGGAGCGAGAACACAACATTTCCATTGAATTCGCTAACAAGAACATGCCTTTGATGGGGAGGAAAAGAAATACTGTCGAGCGACTTGTTTGATTTGGCCTGCTAACAATATTGCTGCAATTCATGAATACAAATACACGAGTATTCGAAATTTTTGGGCTATGGCTAAACCACTAGACGTTGGTTCAGAAACTCCAAAACAGCCCCGTTCAGCTCCTCTCCTGTTGCAATTGGAGTTGCATCGTGGAAAATAAAACAGTAAACAGCTGTATTCCGCCTTCCGTAACCTCCTAGGCCTACAATCCAGGACGCTCATCACCGAGAAATTTCTGATTGTTCTCATTTCGAACATTCGAGGACGCAGCAAGTGCATTCAGCCACGCACCCAGCCTCGCACCGGCTTTGCCAATCAAATTCTCCACAATCGGGACAGCTCCTTCATGATAATCCTTACTCAAATCATTGCTTTCTAGCCATTCGACACTCTCCTTCAGAACATATCTGCAAATCCAGGTATTCGACTCTTTAGCCCAAGAGAGTGAACAAGTATTAGGGTTGGATAGATCTGCACATTCCGATTGCGCTGAGACGCCATTCTCGCTGTTCAAATTGAATAGCTTGTCCGCCCACTCGGCTGCGGCAACCTTCTCTTCCTCGTTTGAAGCTGCATTCTTCAATCCGCAGATTTTATGAGGAATGTATTTGTCCCACACACTGTGTAAATTGTTATTCGCACATGCTTTTGCAAAGCACACGGGCTTGATCTCATTTCCGCCGCGATAGGCATCCTCGACGTGGAGTGGCTGGTGTAAGTCCCCTACTAAATGCATGATGAACATCAGAGCTTCTTTGCGGGCAGTCGTCGAAGAGCTAGAATCAAGAAATGCTGCAGTCTGCGCCGATATCGCGGTAATGATGCAGCCATTTTTGCCTTGGTCTTTGCAGTCTTGTGGGTAATGAAGACCACATTTTGCCGGCGGCGAGTCTTTTGCATCTAAGAGCGAGTTAATTGGTGAAACGACAAAAATTGGAGGAGACTTTTACCAACATAGTGCCACTCCTTGGTCTCTGGCCGGCCTCTTTTGATAGTATCAGCCCATGTTGCCGCGTCCGAGAAATCAAACCCTTGGTCGTTGGCGAGGATATCATCCAGAATTCGAGAAGCCTCTCCAGTGAGGTATTTTTGAGCAACAAGCGCTACGGTGCGATGCCCGAGGTCTCCCCAGCCTGATACGTGATTGCTGAGGCACAAGGTCAACAAGGCGTTATTTAGAAGACGCATTATGCTTTGAATGATTGGGAAATACGATGAAGTTGAAAAGTAACGAACGGTGTTTTTGAAGTATTACATTCTACCAGGATGGAAGGTATTTATTTCCCCGCCTTTCCTCAGACATAGTTGCGAGGCTTATGCGACTCATCGGAGCAATGAACTATAGGGCTGACACACTTCTGTCCTGTTCAATCAACGTTCTATCCCCAACACGTGCGAGATAGGTGTGGTCACACAAGGGCGTAAATTTTCAGCTCTGCGAGCAAGACATGCCATAGCAACACGGCTATTTCCGATCGTCAATATCTTGGCAGCAATTCTCATTCCCCAAAAGAACTCCCTCAGAACACCCGGAGTCCTGCCTATATAGGAGACTGAGATCTCCTCGCAGAAAATTCGGCCCTCTTTCTAGACACTCCGAAACGTGAGTAGACGATTCTTGTAACAGAAAGAAAAATTGTTTTTACCGTGGTCTTCGCAATCGCTGCCCTGGGGGGAACGGATTCGGTGGTAGTGTCGATGATGGTAGTCTTTGTCCACGATAGGTTCTTTCAAGCTCTAGACTCCCAGTTGACTCCACTTTTCAATCTCATCGAGGAAGATAGCCTACAGAAGATTAGATTTGTCGTGCCCTTTTACATCGAGTCCGATCCATATGCTGACGTAGACGTGGTAGTTGGAATTTGGGGACCTGCATGCCTAGAGCGGTCCTGAGCTATATACCCAAACACCAGAGCAAAATCGGGTCTCCCGAGATAGCCACCGATGTTACATGCTTGCATGTGCCACCCAATGTTCACGATGCCTTTCACCTCGCCCGACTTCAACATATATCTTGGAGAGGAGATAGTCTTTTAGAGGCGGCTGCTCGCGTTAGGAAATTGTCATCCCTTCTCCATCTATCCATATTTCTTACAAGACCTTCGAGCATTTCACTTCTAGACCACATACTTAAAACTTTTGAAATATCATAATCTAATTCTTAGATTCTCAAGAGATGGATGTACGATGTTTTAGCACCTCGGTACTAGTCAGATTCTATAAGATCATTCAACGAGACGGAAGAGCTTGTAATAATGTCAATATTTAACATCACGAAAGGTTCTCCCATAATATGCCCTTCCCGTAATGCCGCCCTGACGCCATATCGTAGCCCTTTGCTTCTAAACCACTGTACACTGTCGACCTGGTAGTCCTCGCAATCATCCTCCGATAATTCAATACCCATCCACTCCAATAGCGGTTGAGAGAAAAGCATATCTGGATCCAATTTGAATATTTTGATATCCCAAAGATTTGGTTCTTCATCGCAAAAACTAGATTTAAAAACAACGGCAAAATGGGAGTGAGAGGTGACATGCTCGAAAGTAAAAATCCGCGTTACGTCGTAGTCGTCGGTAATCATTATCCGAGATTGGGTGTTCCATGCCTCTTCTGGAATTGCGTGTATGAGGTTGCAATCGGTAGGCCAGCTCTCGAGGTATAGGTGTTCGCATTTAGCATTCAAACGATAGGGGTTTCTGTGAATGATGATGGTTTGGCATTGCGGATGTGCTTGTCCCTGCGAAACAAAAGGCCCATTTTGAAAAATATCATGGTTGGTCAGTTTGGATCGATCAATGGTAATGAGATCCGCAATTCTCCTAGCATAAACCTGGTTCCCTTGCCATGGCTGCGGTTCAAGTGGGATTGCCAAAGGTCCGGTAAAGTCCTTCTCATAATGACAACGCAGAACTCCCCAAACTCCTGGTTGGAAAGGAAGGCAGTTAGAAGGCGCGACCGGGAGCTCAATGCGTAACTCACTGCTAGTCAAGGAATAGGTATCTGGAACACCATGGAGTGGGACTATGCGACTGGCATTCCGGAATTCAACAGGGTGTTTGGCTAAAGGACCTCGGGGTTTGATTGAGTGTTTGATTCGAGGACGTCGTCGCAAACCCTTTGTTCCCTCATTGTCCGACGGCAATGCCGTCCATGCTAACAACGACTGATCGTCAGAATTCTTCAAAATTTCTTCTTGAAGCCGATGAAATGCTTTTTCGGCGCCTTCGCCATAGAGAAGTGGCATATTAACGTCGAATATACCCATGAGACAATACGCAATATCCTCTGGCCGTGTTGTTTCCCTAAATGCGGCCCATGACATCCTATTGGCCACACTTCTGGAGTGAATGAAGGCCCGATCAGCGCCAGGTCTTGTGTTTTCAAGGACCCATTCATTGATTTTTGTCTTCTTTGAAATTGAGCTTGCGAGTGATTCTCTAGTTCCAAGGTCGTCCCAAGACTTGGAGTAAAAGATGAGATTGCAAGGAGCAACGAGTTCCTGAAGCGTCCATCCCCTGGTAAACCAGCGACTCTCGGTGATCAGGTCTTTCGAAATATCTGAGTCTGTAGCTTCATCTGTCTGCGACGGTACATCTTCCAGATACACGAAGCATATGGATGAGTGCATATACCATTTGAACATGGAGTTTATGGCTTCTTGCAATTCTGCGCTGCTGCTCTTATCAATGCAACAAGTATCAATCCACACAAAGTCGAACCCGCGCTCCAAGGCCTTCTTGCACGCCGGGGCGACTTTCCGCTGGTACGCTGGCTTCCGCTTAGCCTCTTGTTTCCCAATGTCCATGAACAGGACCTCCTTGTCTGGATTGCTTGACCAAGTATGCGAAAGAATTGCGTATGGCGGAGTTTGATTTGGTGGGAATTGCACCAGCTCTATAGTTTCCGCTTTGAGGAGGCGCATGTTGACGAAGTCGGGTTGAGATATTTGCTTTGACGCCTGGTAGTACCTCAGACTTCCGGTAGGCCCAGATGTCGTATGTCACGCGAGACGTGGAGGTTGCTGAGCGGAGCTTCGTTGGCAGTGGGGGCCAACAGCTTTAAGTAATTTTTAGGTGCTTAGGCCCGTTCTCAGAAAATAAGCGCCGCCGCTTCTTCGGCTGAGTAACCGCCGATAGGGCAACTGTACTATCCGCCCCCCCCCCCCCCTAGTAAAGCTGGAACAGGGA
>Ga0247778_1000788_pt1 | contig 24918 bp, 26 predicted proteins | sample UWRJL049202B5_FD_179939 | JGI IMG/M metagenome (GOLD analysis project Ga0247778, IMG submission 179939) | Plant litter microbial communities from Arlington Agricultural Research Station in Wisconsin, United States - UWRJ-L049-202B-5 | ecosystem: Environmental > Terrestrial > Plant litter >...
GAACGGCCTATTCACGGTAATCATCCGGTTGCTCACTAGTTTTTTGGCCTGTTTAAGGCCGCTTACGATCAATGCCCGCTCGCTGTTAGTGTCCGGATCGACCATGTGGGTCACTTGGGCATTGTGTCTGATCGGTGCCAGACCAGTATCTTTGCTGGCGGCACCCACCCACAGCCGGGCATCTGCTGCATGGCGCTCTGGTTTATAAAAACGGCGCCAGAACTTTATGTGTTGCTGGTGTTCTCCTGTCAGCTCGATTTCTGCTGCCCAAAACCGTACGTGATGGCGCCGTGCCCGGGAGCCGGGTATGTGTATTTCAAACCCAAAATCCTGCTGCCGCCCGAACAAGTAGAGGTGGCTCATAGGGGCGTTCGGGTATGACTGTCCGGAAAATGTCGCAAATATCTGACGTGCCACGTTTACGAACGAATGCGGATCTGCCAGTTTCCAGCCGGCTGCTTCCATAGCCGAAATCACCTGCTCGCGGTTACCAATGAGTGCGATATTGATCGGGTCGCTGGCAAAACCGTCCGGTGTAGTGCAGTACAGAGGCAGATGTATAGGATGGTAAAAGAACCGATACACCCGGAACACCAGAGGTATGACCAGGTATGCCATGATGACATACGTTATAAACAGTGCCAGATATGCCGGAGTCCGGTTATCGAAGAATGGAAAAACCCGCCAACCCGCAACATAGACAAAGACCGCTCCCACGAACAGCACTGCCAGACGCTTTAAAATGCGGGTAATCAGGGGCATCATGTGGGTAGATTATTCATTTTCCTATATCATAACAGTGATGGAATTAACGCACCAAGCCCGTGAAGCGTTTTTGGAAACACTCTGGGCTCACTACGCAACATCTGGCCGGAGTGCGCTGCCCTGGCGGCTTTCATCCGTGTCTGGTACGTTCGATCCATATTCGATTCTGGTGAGCGAGCTGATGCTCCAGCAGACGCAAGTTGCGCGGGTAATTCCCAAGTATCAGGCGTTCCTGGGTCAATTCCCAACGGCGCACAGCTTGGCGGCCGCAGATTTGGGCGATGTACTGCGTGCGTGGCAGGGTCTGGGATATAACCGGCGTGCGAAGTTTCTGTGGCAGGCCGCGCAAGCGGTAGAGGCATTAGGAAACTTCCCGGATACTGTCGAAGGTCTGGTGCGGTTGCCCGGGGTCGGCGTAAACACCGCCGGCGCAATCATGGCGTACGCGTACAACCAGCCGGTCGTGTTCGTAGAGACCAATATACGCACCGTGTATATCCATCATTTCTTCCCCAGTCGGACCGATGTTTCCGACAAAGAGATTACCGCCCTGGTGCAGCAAACGCTCGACCTAGAAAATCCGCGTGAATTCTACTGGGCACTCATGGATTACGGCAGCCATCTGAAGGCAACGGTCGGCAATCCCAACAAGGCAAGTAAGCATTACGCCAAGCAGTCAAGCTTCCAGGGCTCTCGTCGCCAGGTGAGAGGACAGATCATACGCGTGTTAGGCGCGGGTAATTACACGCTGGGAGCATTGCAGCTGGCCATTCCCGACGACCGCACGCCTGCAGTGCTGCAGGAGCTGCTGAACGAAGGCTTGGTGCGCCAGACGGGTGACCAGTACGGGTTGTAGGTGTTACAATAGTAAGCATATATGGAATTCCAATCAAAAACAGAACCATCCGCCAGCGACAGTGCTGCCGTCCCAGCAGTTGCAGTGTCATCAGAAGCGCCAGTGGAAACGACACCGGCATTGGTGGCAAGTCCGCAAGTTCCATCTGCTGAACCTGTTGCTACTACTCCTGCTTCAGACCCAGTTCCCGCAACTCCGGTTGCGGTGGTTCCGGATTCCACAGCACCAACGTCACAAAAGCAAAAACCGGTGACTACAGCTAAAAAACCTATTTTGGCTATTGTCGTATCTGTGGTATTCTTTGTTGCGTTATGTGCTATGGCTTATCTTGCCTATAGCCACTCAAACTAACTACCTACATGCAGATATTCAAATCGCTCCACGATCCCGAATTGGTGGCGCTCCTGAAAAAAGGGGCGGTGGGTGTGTTGCCTAGTGATACGGTGTATGGGTTAGTCGCGCAGGCGGCCAATCAGCAGGCAGTGGAGCGCCTGTATGCGCTCAAGAGCCGGGACCACAAACCTGGTACGATCATCGCAGCCAATATCGAACAGTTAGTATCTTTGGGCATAAAAGCACGCTACCTCAAGCCAGTCGAGCAGTTCTGGCCCGGCGCGGTCAGTGTTGAAACACCGCATCAGATCGATTACCTCAATATGGGCACCGGACGACAGGCTTTACGGGTGCCGGACGATGAACCGCTTCGGGAGCTGCTTGAACAAACCGGCGCATTACAGACCACCAGCGCCAATATGCCCGGTGAACCGGTTGCTAACACTATTGCCGAAGCTCAGGCGTATTTTGGCGATAGCATAGATTTTTACGTGGACGGCGGAGATCTTTCCGGCCGACCACCCTCAACGATCATCCAGATCATCGATGATGCCATCGAAATCATCCGCGAAGGTGCGGTCAAAATCGACGAAAGCGGTAGAATACTAGGGTAACCGGCAAGTAAGGCGTAAAGGCAGGAATCCCATGCAATACAATACCGCTACGCCGTATGTGGCAAGCTACGTACTGCTCCGCAAGGGCCGCAAAGCGGCGTTCGTATTGCGCGCCAACACCAGCTGGATGAACGACTACTACGGCCTGGCTGCGGGCAAAGTGGAAAAGGGTGAGAGTTTTACGCAGGCAGCGATACGCGAGGCCAAAGAAGAGGTGGGGGTAGTTGTTACGCGGCAACAACTACAGCAGGTGCTGACATGTCATCGCCGCGAAAAGGGCGAAACCATAGAGTGGGTGGATGTGGTTTTCGAGGCTACGGAATGGAGCGGGGAGGTCGTGAATGCAGAACCACACATGCACAGCGAAGTCGCATGGCTGGACTTGGATGATTTGCCCGACAATGTAATCCCGTCGTTGCGTTTTATGCTTGAAAAGATACAGCTGGGTGAACAATACTGTGAGTATGGCTGGTAGATTGAAAAAACAGATCAAAAGTGTTAAAATATAGAGGACTATGGAAGAATTTCCACGACCACTATTTGAAACACCCGACCCAGGCAAATCCGAAACAGGGTCAAAGCGACGAAAGAAAGACAAGATCCGCTTACCCCGCCTGGCCAGTGTCGAATCATCCGGCGACAAAGACAAGGCACCGGCTCCTGATGCGAACGAGCTGCATAATTCAGCCCAGGGGTTCATAGAACAGGAGAAGGCCAAATTCAAGCAGGAGCGTCTGCGAAAAGCCGAAAAAGCCGCTAAAAAGGCAAAAGATTCCGGCCGAGCGACCGAGCCGGAAGGGGGTCAGCCACAGGTATCGCAGCCTGAGGGCGCGGTGGAACAGCAGGTAGCTGATGCTGACGCTCCAAGTACGAAAGAACACACAGCGGTCCAGCGCGTACAAGGTGCTGAGGCAGCCCAAGTTTACGAAAAATTGCCGGCAGTCGAACTCGAACCGGCCGAATTCAGCGGAGGTGAGGTCATTATCCATCTGCAGGGAGACGGACCGGTCGAAGAGCATGTCATCCCGCTTCGTCCGCAAAAGCCCACTGCCGTCCCACGTCCAGCGCTCATCAGGGGAGAGCCTATAGTGTTTCAGCAGCAGCCCGAACAGCAGCAACAAGCTCAGGAGCAGAGCGGACCGCCCTCTCCCGAACCTGCAAACAGAGGTGACAATCCGGAGGTCCAGCCTGCGCGGCGAACGGAAGCCGCATATGATGGTCCCGACGCTAGCTCCTCACGTGAGTCTGTCGTTCCGCTCGCACATGAGATTTTTCCCGCGGCCGAGGGTCCGGAGCAAGCAGGGCCGCGAAGCAGCGAGGATACTGCGGACACACATGACCAGCCAGTGCATGCGGCTGCAATCCCAGCACTGCCGGTCATTCCGCACATTCCAGGGGCTAACCCCACCGAGCTCATGGTGTCACAACGAGACCTCGAGGCAGTAGCGCATCAGGCACGACAGGCAGGAGCAAGCAGAGGACTGGTAACGGGGCTGCTAGTGGGTGGTGCATATGAGCACATCAAACACCGTCGCCGTGCAAAACGTAAGGAAAAGACAATGAAAGAACAGATCAAAAAAATCCAAAAGCTTGAAGAAGCCAGGGAAAGTTATACCTTTACCAGCGAAGAGCAGCTCAAAAAACAAAGTCGGACCGAAGCCAAGTTGCAGCAATTACAGCGTAAACTGAGCGTGCAGTCTGCGGCTGCAGCCATCGCCACACAGCGGTTTGAAACTCAGCCGACGGTTTCAGTAGCCGCCGAACGGCCTGGAACTGCCACCTCTCGCAGCCAGGGGGCTCGGACAGAGCAAAGCACTAACGTCACACGCATCGAACGCCCGGTGCCATTCGGTCCAGGTCCGGAGCAGGCCACTGCGCAAAGCCAGTCAGCGGGCGCAGAGCAGACGGTGCAGGGTGCAGATGGCCACATTGCCGTGCCCGATGGACATATGATAAACACTGAGGGCTGGGTCATTACCGAAATCGACAAGGCTACCGGCAAGGTCGTAGAAAAACCAACATTCGAATACGGGCATGAATTTTACCGCGAGCGGGCACAAGAAAGCACTCCTACGTCGCAGCGCAATGCCGCTGCCGGCGAGGTAGCGCTGGTGGCAGCCGCTATGAGTCAGTCACGGTCAGCGCAGCAGCGTAATCCTAAGACGCCTGATAGCGCAGCGGCGCATGGCGGCACGGCAAGCATGCCACAGGGCAGAGAAGGTTCGGCCGCAGCTGGCAGTCCCGCATCATCCGGCGGCAGTCCACCCGTTATACCGGGCTATATCCCAAGCGCGACCACCCAAGGCTCACCCGGCGGTACCACGGCGCAGAGTACAGGCAGCAGTTCTAAAACAGCCAAGTCCGGTGGTGGGTCCAGCAGCGATCAACCGCTGTGGCCATGGTTTGTCGCCCTGGGAGTGGTGATACTTTTAATCGTGTTGATACGCTAAGCTCTGCAAGTCGCATCTGCCTAGCTATCGCTAAAACTCAAAGACCGAGCGCAGCCATTCGTCCAGACTGCCGCCACCCCCTGCGCTTATGCAGAGTACTGTCTTGCCCTCTTCCAGGTGTCTGACGATGGCATTCTGTAGCTTCGCATCAAGCGCTGCCGCTTCTGTTATAGTTTGTGCCTCCGCGCTCAGCAGCAGCTTGAGATCATCAGGAGTGAGCAGCTTGAGTGTTTTGTCCTCGCGTGCCAGATAGCTGGGCACGATGTACAGGTGTTCCACGTCATCAAATAGATTCAGCAGGTCGTCTTTTATAAAATGCTGGCGGGTATTGTGCAGGCCTTCGTACACCACCACCACGCCGTTGCCGGCCACCTCCTGCGCCAGTTGTAGTGCTCCGCGGATCTTCGGAGGTGTGTGAGCATAGTCGCTGTACAGACCCGGTACGATCTGTTCGAACCGGCGCGACACGCCCGGGAAGTTGTTCAGGTGCACGGCAAGTTCGGCGGGCGTCTTACCGGTGACCGTTTGCAGCGCGTTCGCAACCAGCCAGGCATTCTGCCGGTTTACCATACCTGGCAGTGTCATGATGTTGCTGATGTCTGAATCTGCGTCGTCAAGCACGACCGCACGGTAATTACCGTTCGCTCCCAGCTTGTCCTTGTCGACGCGCCATAATACCGATTGTTCACTTTGCTCCAAAAACTCCTGGAACGCCGCATTGTAATCTTCCCTGGTCGGGTATATGTCCGGATGGTCCCAATCCAGCCCGGTAATCAGACTCAGGTACGGCTCAAAGCTCAAGAAGTTGCGGTCGAACTCATCACATTCATATACAAAATACTTTGCATCCTGCTCGTATGCTCCCATGTCCGCAAAATTGCTCTTGGCAGGCAAGATGTACCCTAGGGGCATATTCAGCTGTTTGAACAGCCACACGATCATGGCGGTCGTAGTGGTCTTGCCATGTGTGCCGGCAACTGCGATCAATTTGAGCTTCTTATCCTGCAGTATCTGGTTTAATAGCTCATCCCGCTTCGACATGTGGATATCCTGTTCGCGACAGAATGTAAATTCTGGCGCTTTAGGCTGCTCAATAGCCACGGCCGACGAATATACGTACCAGTCGATAGGTTTTTTGTCGTGAACTTTGGCGATGTTCTCCCGGGTCTGCCCCACGGTGATGTTCGTAAGTCCATGCTTACGTAGATACTCAATATACTGAGAGTCCTGCTTGTCCGAGCCGGACACGTCGTACCCGGCCTGCTTGGCCACTAGTACCAACGGCCCGATACCCGCTCCCCCGATCCCCGAAAAGAAAATATGCATACGTTATAGTATCACTCAACCAGAGGTAGCTGGCAACTGTTGTAAATTAGGGAGGTCCGTCCTCCCAAAGAGCGTTAGTAGTGCGGAGTGATGGGTGCGCTATAATCATTAGCATAATGAACAAGCGTCATTTACATCATGTTTGGCGGTTTCTGCGCCACGTAAAACCTTGGTATTTTCTGGGTGTCGCCATCATCTTCGGCGTTATAAGCCTGGTGTCGCTGCGTCACAATAATGAACATATGGTCGTACTGCGCGATGCCGTCTATACGGCTGACAAAAATAACGGTGATGTCGAGGCCTCGCTTCGCAATCTGCGCACATATGTGTACAGCCATATGAACACCAGCCTCAGCAGTGGTCCGAACGCTGTACACCCGCCTATCCAACTCAAATATACCTACGAACGCCTGCAGCAGGCGCAGCAAAGTGTCCTTGGCCAGGGCAACAGCAGTTTGTACACCCAGGCTCAGGAATATTGCGATGCCCAGACCGCTATCGGTAGCGAAGTTATAACCTGCATACAGAACTACGCCACGACCCATGGAGCGAACCTTGCGCCGATACCCGACGGACTCTATAAGTTTGATTTTACCTCTGCCAAATGGTCACCCGATGTCGCCGGCTGGAGTGTCCTGCTTGCCATACTATCCGGGCTGGCATTCCTGGTGAGCGCTCCGTATCATTGGTGGGCTAAGAAGTATCTGTAATCCATCGCTGTAGATAAAGGGCAACTAATGCTCTTAGCAGCATCTGGTCCATGTCTGACGCAGTCAGCCAGAGCTCAAACTATAACACCCGCAGGTATCTGCGGGTGTTATAGCACGTGCCGGAGCGACTACTTGGTCGTCGTAGTGGTATCGGTCTTGGTCGTGTTTGTGGTGCCGCCCTGGGTAGCAGTATTGCTAGCCTGGGTCTGAGTGCTCACCTTGCTACAGTCAGGACCATCGGGGTAGCTCTTCTTGAATTCGTTTATCTTGGTCACTACAGTGCCCTTGTCTTCCAGATTTTCCCAGAAACTGACCTCGCTGCGGTTGATCATCATCGCATCGGTGGGGTCGTGTATCTGCTGACAGCCAAGTTTGACGAGCGAGTAGTTGCCATTGGTGGATGAGGTGTCGGTGCTGGTGCCGCTAGCCTGCGTAAGGTAGTAGATGTTCGTCATGCGTACGTACTGGTCGTTCAGGTTCTGTACGTTGCCGAAGTATACCTGGCCGCTATTAAGGAATACTGCTTGGTATTTGCTGGTGTCTACGTACTTGCCTTCATTATCGCTCGGACTGTGGCGTACACCGAGTGCTATCGCCGCCAGAAGCACGGTGATCCCCACCAGGATTACGACCGTAAAGATGCGTGTCCACCTGCTGAGCGTGACGTCCTTGGAAAGTTTTTCCCTAGAATCTTTTTCTGTTTCATGCACCGGCGTTACCGGTGGCGTGCTGGCGCCGCTGGGCCGAGTGTTCGGTTGGACCGTTTGACGAAAATCCATCTGTAAACCACCTTTAGAGCGTTAGTAATATCAAGCATAAGTGTAGTACACTTTGACCCTTAGAGGCAACACCTCTGGAAGAGCAAACCATACCGCTCTGCTTAAGTCACCTGTTGACAAACAAAATCGTAACAGAGTATGTTAGGGATACTAACATTAGTTATAAGGGGAGGTATGCAATCATGGCATACAAGCACACGAACTCAAAAGGTGTTACATATTACTTGAACTCAAAAGAAGTAACGTTGCGCGGCGGCAAGAAGCAGACCATTTACTATTTCTCTAAGGACGAGCGCCCAGAAGCGACCGATCTGCCAACCGGCTTCACCGTCAACGAAAACCCACGCAACGGCTTCCTGACCGTCAAGCGCGGCTAGTTTCAGAATCACAAAAACACTCCGACTTACAGCGCGGAGTGTTTTCTTTTTCAGGCAAAATTATGATAGGGTGGATAGTATATGGCAAAGTCAAACGAAGTAATCCTGCGGGTTGAGAACCTGCAAAAGTCGTACGAGGGCAAAAAGGCTGTCGATGGCATCAGTTTTGAGGTAAAAAAAGGTGAGATATTCGGGATTCTGGGCCCGAACGGTGCGGGCAAGACCACCACGCTCGAAATGATCGAGACGCTCCGCGAAATCGATGGCGGCTCTGCGACCATCGACGGCGTCGACGTGGCTCAGCATCCATACGAGATCCGCGCCATGATCGGCGTACAGCCTCAGACGCCAGGTTTTCAGGACAAAACCAAACTGACCGAGCTTATCCAGATGTTTGCTGCCGCATACGGCGAAAAAGTGAACCCCAAGAAGTTCCTCGACGAAGTCGATCTCGGCGACAAAGCAGATAGTTTCGTGGAAAGCCTGTCCGGCGGCCAAAAACAGCGCTTCAGCATCGTGACGGCGCTCGTGCACAACCCCAAAGTCTTTTTTCTGGATGAACCTACTACCGGTCTGGACCCGCAGGCCCGCCGTAACCTATGGCAGCTCATCGAAGAGGTCCGCGACCGCGGCATCAGTGTCATCCTGACTACGCACTACATGGACGAGGCCGAAGTGCTCTGCGACCGTATCGCCATCATGGACCACGGCAAGATCATCAAGCTGGACACGCCCAAGAACCTCATCAAAGACCTGCTGAGCCGTGGATTCAAGAAAGAACAACAGGTTGAGCAGGCCAACCTTGAGGACGTATTCATCGACCTGACCGGAAAGGCATTACGGATATGACATTACAGCAAAAACTCTACACCGTCTGGGCATTCTTTACGATAAACCTCAAACGCCTGTTCCGTGACAAGCTCGCACTGTTCTTTACGTTCCTATTCCCGCTCATCTTCCTGTTCGTGTTCGGCGGACTTAACAGTGGTAACAAGTCGCTGTCATTCAACATCGCGGTCATCAATAACTCCGATTCGTCGTTTGCGAAACAGTTCGTAGCACAGCTGAACAAACAGAAATCACTCAAAGTCGATAAACCCATCCATACTATTTCCGCAGCCGACGAAAAGATGAGCCGCGGCGAGTTGGACGCCACTATCGAGCTGCCGAAGAACTTCGGTGATATACAGCAGGGGGCCGCATATCCGAGCGGTCAGGCTGTCGTCCACTACACACAGAACAACCAAAGCGCCGCACAGACGCTTACGACCGTGCTCCAGGCAGAACTTCAGGCTATCAACAGCAAGCTGGTCAAGACTGAAACGCCGTTTACGGTCGTCAGCAAGCAGAACAACCAGCGGTCGCTCAGCTCGTTCGATTACACATTTACCGGCCTGCTTGGCTTCTCTATCCTTGGTGCCGGCATATTCGGCCCTATCAACGTCTTCCCGGAGCTCAAGAAAATGGGCATTCTGCGCCGCTTGCACACTACCCCGCTGCGCGTGTGGCAATATTTCCTGAGCGTGATGTTCGGCAATGCCGTGTCCGGATTGCTGTCGCTTGCTGTGATGTTCGTCGTGGCTATCGCCGTATTCCACCTGAAAGTGGTCGGCAACATCTTTGAACTGGCTATCTTCCTGGCATTCGGACTTACTATGATCCTAGGCATCGGCCTGGCCGTAGGCGGGTGGGCCAAGAACGAGCGCCAGGCTGCGCCACTGGCGAACATCATCGTCTTCCCCATGATGTTCCTAAGTGGCACGTTCTTCCCACGGTTCCTGATGCCGCACTGGCTACAGAACATTACCACGTACCTACCGCTTTCTCCGGTCATCGACGGGGCCCGGCTCATCGCTACCGAGGGCAAATCGCTGTTGGACATCGGTTCGCAGCTGGGAATCATCGCTGCTTGGCTGGTGGTCGTATATCTGATTGCATTCCGCGTGTTCCGCTGGGAGTAAGCAAACCGTATCAGGTATTGAATATTTAGCATAATCATGATAGAATATGGTTATGTCCGGTCGTCAACTGCAAGAACAACTCCCCGCTCCGTATCTGCCGGCTGTCAGTGAAGCCTGGCAGCACGCTGATGGGTTTGTAGAAGCGACCCTATATCCTCAGATAGAACTATCTGATCGCTTGCGCACTATCCGGGATATACACGGGTTCATGCCGACCAGCAAAACCGAAATCAACGGTGCGTTCGGGCTCCTGCCTTTTATGGAAACACCAGGTGGGGCTGCCAAGCATCTCAACGAAATACTGCTCCATCAGAAAAAGGCCCGCACCGATACACCGGATGCCGCAGTCCGGAGTGTAACCCGCGAATATGCCGGCTACGCAGCCAAGGCGCGGGCTGATGGCTCAAACTTAGTGTATCTACGGCAAGAGCTTGCGGACCTGGATGATGCAAGCAACCTAAAGACGCTCCAATCCGTAGGCATCCAGACCGGTTTACCGCAGTTCGTGCGCTACTACGACCTGAGCCGGCTCGCTAACGATGGCACGGTTGTCGTATCGCCGTTCACAAAACGTAGTGACGGGAAAGCATCCGCCCTGGACCCCTACACTGCGCCGCAGCCCACCAAGGAAATGAAGCTGCACATGGATAAGGTTGCCGCCACTACCCGTGTATGGGATGCCCGCAAGGTGGTAGAGGGAATGATTTCCGACCAGCACAACAGGTTCGGCTTCTGGACGGCGCGCCTGCGCGAAGCCCGTGCACACACCTTGGCAGCGCCGGTAGCGACTGCCGCTCTGCAGCAGCTCAAGGTTCCGATTGGCAGGTAATATGCAATATAGCAAACTTCCCCGGCCTTTTTTCGTGTTGGCACCTATGGACGACGTAACGGATACGGTGTTCCGCCAGACCGTGCAATCTACCGCACGACCAGACCTGTTTTTTACGGAATTCGTGAATGTGGACGGACTCAACAGCCCTGGTCGCAGCAAACTTATGAAAAAGCTTCGTTTCGTTGCCACGGAACAGCGGGTGGTCGCCCAGCTGTGGGGCTTGAACCCGGATAACTTCAGGATTGTGGCGCAGCAGATAGCCGATGGCACTATCGCACATGAGCTCGGCCTGCCCAGTGGCTGCAACTTCGTGGGCGTGGACCTGAATATGGGCTGTCCGGCCAAGAGCGAAGTGCAGAACGGTGCCTGCAGCGCGCTGATACGGCTCGAGAGCCGGCCACTAGCCGATGCGATCATCGAAGCCACCCGCGAAGGGCTTGCCGGCCGTCTGCCACTCAGTGTCAAGACCCGCCTCGGCTTCAACGAAGTGGATATGAGCTGGTTTGAGTTCCTGCTGGGTAAGAACCTGGACATGCTGACCGTGCACGGCCGTACCCGCAAAGAAATGAGCAAGGTGCCGGCGCACTGGGACCTGATCGGCGAGGTCGCACGGCTACGCAGCGCATTAGCACCGCAGACGCTGCTGGTGGGTAACGGTGATGTGTTATCCCGGCAGCAGGGCGAACAGCTGGCAGAACAATATGGCCTGGATGGCATCATGATCGGCCGCGGGGTGTTCCAAGACCCCTATGTGTTTGCCGTAGCCAGTCAATGGCCGTCGACGCCCAAGGCCGAGCGGATAGCGCTCTATAGCCAGCAAGTAGCATTGTTCGCGCAGACCTGGCAGCAGGGCGAGCGCAATATCAAGACGCTCAATCGCTTCTGCAAGGTGTATATCAATGGCTTTGATGGGGCTAAAGAGCTGCGCGAACAGCTGATGGCGGCCGGCACTACGGACGAATTATTAAATCTACTGAGTCAGCCTAGTTAATATTCGCTCAAACCGGGCCGGATACGGTATCATGGATACACATGATTACCGTCGAACACATCTCTAAACACTATAAAAAGAAGCTGGCCGTCAACGACTTGAGCTTTACGGTGGAAACCGGCAAAGTAACAGGCTTTTTGGGGCCGAACGGGGCAGGTAAATCTACCACGATGCGTCTGATGCTCGGGCTGGATAGCGGCGCTGGCACTACGCTGTTCGATGGCAAAAAACTGCATGAATACGCCCGGCCGTCACAGATGGTCGGTATATTGCTGGAGGCCAAGGCGTTCCACCCCACCCGTACTGCGCGGCAACATCTGCGTATTCTGGCTGACGCCGGCGGCATCGCCATCTCACGGGTAGACGAAGTGCTGGCGGAAGTTGGTCTTACCGAAGTCGCCAAGCACAAACCCGGTAAGTTCAGCCTGGGCATGAGCCAGCGGCTGGGTATCGCGGCAGCAATCCTTGGCAAACCGAAGTATCTGATGCTCGATGAGCCTGCGAACGGACTCGATCCGGAAGGTATCGCGTGGCTGCGTGAATTCCTCAAAAACTACGCGGACCAAGGCAATGCGGTGTTCGTTTCCAGCCACCTGCTGAGCGAAATGTCGCAGATGGCGGACAACGTGGTGGTAATCGGCCGTGGTCACTTGATCGCGGAGGGCTCTATCAGCGAGCTGATTGCGGGCAGCAGCCATTCCGGCGTGTTCGTACGTTCGCCGAAGCTGACGCAGCTGGAGCGTACGCTCAAAGCGCGCAAAGCAGAGGTAGCCAAGGTTGACGGTGGCTTGAAGGTCGTGGGGCTGAGCAGTGATGAGATCGGCAAGATGGCCTTTGAAGCCGGCGTGCCGCTGTACGAGCTAGCGCCGAAATCTGCCTCACTTGAGGAAGCATTCCTAGAAATTACCGCCGGCAGCGAAGAATACACCGCCAAGAAGGAGACCGTATGATACCCGCACTCAAAGCAGAGTTCCGAAAGTTGCTGACCGTACGTTCTACGTATGGCATCATTGCCATCAGCCTGGCCATCGTGGCACTGTTTGCCGGGTTCGGCGAAGGGTTCCGCGGCAGTACGCAGTATCTGCTGCACACGCCCGGGCTGCTAGCCAGTGAGTCGTACAGCGCAATCGTGTTCGTGGGGCTGGTGCTGGCATTTGCCGGACTGCTGCTGATGGGGCACGAATACCGATTTACCACCATCATGTATACGCTGACTTCGCAGAATCGCCGCTACAAGGTGCTGCTGGCGAAGTTTATAGCTATCAGTACGTTCGCTGCACTTATGACCTTGCTGATCACGTTCTTTTCGCCGCTGTGTACGATCATCGGTGCGCACCTGCACGGGCACCAGATCGGCCCGCAGACGTTTGATTATTGGAGTGTGATATGGCGCTGCCTGTTCTGCGGCTGGGGTTATGCCATATACGCATTCGTGCTGGTGGCCATCATGCGTAACCAGATCGGTGCGATCGTAACGTTCCTGCTGGTGCCGCTCGTGGGTGAAAACATCTTTACGCTGCTGTTCAAGCACTATGCTAAGTACCTGCCGTTCACATCACTGCAATCGATAGTGCAGCCAACAGGGCTCGGCAATCACACCACGGTCGGTCAGGCCAGTGCCACGGTGCTGGTGTATATAGCCATCGGGCTTGTGGTGAGTACTCTGCTGTTTTGGCGACGCGACGCCAACTAGCAGCTGTTAAAAATATCGCTGCCAGCCTGGGCGTGCCGGCATATAGTGGTGCATGTACTTAAGCAAGGAGACGCATATGGCACACGACAAGCGGACGCCTATGAGCACCGACATGAACGATATAGACATGAATGACATGTCCGAGATGACCGACCAGGAACGCGATGCGCTCAGCAATGAGATCGCTGATTCCAACAAACGGCACTCCGATCGCAAAAAAGCCATGTAGCGATGGCTGAGGCGTAAAAAAACACCCCGGACTATATCCGGGGTGTTTTTATCTGTTAGGCTGTTTGTGGTGGGGGCACTTGGATTTGAACCAAGGACCAATCAGTTATGAGCCGACTGCTCTAACCACTGAGCTATGCCCCCGTCAGAACCGGCAAGACAAACCTTCGGTTTTTCTCGCCGCGCGGGCAAAATGGAATACATTTTGTCCGGCTGCACTTTTCCCGGCTCCAGGAAAAGTGCTAACAGATACGAGTATACCAGATTTGGCCAGGTGAGATATACTAAAACTGTAAATGTTCGATAAAACAAACATCCAAACTGCGCTGGAACCGTATCTTGCAAAGGGCAAGCTGTATTTGCTGACGCTGCGCGATGTGCGTAACGTGGGCGTGTTGGTGTTTACGGTCATCCTGCTGTTGATAACGTGGAGTGGTATCAAGGCTATCCAGACCAACTACGGACTGCAAAAGCAGATAGCCAAGCTGCAGCAGGAAAACGATGTACGCAGCCTGGAGAACACCAACCAGGCATTCCAAAACCAGTATTTTACCACCGACCAATACAAAGAGATAACCGCGCGGCAGAACCTGGGACTGGGCGCGGCCGGTGAGACTGAGCTGCTGATATCCAAGGATGTGGCGCTTGCCCATACGGCAAGACAGACAGAAGTGGCCGCGGCTAAGACAGAGGTCCCAAAGCAGGCGGCATGGCAGCGGAACTTCCAGGCCTGGATCGACTTCTTTTTGCACCGCGGCACGACGGTGGATTGACAAGTGCTGTATCTGTTGATACAATTATAAAGTTAATTTTCCTGATAGCGTAGGCGCCAAGGGAAAAGAGCGGCCCACGCAACGGATTCAGTCCGATGTCTGGCGCGATGAGAAAAACTGCAGGTTTTCCTTATTACTAATGTCGCGGGATGGAGCAGCGGCAGCTCGCGTGGCTCATAACCACGAGGTCCCAGGTTCGAGTCCTGGTCCCGCAACCACGAAAAAAGAGTCACCTCGTGTGGCTCTTTTTTCGTGGTTACAGCCAAGATTTGAACCTGGGACCAACAGCGACGAAGTCGATGCGTAGGTATTAGGTTCGACCATACAAACACACGCGCAGGAACTTGTTCCGTGTATGTGTTTGAGATGTGCGCTGCCCTGGTCTCGCAGCCCATTTTGATGTTATGTAAAAATTAAAAGACCCCCAGCGGGTCCTTTTTTGTTACCATAGGGTAATGAAAACATATCTTGTTACAGGTGCATCTCGGGGAATTGGCATGGCTACGATAAAGTTGTTGGTGGCTCAGGGTCACAACGTATACGGCACATATAATAATGGCGAGGAAGTAGCCCATCAACTTGAGCATGAAATAGATGGGTTAAAGATGTGTAAAGTTGACCTCTCCAGCTACGTGAGTATTGATGGGTTAGGACAAGCTATGCATGGAGTTGAACTAGATGGCATCGTGAATAGTGCTGGCATATTTTCTGAGGTTGATTTTAATAATTTTGATGTCGCTGCATTAGAAAAGAACTTTCAGGTTAATGCCTTTGCACCGGTCTATTTGACGAATATGTTCAAAGATCAGCTGAAAACGGGTGGGGTAGTAGTAAATGTGTCCAGCACTGACGCTATGGTTGGATCTAACGCTGGTATGGGATATTCGGCCAGCAAAGCAGCAATCTCAAACCTTACGCTGAGTTTGGCAAATGTCTTAGCGCCACGAAAAATTAGAGCTGTTGCGGTCGCACCTGGTTGGATTGGCGATGGTATGCAGGCGCCACAAGAACTGCTCGATATGGCGGCTGATTACAATCCACTCAAGAAAATCGGCAAATACGAAGACATGGCTAATCTCATCTGTTTCCTGCTCTCTGATGGGGCGGCTTATGTGAATGGCACAGTCATCGTAGCTGATGGCGGTGATATGGCTAAAAACTTCATCCTTGAAAAAGAAGGCGAAATCCTTAATTAATAAGCGTGGCATATCGCCGCCCAAAGGGTTCACTCACAGTAAGGTTCCAATTCGACTGCGTCGGAGCAACCAAAATAAAACACCCACCTCGCCGTGGGTGTTTTATTTTGTCTCGGTTTCAAGCGCAGCTAACGAAGCCGCTCGTGGTATTCTTAGACTAACTAATGAGAAACAAAGGCTTGCATCACTCAGTCGGGATCATCTCTAAGTTTAAGGTGTTTGCTGCCTCGGCTGTGGCTTTTGCAATCATCACGCTACCAGTTACCACCGTCTTCGCTTCGGGTGGCTACACTTGGGCGCAGGCAACTGCTATGAATGGCATCAGCTGCTACGGACTGGCAGCGTCCACTACGGGGCAGTACATGGCCTGTGCTTACTACACTGGTGACATTATGACTTCAAACGACTACGGCCAAACGTGGGTCGATCAGGTGAGCTCGGGCGTGCATTACTGGCATGATATTGAAATGTCGGGTGATGGAAAGTACCTGGTGGCTAGCGACGGTGCCGATACGGTCAGTACTTCAAGTGATTACGGCGTTACCTGGACATTGCATACGGAGTTGGGCTCACCAGGCATTTCAGGGGTTGCCGTATCGCTGACGGGGCAGTATATGGTGGGTCTTGTCGCTAGTGGTGCCTATTTCTCGACCGATTACGGCGCTACCTGGTCAGCGCGTCCGAATAATCTCGCTAACAACCAATATAATGTGGCAATTTCCGATAACGGACAGTACATAACAATCGCTGATTCATCGGGTGCTGTCTATGTGTCAAACGATCATGGATATAATTGGGTTGCACCAAGCGAATTCACTACCTCAGGATGGTACGGTGTTGCCGTCTCTAGTAGCGGTCAGTATATGTTGGCTGGCGGCAATGCTACGAATATTTACCGCTCTGATGACTACGGCCAGACATGGGTGGCATTAACCGGCTCGGATAACAGCGCCACATGGTATGGCCTTGAGATTTCCGACAATGGTCAGCATGTGATTGCAATCGATGCGAATGGCCCACTCTACGAGTCGGCTGACGGTGGTCAAACATTCACCACCGACACTGATGTGCCAGGCTTTGCCTGGGAATCGGTTGCAGCATCTGCTGATGTGAGCCGGGTCGTAGCTGCACAGAGCATCGGTGCCGTGTGGGTTGGCAACAATCCGGCAAACGTGATCGTTGCGCCTGCTGTTGCATCTGGTACAGGCAGCGGAGCAGCTCCGCCAGCCGCACAGCTTACCAACACCGGCATCGACCTGAAATTCGTGACCCTAAGCGCTGCATTACTCTTAAGTGCTAGTATCTGGGTGTATCGCCGGCCAACGCTCCCACACCGTGGCGTGTAGTCTCAGCTTCGCAACTGTTCTGTCAGTTCTTTTTTGTTTTGCTATATACTACAACTATGAGCATATTTTATTGAAGATATGGCCGAAAATTAAATTCTTATTAGGGGAGTATTATGGCACTATCCGAGACAAAAGAGACAGAGCGTGTTAATAGCGGTGTTGGTAGGGACGGAGCGGTAGTAAGGGAGCGGACTAGTTCCGTTGAATCTAAGCAAAATCCTAAGATGACCATAGTAAACCTGGTATGGTACCTATACGGACTTGCGACAATTCTGTTAGCGCTGCGTATGATCTTAAAATTGACTGGCGCCAACAGCGGTAATGGTTTCGTAAGTTTTATCTACTCAGTCAGCGGAGTTCTGAGCGCACCGTTTGATAGTATATTCGGTGTTACGAGTGCGGAAGCGGGTAGCACCCAGTCGGTATTCGAACCTAGTATCTTAGTGGCGATCGCAGTGTACGCACTTATCGCATGGGGCATAACTAAATTGCTTACGCTGAACGAGGGTCGCCGCTAAGCCGTAATTCGCTGTCATCCATACATCTCACCTAGCTAGCATGTTCTAATTTGATTACATGCAGTCAAGCATAGCAAACAAAAACCTCAGAGAAATCTGAGGTTTTTGTTTGTCTGGTAGAGTCAATGTGCCTATCTGATGCTGGGTCTGATATCCATGTTTACCTCTTCCCGAAAATAGGGTCGAGCCCTATAGGAAGCTCCAAATGGTATCGCACCGTGCCGGTAGCAGGGGGTGTGAGATATCTTATTTCTTTATTTCGTGGATATGGCAAACTTAGTGTTGTAATCAGAGTAATTTCCCATGGCCCAAACTGAAACGAATCCAGGAAATAATTTTAAGGTCACCGTTGACCACATTGCCAGTTATGCGATTTTCACCATGGATCTCGGTGGCAGCATCACAAGCTGGAACGAAGGAGCAAAGAACATTTATGGTTGGAGCGAGGATGAGATCTTAGGCAAGCACATCAAGACGCTCTATAGCTCGCAAGCTAGAAAAAAAGGGCTGCCTGAGCGTAACCTTATGCTGCTGCAGAAACAAAACGTATTTGAAGCCGAGCTGGAACAGCAAAAAATGGACGCCTCGCAGTTCGTGGCCGCCATAACCATAAACCCGTTCATGGACCACACGACACACCAAAGGATAGGGTACTTGCAGATTGTCAAAGATGTAACCGCCCGGAATAAACGTGAAGACGACCAGATAAGTGATAATGATCTGTTGCGGACCGAGATAGAGCGACGCAAAGTAGTCGAGCGGCAGCTGAATCTTTCCAACCAAGAACTGGATGCGTTTGCCTCGGCCGCCGCACATGATCTGCAGGAGCCGCTCCGGATGGTTATCAGCTACTTGCAGCTGATAGAACGCCGATACGAGTCCAAGCTGGATACTGACGGCAAAGAATTTCTGCACTTTGCCGTTGACGGGGCAGAGCGCATGAAGATGCTTATCAGTGATCTTGTGGAGTACTCGCGTATCGATAAGATGGGCAAAGAGTTTGAAACAACCGATGCGAATATGATCCTAAAGCGGGTACTCAGTAACATCGAAGTGCTGACAGAAGAAAATGACGCTGACATAACATTCGATACGCTGCCAAAAGTCTGGAGCGAGCCTATCCAGTTGTCACAGGTCTTTCAGAACCTGCTCATCAATGCCATCAAATTCAAGGGTGAAAAGCCGCCGGTAATCCATATATCTGCCAAAGAGACTGACGATGATGTGATTTTCATGTTCAAGGATAATGGCCGGGGCATAGAAAAACGGCATATGCCGATCATATTCATGATATTCAAGCAGCTGGGAGACCGGGCCGATCGGCGGGGTAGCGGCGTGGGACTGGCGATAGTAAAAAAGATAGCCAATCGGCATAAGGGTGAGGTTTGGGTGGAGTCCAAAGTGGGTCGCGGCAGTACGTTCTATTTTTCAATTCCTAAACACAAGGAGCAGTAGGTCATGGACTATTCGCACATAACCCCGATAGAGATATTACTGGTCGAGGATAACCCGGGTGACACGCGTCTTATAAAGGAAGCGCTCAAAGACAGCAAAATTTACAATACGCTCAATACGGTGGAGGACGGGCGGGCCGCACTGAGGTACCTCAAAAGAGAAGGCGACTATGCACATGCAGCTAAACCGGATCTGATACTGCTCGACCTTGATCTGCCTCACATCAGCGGCCGTGAAGTTTTAGAACAGGTCAAAGCAGATACAGAGCTGCGGCACATACCCGTAGTTATTCTGACGGTTTCACCTTCCGAACAGGATGTGTTGAATTCATATGATATGCACGTGAACGCCTATATCAAAAAACCACTTGATCTCGACCAGTTCGTGAAAGTCATCGGGACTATCGAGGATTTCTGGTTCACTATCGTAAAACTGCCTGGGCGCTAAGATGCCGCCCGATGTAATACGGATTCTGCTTGTCGAGGACAATCCAGGCGACACACGCCTGATCAGGGAGCTGCTCAAAGAATCGGCAAATATCGATTACGCCATTGCGCACCTGAGCAGCGTCAGGGCTTTGCGCCGGTACGATGCAAGAAACATCGATGTTGCCCTGCTGGATCTGAATTACGACGATATCAGCGGCCTGAAAAGCTTCCAGCTGGCCTCGCGATACCTGGTGGGTATACCGATAATAGTGCTCACCGGGCACAATGATGAAGAGCTTGGCTATAAAATCGTGAAGCGGGGCGCACAGGACTACCTGATAAAGGGCGAAATCGATTCAAAGAATCTGGTCCGCTCCATCCGCTATTCGATCGAGCGGAAAAGTTCCCAGAGTAACCTACGGATTGCGCGCGGCAAGAACCGGGTGCTTAAAAACGAAGCGGTGCAATTAAAAGAGGAAAGTGACCGGCTGCGGGAAATCAACAAGACCAAGGACGAGTTCATATCGTTGGCATCCCACCAGCTCCGTACCCCGGCAACCATAGTAAAACAATATCTTGCCATGCTACTCGGCAACTATGCTGGTGAAATAACCGAGCTGCAGAAGGACTATGTGCAAAAAGCATATGAAAGCAACGACAAACAGCTGCATATCGTGGAGGATATCCTAGCTGTAGCCAGGCTGGATGGTGCAAACAATGCGATCCAACTGAAAGATTGCGAGTTAAAGCCTGTGCTTACCGAAGCACTGCAGACCGTCCAGGACCAATTAGTATACAAACGTCAGAATCTGGCAGTTAGCATGCCTGATCAGCCCGTGGCGGGACACATAGACCCGACCCAGCTAGGTATGGTCGTAGAGAATATACTGGAAAATGCGTCGCACTATAGTGACGAGGGCACAGAAATAAGGCTGAACTTATCGACTACGAAAAAATGGATTGAAATAGAGATAGCAGACGAAGGCGTCGGGATAGATGAAAAAGATATGAGCAGGTTATTCCAAAAATTCTCCAGGATTTCCAACCCCTATTCCGTTCAGGTCGGGGGCACGGGGCTGGGTCTGTATTGGGCGAATAAGATAGTCAAATATCATAACGGTAGGATCAACGTGAATTCTAAGGTAGGCGTGGGTACCACGTTTAAAATACAGCTGCCCATGACCGCCTAAGCGCGTGGACTTGTGCACTATTTATAAAAATCATCTTTCTGGCTTTGCCCTGTATATACTTTGCAGCTACACTACACGTATGATACGAGCTATAATTTTTGATTTCTTCGATGTGTTCCGCACAGACGGCTACAACCGGTGGCTTAAGCAACACGGCTATGTACGCGAGGGCGCATACCTGGAAGCTAGTGAAAAACATGACAGGGGTGAATACTCTGACAAGCAGTTTTTCCAGGCTATCGCCGATGCCTCGGGTGAAACGGCAGAGCAGGTGGAAAAGGAGCTGGAAGCAGACAATGAGCTGAACGAGCCGCTGGTCGGATACCTGGGCACATTGCATGGCAGATACAAGCTGGCACTTCTGTCTAACTCAGCCTCTGAATATCTGCGTGATGAGCTGGCTAGGTATGACCTGGAAAAATACTTCGACGAGATAGTGATATCGAGCGAAGTCGGCTTGATAAAGCCCGAACCGGAAGTTTTTGAGCACATCATGCAAAAGCTGGGCGTTCGACCGGAGGAGTGTATATTTACCGATGACAATCCCAAAAACACGGACGCTGCACAGAAGCTGGGCATACACGGTATAGTGTATACGTCCGTTCCGGAGCTTAAACGGCAGATCGAAGCGATCGTCGGCACTGAATAGCACGGTCCGTTAGCTGGTAACTGCCAGTGTAATAATTATTACCTCGCTGCGGTTGTGATAGCTGTATGATTACTATATCAACCAAAGGACGGAGAAGCTGATGTTATTAACAATCGCAGGAATTCTAATCGTTCTATGGCTTTTAGGTTTGCTAGCGCATATCGGCGGCGCAATAATACATATCGTGCTGGTCATCGCGCTGATTGTTGCGGTCGTGCACTTTTTGCAGCGGCGCAAAACCAAGATATAGCGTGCAGAGTCTGGCGAAAAAACCTCGATCAAAGTCGAGGTTTTTTCGGTATCGTTTGGTATAGTTATGTTCACTATGGCGACCATACACCGCTCACTACTTACTGACGCCCTCGTGCTGGCGGCGATTACTGCCATCGGTTATCTGCTGTTTCTGAACTATCAGTTCGGTATAGAAAACTACTATAATATTCCGGCTGGATTCAACGCCCTCAACCCGCTCGGGTCGCTCCGTCAGACACTGAAGATAGCGGCGGGCGTGCTGGTGATGTATGGTGCCGCCGAAGTGTTGGCCTATATCATTCCCGATTTTAAAAAGCCGTTCATGCTCCGGGTAAAACGCATCGTGGCAATCGAGACGTTCGGTATCCTGATGACGCTGTCCATAAGCAACCCCATAAAAGATGCCAACCAGAAAGATTTCTTCATACTGAGCGGTCTGGTTCTGCTGTGCCTGGTCATCAGCGATTTTGCAATCCCGTATGTCCGGCACAAACGATACCACCAAAACATGTGGACATTGTCGCCGAGTCACTATCGGAATACTATCAGCTATCTTTCCACGAAGTCCTACCTTGGCTTGGCATTGTTGGCTCTGGTGTCGCTATCGCTGCTGTTCAAGGTGGCAGAATCGAGCGGCTACGGCTATGCGGAGCAAAGGACCAACTACGTCGTTATAGATACGCAACCCAAGCAGATAGTACTGGTTGACTATGGCGATTATTTCCTGACGGCCCGGTATGACGACAGCTATCCCAACAAGCCGGCATACCACCCGGAGTTCAAGCTGCTCAAAAAGGATGATCTGGGCAAGGATAGCTTTACGTATCGCTACATTCCGCTCATTTATCACTACCCAAAATAGGTTTTTTCATGCCCCAGGGAACGATCGACTTGAGTAATGGGTTTACATTGTGCACAACAGTTTTTTATGTATACTTATAAGCATAAGAGGCGAGTAACAAAGATGAGAAAAATACCAAGAGTATTTGCAGCCCTGGCCCTGCTGGTCATGAGTGCTGCACCCATTGTCAGTACGGGCATTGCTTCGGCAGACAGCTTTTTAACTGACACCTTCACCGGCAATTCACTGAGCGGTTCATGGCTGAGCGGCGGTAATCCTAATTCTGCTTGTCTGACTGCATCCACCAGTACGACCGATGACATTCCGGGCTGTGACTCGGAAACGGCCATGGATACGGTGGGCAATGGTGCTCTGCGCTTGACGTCTAATGCGAATGGACAAGCTGGATTTGTGATAGACCAGACGCCTATCTCTACCGACAGAGGCCTGCAGATATCATTCGATATGTACCAGTACAACGGGAATGGTGCCGATGGAATCGCTTTCTTTCTGATCGACGGCTCACAGAGTCCGACTCAGCCAGGCGCCTTCGGCGGTTCGCTTGGCTACTCGAACAATAACACCGGTGACCCTGGTCTGGCCGGCGCATACGTAGGGGTTGGGTTCGATGTATTCGGCAATTTTTCCAATCCAGCGTATGGCACTGGTGGCCCGGGCGCTCAGGCGAACAGTATTACCGTCCGTGGTTCCGCTGGCAGTGGGTATCAGTATGTTACAAGAAAATCTGCCAGCGCATCGCTTGCGAACAACGGTGCGACGAGCCGTACGGCGGCAAAGCGCCATGTGATCATATCCATCAACACTAGCAATATCATGACGGTCTACGTGGATTACCAGAACGGTCAGGGACCCATAAAGGAACTCAGCAACATAAACCTGAACACCATAAATGGTGCCGGTTCGCTGCCTAACAGCTTGAAGTTCGGCTTCTCTGCCTCGACCGGCGGCTCCAACAACATCCACGAGATTGCCGGTTTGGACGCGGTAACACTTTCACCGAATGTGAGTGCCAAGGTTACGCAGAGTGGCACCATCCGCCAGGGTGAGACCGGGTCGGCTACGGTGGCGGTCAAGAACGACCCAGGTGCGGAATCTACCACCGGGGATATTACGGTTACCGATACGTTGCCAGCCGGCATAAAACCGACTGCGGCGTCCGGTACGGGCTGGACCTGCAATGTCAGCGGGCAGACGTTTACCTGCACGCGACCAGGCAGCGGTGCGAATGCGCTTGCAGCAGGCGTGAGCGCGCCAAGCATAAACCTTACACTGGCCGCTACGAACACGGCAGCCACAAGCCTGACGAACACTGCCTTTGCGACTACGGCCGATAACAACAGCGTGAATGACGCTGGCCTAAGTAACACGTTTACCATTACGCCTGGCGATCATGACGGTGCCGATACGGCTACCGAAAGTGCCGCGCCCAACAGCGGCGACGCTAACAATGATGGTACGGCTGACACGCAGCAGGCGAATGTGACGAGTTTTGTCAGCACGGTCACCGGCCAGTACGCCACGCTTGCGACCAGTGGTGACTGCGACCAGAACAATGATCCATATGTAAGTGCATCCTCCATCAACGGCACTACCGACACGTCGTATGACTACCCGGTAGGTATGATGAACTTCAGCATCACCTGTGATGCGCCGGGTGACACCACTACTGTTTCGCAGTACTATTTCGGCACGTATGATGCAGCTAATTTTGTGGCCCGTAAATACAATACCGCCACGCACACGTATGCGGATATCCCCGGCGCGGTGGTTTCCAATGTGGCAATCGGTGGGCAGACTGCACTCAAAATCACCTATAGCATAACAGACGGTGGCCCACTGGATGCCGACGGTATCGCGAACGGTACCATAGTTGACCCGGCTGGCCCGGCCATGAGGGAAGCTGCAGCAATCACTAATACGAGTGGTACGCTGACGGACACCGGCGTCAATATGTTGGCAACTGTCGGATTTGCTCTGTCCTTGCTGGTCGTGGCGTGCGGCATCCGTTTCTGGAGAACACAGAATAAACTCGTAGCTTAAGCAGCGCGTTAGTCTGGTTGATTGAAGGGGTAGTGTTTGATGGATGAAACGCGCAGCTGCCACGGGCCGGAGGCGTCATCAATGCCGTTTGGTGGATAGTCCTTGGCTTTTTCGCCGCCCCATTCGCCGCCCATGGCCAGATTGAGGATCAAGTAATAGTTCTGGTCGAACGGCCAATACAGCGGTGCGTCTGCTTCGTGGCCTGCCGGTACGGCATCTTTTTTGTTTACCTGATAGTACGGCTTGTGATCGAACGTGAAGGTGACACGTTCCGGCGTTCGTTCTACGCCGTAA
>Ga0247778_1000789_pt1 | contig 24828 bp, 22 predicted proteins | sample UWRJL049202B5_FD_179939 | JGI IMG/M metagenome (GOLD analysis project Ga0247778, IMG submission 179939) | Plant litter microbial communities from Arlington Agricultural Research Station in Wisconsin, United States - UWRJ-L049-202B-5 | ecosystem: Environmental > Terrestrial > Plant litter >...
CCCCCCCCCCCCCCCCCCCCCCCCCGCCGTCCTGGAAGCTGACCGCATACAGCCTAATCTTCATCGTATGACGTACCGGCTCGAACAACATCAACCCCTCCATCTTGAGCCACAGCGTCAGTTTTTTAACTCAACAAATACACAATGGCTCACCCCATGACCATCACCCTCGCTCCAGTCAAACAAGAAGACGTCCCCCACCTAGCAAACATCTATATACTAACCAATCTCCTCGACAACGCCCTGAAACTGAATTACCCCACTCCCCAGCACTTCATCCACGCCTCGACCTTAGCCCTAGAAATCCAACTCGATGAACCGTCATAGGGACATATCAAAGCCGTTGACGAATCTACCGGCACTGTCGGAGCGTGGGCAAGTTGGATGATTGTTGATCCGGTTAAAGAAATGGAGGAGAGGGAGGAAGTAACATTTAACGACTGGTTACAAAAAGAGGTGGATAAGATGCTGGAGAAGTAGGTGGGAGGAAAAGGTATATAAGTCGACCCCCCTAGCAGTGGGCACCCCCTGTAGTGGGCACCTTGTTTAACTTATTACAATTATCCCTACTATCTATCGATTTTTGAATAATTTTTGCAATTTTTAACAAAAAAATTTTATTTATAAAATCTTAATATAATAAATAAAAATCTAAGATTTTTTAAATATAATTATTAATAATATTATATAAATAATAATATTTTATATTTCAAAATTAAATAAAAAATAATATTTTATATATCGGTAAAATATTTAATAGATCACCATCTGCAACGATTGTAGCAACGACCTAGCGACGACCCAGTGACCGCAGCGACCGCAGAAACATTGTTTTCAATACTCCAATATCTAATACAGTTATATTATATAATTTTTTTTTTTTTAATTCATTAAATCCCTTAAAAAATATTAATATTAATATTATTATTATTATTATTATTATTATTATTATTATAATACGCTAGTATATACATGTAATAAAAGCGGGGCCCAGGACCAAACTTTGCCTAAAACGGCTAAATTTAATATTATTTAATTTTTTTGTGGGGCTTTCATAGCGTGGGAGCCTTATTGAGATTTATAAAAAAACTATATATTTTTAAATATTTAATATATAAAATATTAATAATTTTTTTTAAATCAATATTTTATATATTAAATATTAATATTAAAAAATTTAATAAAAAATTATAATTTTTTTAATTTTTGAGTTAATATAAAAATAAAAATATATTTAAATTGCCCTAAAATGAGGTAATATTATTAGTTAAAAATTATAATTTTTTTTTCTAGCAATATTAATAATGCCAATAACGATCTAGTAATAAGTTAATAATATTAGTAATAGATAATGAATTTAGCGACGCCAAAATATTTTACTGATATAAAATAGATATTGATTCAAAAAAAACCTAGATTTTATATAATAAAAAGAATATTGTTTTACTAAAAAAGAAATAAATTTTTATTTTTAAAATTAAAAAATAATTCCGTATTGATTTTATATATATTAATAGAATTATAATCAAAATTATTAAAAAATAATAATCTAATAATTAGAAATATTAATAAATAATTTATTTAAAAAAAGTATTCATATAGTAACAATAATTTAAAATTTAAAAATTTACTATTATTAATAATATAATTATAAAATGATCGAATTTATATATAATATTTATTTGATTTATTTATGTTGTTATATTTTATATATTTTATAATTCTTCGATTTAATAGTTTTTTTTATTAAAAATAATTTATTATAAATATTGCAGTGGTGGAAAAGGGTATGTGTCACGTGGTTCGCTGGCACGTGCCACCCAGCATATAAGTCGTTTCCTGTAGCTAGGCACTTGCTTCTTTAGACAATATTTACCTATTGCTCTCCCTCCATATGATGATTGTATCTGCCCTTACAATATATAAATATTCAGAATTTAGAAATTAATATTAAATTTTTATAAATTAATTATTAAAATATTTTCTCAATTAATAATTAAAATTGTAAATTAATAAGATTTTGTTATTATTCAATATAAATATAAAATCCATTAATTAGAATTAAATTTTTTTTAAAAAAAAAGATAAATATTACCAAATTTTAAATTTATTAATATTGAAATTATTAAATTACATCGGTAAAATATTTTGGCGTCGCTAAATTCATTATCCATTATTAGTATTACTAATTTATTATTAGATTATTTTTAATATTATTAATATTGGTAAAAAAAAATTATAATTTTGAATTAATAATATTATCTTATTTTAAAATAATTCAAATATATTTTTATTTTTATATTAATTCAAAAAGTTAAAAAGTTATAATTTTTTATTAAATTTTTTAATATTGATATTTAATATATAAAATATGAATTTAAAAAAAATTAATTATATAATATAATTGATTATTAATATTTTTGCAATTATTACTATTATTAGTTTATTGTTGGGTTGTCGCTGCTATCGCTGCGGGTGGTGACCTACTAAATATTTTACCGATATAATAAAAAAAATATTATTTTCTATTATTTTATCTAATTATAGAAAAATAAAAAAATAATAATAATCTTAAGTAATGTGTCTAGAATTAAGTGAGATGCCTACTACAGGGGGTGCCCCCTACTAGGGGGGTCGATTTAAGGTGTAAGGCTTGTTTTGTGCTTCCTGGTTTTCAGGGGAAGGGAATGGGTAAGAAGATGGTAGAGTGGGGGAATGGGGTTGCTGAGAAGGAGGGCTTGCCAATCTATTTACTTGCCACTCCTGATGTAAATCTTTCTAATTCTGTCTCTTTCTTGCGTCGGACTGTTATTTGAAGTGTTTGGGAAGACGCGGTGCTGAATGTGGGGTGCCGATTTCCGCTTTATCGGAGGTATGGGTTTGAGGTTCTACAAGACTTGGATGTTGATTTGAGGAAGTGGATTGAAGGCGAAGATAGTGGGTATGGGATATATCGATTTCGGTTTATGGTTAGGTTGCCGAAAAGCCTGGGTGAAGCTTTAAATATGTGTTTGAGCTAATAAGTCCAATCGATTCCAATTTCCCACCAGAACTCACTTCAGCCCTCCCAAGACCACATGAATATAATTTAGGATGTATCACAAAATACCTCTGCCAAGAGATCTTCATGGATTCCTGGTTCTACAAGCTCAGGACGTGGAGGTTCCGGCTACGGAAGCTCAACATATGGGGTAACTTTCCATGCGAGCGAGAGCACCGGAGGCAGCATTTCAAAATTCTTATACTCTTCAGCTGTTCAAGAGATGCAACTGTTCGCTATGTCCTAAAGTGTCGGACGCAAGACTTAGCTAACATTCAGATCAAGCTCAATGATAAGCAAAAGCACTCTTCCTCCCTCCTTCAGTAACTCGGGGGTTTAGTTTTCCTCCCGGTACGCTTCTGATAGCCTCTCTGGGTTAAATAGATCCTTTTCCATGAATTCCATAAATTCCATCTGCTTCAGGCCATGGTCGGCGGGCGAGGGGCCCGGCTTGGGGAGATCTGGTGGCTCATACCACTGATCCCCTTTACACATGCAATTTCCAAAGCATAATGTACACTGCCGGTCAGACGAGACACATTTGGCCACAAAGTCTTCCAGTCTGGCGATCTCCATAAGCATATCACTTATCTCACGCTCTCGCAAGGGCAACTCCATCGGCTGAACCCCTCTGATGACATTTTTTATACTATTGGCGGCATGACATTTTTGCGGCCTTCCCAGCATTGTGCTGCCGTCCTCCTTCGAATTACTGCGGATCGGCTCCTGGCCGGGCGTTCTCAATACCGAGGGTGATAATGCCCTTTTGGCCAATCTCACGAAGTCAATCCCGTTGTCGGACTCCGACTTCGACGCCTCAAGCTCAACCTCCAGGATTTGGCTCGTGTTGTCCGCGATTTCTTTTTCTAGAGCTTCACGGTAGCGGAACAATTTCGCTGATAAGAGTAGCCCGAGTGAGTCTCCCAGTCCGTCGATACCCTCCCTTCTCAAGAACTTCTCGATGGCCGAAATGAGATGCTTTCCAGAACTCAAAAGATCACTCTCGAAAGTGTAGGCATAAATTCCATAAAAATATATTTCCCATGAACTCCATACAGGTGGAAGTGGTTGTAGTGTCTTGAATCGTGCGAGCACAGGTGGGAAAAGCAGGTCCACAACACCAGGTGAGTGTCGACGATAACACATTGCTATTTCCATGGCGTTTTGAGCAATTTTGAGGAAGTATGTTTCCTTATCTTTGTACTCTCGCTTTTCCTGATACAGATCTAGGAACCTAGAGTAATGTTCGGGCCATTTTGATCGCTCACTTGATTTAACTTTATCATATAACGCACGAAGGTGACTCAACAGATCTACAACTTCGTTGTAGCTTTGAGTTTCACCACTCGTGAGTTCAGCAGCATAATAGTTGACAAGTATGCATTCAATTCGACTCACTCTGTGATCGTAGGACCAACGCTCTCGCGTGCAGGAGAATTTGTACCTGTTACTGGAAGGCGAGTGGATGTGTCGAGGACCACTAGTTCGACACACGTTTTGAATGGCAAAGATAAGAATCTCGTCATAACCTTCAATTGCCTGTTGATAGAGATCAAGAGCCTCGTTGTCATTTCCCGTACGTTTCAGCGCATCAGCCAGGATCTCAAGGGTCATCAATGCCCCGCGCTCTTTTAGGCCAAGCCACTTCTTGTAACCCATAACCACGAGACTGCACAATGCAACATAAAGATCAAACCGATTTTCTAGCCGTTTATACTCGGCTAGTTGGGATAGCTTCTGATAGACAGCGATGTTGTCACCTCCTTCCTGAAGCTTGAGCTGAGCTTGCATTTCGACGGCCTCGAGAAAGTTCAATGCGATATGTGACGAGTCTTTGTTATTGTCGTCCAAAACTTCACAGGTCTGTATATTTCCAATATTTGGTGCCGAAAGCCCCAATTTCGAGCTCGGTTGGACTCTTCGACCACGGGATGTGCTTGGAGAGAGGTCGGTACATGCATCTCTATTGAAGAGACGATCGTTGATATTGGGTTGAGCATCGACGTGGTCGGAAGGGTCGAGAAATGGGTTGTGTGACGAGTGGTGAGGAAATCTTGGATTTACAGATGAGTTCCCAAGAAATTGAGACACCTCAAGTCCCAGAATCCGTTCCGAGATCTCGTCCACGCAATCTATCTTTGGAAAACAGTCGTCTTCGGCTCGTGGGGTAGAATAGGTGACGGCTCCTGGAGTTTCTATCGAAATGTTAAGTACGAATTTCATACGGTTTTATATAGGAATGGAGAAACTTACTAGCACTTGGAGATGCTGGATCCGATTCTCTAATAACCTTCCTTCTCTTGAAATTTTCTATCTTCTTCATAGGCATCTGGACATCGTTGTGACATACTATAGTGTCTTTGCCCTCTTCTCTCTTCCTCTTGTCTATCTTGGCGACGACGATCTTCATCTCTGTTAGTGTCAGGTGCTTTTCGTACCCCCATTCTTTTAACTTCATCTTCCACTTTCGGGGGCTGGATAGAGATATTAGCCAGCTATTATGCCAACAGGGATGATATCATGACAGAACTCACGAAGCTTTGAAATGATGCCGCTCATCAATCATTACCATGGTCTTGGGCAAGGTCTGATTCTCGTCCATGTATATCCTCCGTACATCTTCGCGAAAAGACTCCCATTTCCGATCGCTAAGGGATTGTAGTAGTCCCTTTTGAGTGGTTTGAGAAGGGTTTTGGCCTGGAATATCAAGGTCCATTGTATTGTCGCCGAAATTTCGCAGCAAGAAAACCAAAATGCTGAGTTCTGTGCAAGGAAATTCAGGATTTGGGTGAAAAACTAGGAGCAAGATACAAATTCCAGTGGCAAGTAGGAAGAAGCAACTCAATGTGTCCGAATTTTTTAAGAGGTCGAGCCGCGAGGCTGCAGCTGTTTCAAAAGATACAGAGGATGCGGAAGGGAAGCGAACCACTCAAGATCTGTGACAAAAGTGCACACCCAATGAGGTGATGAGGTGAGCGCCAGGTATGCTACTCGCGTAACCATGTCATTTCAGGACCCACTCTTTCACGTGTAATTAGTCAGCTTGCGTGCTGACCATAAACGAGCTGCTATAGGAAAGTTGTAAGAAATGCGTTGCTGTCTCTCTCCCGGTCACCGGTTTTATCAAATCGAAGAAGCCCGTGAACTCCATTTCTCCTTGATTATCCTTATTAAAACTTGATATAAGTGATCTGAAAGAACAGAGGTCAGATTAAGTGTAATTGGCTAAAAATGGAGAAATTCAAACACGTAATAATATAACAAATTTTATTCAGGATGATCAAGCTTGGCTTAAGTGAGCTACTCGAATTGCTCAAACAAGTTGATTGAGCCGAGGGTGATTAGCGCCTAAGCAAGAACGGCAAGTTTACTAACTAAATACGACGGGGAAGAAAGAGAAAATTGATCCATAATACCAGATTACTTCTTGTGTGCTGTCTTCGGGAGCCGATTCACCTGTCGCTTCCTGTATGAATTTGGTACCAACTAAGCCGAATTTAATCCTACTTTAGCAAATTTGCCTTCAATATCGACCAGCTCTTTGTACCATGGAAATGAAGCTTTTCAATACACGTCACTCCTGAGTTTTGAGATATGTGAACTTCGGTCCACAATCAGCTGTTTGTTAAACGTTGCTGTGCGGAGGGATCAAAGAGTACGTAAGTCGGAATACTTTTAAGCTTTACATGTCTAATTATCATTGATAGAATAGGTCAGCAAAGGGGCTCGCTTGGAAGCCAGTGAAAGATAGACAGTCGGTTTCAATTAGCTGTGGGATGCCGAGACTTAACATTCCGCTATTGAGAGCCGGAATATTTAGAGGGCAGGACTCGGATCAGGCTACTTGAGTATATGACGGGAAATAACATCTCAGAAGCAGCCTCCTCACTTCCGAGGCTTCACTCGAAGTACCGAGATCTCCACCTACGTCTTTATTTCGTCGAGCCAAGGTAGAGCAGCGCCCGGGGAATGAAGTTCACAATAACTGACCCCTATCCATCTTTCAACTCATGCTTGTGAAGGGTTAGTGCATTTCGAGTCGATCATAGGCCACTTGCAATACAGTATGGAGAGAACGCCGTCTATTCCTGAATTTTACACGAGATACCGATGTTGAACACAGCCTAATCGCTCAAAATGAAGTGAGCCGGATATATCAAGAGAACCGTAATCGTTAATGAAATTAAACTGTCAATTTGACACTGGAAAGTTGACCATTGGGGGATTGTAAATACAGAAAGAGGAATTGCTCATTGTGCCAGTAATTAGAGACTCGGGGATTGATATTGTGATGAGGATGCTGCGAGCGAATCGGTATTCGCGGCGAGAGAGGGGAGAGAGGCTGAAATGGGACGTTTGAAGGGGTGAGTCTTCCAGCCAAGTTCGGCATATCACGAGAAGAACAGACAGGCCCCCAATCCACCTCAAGTTCTCACGGCTTCATCGGTGACTTCTCTGGAGGGAATTCTGAATATCGATGTATCACTGGCTAAGAATTGATCGATATCAACTCTTTTTGTCCAAAAATCGGCTCTTCACTTCGAAATTGCAACATTTACGATCACCTTGATTGCCCCCAGTCGTGGTAAGGATAATTGCGAACATAAAGGCCGCAAAATGCCTCGACATACCTGCTGTATGTGCCGTGAAGATATCGAGGGGTCCGACGAGGGGATTCAACCCCGATTCTAGTCTGGAATTGGATTGGACCTCAGGCGTCGAGGGCTTGATTGGCTCTTCACAAGTTTTGAAGATAAGACTGCGAGTGGAATAATCAACTCTGAAAGAGAAACACTCGATGACTTTACTGGATTAGTCATTGAGTTTTCTACCCATGCTTCATCCATTTACCCTATTCTGTGCACGTCCGAAAACCTCAGTATCTTTGTTGATATCTACTAGAATGACTACAACCGTAGCTAAGAGTCCGAATACATAGAAACACAGCAAACTAACCAGTCATTGGCTACCAATAATCCTGGGTCTTGAACGCTTCTAAGGATCAGTCGTTAATTCGACCTTCTTGCTGCCTTCCATCACATCGAGAGGCCAGATTCGCAGGTTTCTTCGACGATGATTGTTGACGATACGCAAGTCAAACTTTAGTTGATAACTTCCCAATTTCCAGCTTCTCAAATGCCGTCGCTATTCCCTAATTCTGAGCAAAAGACCCTCAATGTGGCACTGTTTTTCAACGAGCTTGCGAACGACTCAATCTAGACCACGATGACGTGACACGGAAGTACGCCTCGTTATCAAAAAAGGGCTGTTCTCCTTTCACTGGCAAGAAGCCCATTGTTCCGCTCTCGAAGTCCTGGTGACCTCAGATATTGGATTCGGGGGGTCGTTGTTAAGAGGACTATGTTCCGTATGATTGATTCGATTACGCATGACCAGCAGGGCCCATAGTGTCTTCAGAGCTTACGACGTAACATAAGAGCCACAGAGTTTCGAATTTTAACAATGATGAGCGCCAGCGGCATTCTTAAAATCTGTATTCCGGGGGAAGTCTGAAATGATTCTGACTTCTTGCCCAACTTCCACATTCATACCACCCAATTGAACGTCACTAATATCATGCGAAACGCAGTATTTTCTCGATATGTGTGTGTTCCGATGATGATAAATGTCCTTTGGACTCATAGCTTCTGCATATCTTGTTTTATTTAATCACCTATCGTCCTTAGCCTTCACCGCATTACATCAGTTCCATCGTTGAACGTGGCTGCACCATTTTACTCTCATTGACCCTTGTTCCGACCTGCGCTAGAAGAAACCCGCTATGATCTCAGCTGCGAGCTCATTATGTAACTCTAGAGTGTCCAAAGTGGGGCTTTTTAACCACTTCCATGTCGCCGTAGTGACTTCGTCCTGGAGCTTCAATCATGCGAAGTGTCATAGTAAAACTTTCGGCCGATGGAACTACATTTTGGGAACAAAGAGCGTTGTCTGTGTCCGTGGGGTAACAATTGTAAGCCCTGGACTAGCGAAGTTATCGAGATCTGCCGTTGAAGGCTACCTAGGTAGATATTGTGGACTGGAGGTGCCACCGAGCAAGAACGAAGTGAAATAAGCTGGGATCTCATCAGGTCCAAGACTTGGGAGTGGACACAGCGGTATAATTCCTTCAATCTCTGTATTGCAATTGAAAAGAGAGCATCTGAAGAGCGAAGAATGCCGATATGGTAACATTTGTATTGATTGATAAATAACATCTGCTCCACCGTGGTCCGGTGAAAGACTGGATAGTTCAGACGCTGATGTGAGATTATAGAAATGCAACAGGTTTCAGGATCTTCAAGGCTGTGAATCTACCACTTACAAAAACAAATCAGCTAAACGCTATAAATTTCATTTTCGGCCCCGGTAGCCAAAATGCTCAATGCCTGTTGAGAATTTTCAAAGGAGGTAATCACTGCACGGAGGGACTTACTGGAAAGATGGGAACGAGAATATGGTTGGTCGTTGATGAATGACCAACCGTTGAAGACAAGGCTGAGCTACAACTGGAAAATTTGACGTGAGATGCCAGAATTGTAACCTGGAAAGGAGGAGAATAGCCCTAATGAAATGAAACGCGGGCATTATTTGGGATGTGGGATCATCGAATTCTTTTTATTACGAAGGTGATATGTTGCCATGAAACGAGTACAATCATTCAAAGGGCCCGAATTATTGCTCAACGACATATCCAGGCAGTAGTTATGAATTGAATTGTTCAGCTACTCCTGCACGGCAACATAACACATTACAGAGTATATCGTGTGACTTGGAGAATCCCTTAACTTGCGGACAGAATTGGAGATGACTAGAGCTGTAAAATTTGCTAGCGAGAGCTGTGGTTAAATATCTCTGTCTAGGTGACCAAGAAGCCCTGGAACCCGCGTTATCAAGCAGATCAACTTCTAATATTGCCACCTTCTTTTGTGAGGAGCATTTTGACGGGATCGTATCAAAAGTGTGGAGTAATCGGAAGATGTGACATATGCTCTCCCAAGGAATTCTTTATCCTCATAATCGAGGACCGTTGGAGAGACCGATGAACACAATTAGCCTGGAGCATTCAGCAACTAAGCGTAGGCAAGATCACCTCACGTCATGCACCATGAATGTTTAGCATTTACATTCAGCACATTTTCCTAGTCAGACTTTGATTCGTAGCCAGCACCCAAGACATGTTAGGAATGAATTCCAGATCTTTGACCCTTTGGCCTCAAAAAGGATTCGGGGGATGCCACTTACTAGCTGAACCCCCTTTCCCTATTGTCGTCAAGAACCAGCAAAATCTGCGATCTCTTCTTTCTTCGAGACGAAAAACTAGTCCGTTGGCTAATACGTTTCCGATACTTTGAACAACGTACAGGCAGTGCGAAGGTTCATACTGGGAGGATGGTGATTAAGCTGCGTCGGCTGCCTCATGTTCTAAATTGAGGATATGACGCAGTGGCTATGCTCAAATATTGTGTATATGTGACAATTCTTTGGCTTTTCTATCCAAGTCAAGCAGTGTCTCCATCAAACCATTTCTTGACAAGACTACATCATTCAGACTGCTCCCCAAAATCGCTTCTGGCAATCTTGCACGGCTCTGGCTAATCCCCAAGCTCATCAACCATGTCAGCGTCACGGTGAGTGCTTTGATCGAAGCTACAATTGAAGAACATGGGAATGGGGATGGGAGCACTGCAGACTTAAAGAAATACATACCATTTCATGTAAGTCAGGCTACAAGCTACTTCATGATTTTGCTACTTTGGTGCCGATACCCTGTATCCTTTGCAAGTTCCATCCATGACAAAAGCCCCCGATACATCATTTTAAGGGGATGTACAACAGCAACCTCCTTAGCAACTCCATAAGTAAGCACAGTATGTACCTCCTATCCACGTCCCAACATTCAACTGACTTCCATAGCCAACCCTGCACCCAACGCATCCATAACAAGCTCACTTCGCCCGCGGTCCGAAAACATCCCTCAATCCAACATGATTCTTAGCATCCTCTAAACGCCGACGCATGGCAAGATTCGTATTCATAGCTTGCGGCTTAAGCTGTAGGGCCTTTTCGGGAGAATGTCGTGCCTCTATATCCTTCATGACGAAACCACCCCTCTTTTCCTTGACCGGAGAACCCGCAGTGAGGGCTGCTGGTTTGAATGCGTTCTTGAGACCGACATGTTCTTTGGCATCGTGCAAGCGTCTCGATATGGCCAGATTTGTCGGCTTAGCTTGCAGCGCGAGTCGAGGTTGTTTCTTGGGAGAGGCTGGAGCTTCTGTCTTGGCTTTTTCGTGGTCGGACGTACGCAGCTGATTCTGTTGGGCCTCTCCTCCAGTTTGCTGCAAAGTCTTTGGCATGGTCGATTTTCTGGGCTTAGGCGGCAGCATGGTTCGTTGTTGTTTCTTCGGAGAGCCTTCTGCTTCTTCTTGATCGTCGCCCGAAGTATGTGACTGATTGTCTTGGGCCTCAGTGCCAGTCTCCGCAAACGAGGAGGTGGATGCATCACCCCTATGCTTTCTTTTTGATCGAAGTGACTGAGTGCGAGAATTTCTTTCAAGAATAATCTGTAGAGGTTCCTCCGGGGAAATGGCCGGTGGGTCTGGAATGGTAGATGTGTCTTCGTTGCTTGTTGCCTTTCCTCCGTTTCCAGCAGGCTTTGTGACCAGCAGGCTTTGTGCCTTCTTTTTTGACTTGGTTTTGTAATTCGAAGCAAGGAGGCTCAGCTGGAGTATGAGCTTCTCTTTTTTCGTACCTACGAGATTGGGGTGCTGGGCAAAAAACGGTGCTGTATTAATGAAGTTCTGCACGTACTTTGGGATGTCCTCGGTTTTCAAATCATGCAGCTCGATGCCAAGAGAAGCAGCCTGGGCCTCCAAAATATCCTTGAAAGCATCTTTGAGTTGTGTTCCCTCATCTGCGGTGAGTCCGCAGACCGCGACGAATCGCTTCATGGTAAAGCCCCCCGTCATTGTGGATTATGATAAATGGAACGGCTCGGAGAGTAATTCGTAGTCTGGAGGGAGCAATATGAGGGGCAGAAGACGTGATCGAGGACGTTCAAGTAGGGAGAGAAGAGAGAGAGAACGCAAAAGGAGATGGAGAGACGACCGGAAGAGTTCAATGAGGCGCTGCTGTAGGTGTAGTTCGAGAGGAAGGAGAGGACTGTCGTGGATGGAAGTGAAGAGTAGGAGGTGGAGGAAGCTTTGTGAATTGATGCAGCGGCTGGAAGAAGATGTCAGTTGTTGTACGGTGAATGCCAACAGATCGAAGGTACTACCTACTTATCTGCTAGCTTGGCTGTTTTCCTGCCTGCGGTGTTGTCGCTGATGCAGTAATACAATGCAGGTATGCTGAGGTGGGCAGGGATGTCGCTGGCGCTGGACGAGAAGAACAAGGAGGAGATTTCGCGGTTGCTGGTAGTTGTTGCTCTAAAGCTGAAGTTCTGGCTAGAAAGCTCCGAGTAAATGGGAGGAGATGTGATTCTTTGAGGAGATCTTGCGATCACTGCGATGATTTTATGAGGGAGAGCAGTAATGCACCCGACAAGAAGTGGAAGTGGAAGATGAAGTGGAGATGATGTGGAAGGAGCTGGTGATTAAATCTCAGGGCAACGCGAAACCTGTGGCGCAAGACGACCAAAGTCGACCACATTCACCGCGACTTCTGGTCTTGTAGAAAGGCGCAGGTGGCGTGTCTCCCAGGTACTTGTGAGCATTTGTACTGGGGCACTTGTTGAAGGAGACTTCCTGTTCTCTAGAGCAGCGGATTCTTCACAGCGACGAGGAATTCAAAGTCGACCAGGCGACCAGGCGACTGAGGGGAGCTGTAAGTTACGAAGGTGGGGTAGTCGACCAGATCAAGTATTGTCGACTAATCGAGGTCGACTCAGGAGTCGACCGCACTATGCTTGGTCAATTTGGAAAGTCGACTAGTGCTGGTAGGTCGACCGAGTTCAGGAAGGCGACTGGGATCGGAAAGTCAACCAGTCAACCGGGCGACCAAGAGCTGCGAGGGTAGTCGACCCCACAAGTGTTGTCGAGTCAGAAGTCGACTTCGCCTGTGGTAAGTTTGGAAAATCGACTGTTATTGGCAATGCCGACTGGGTTCGATAAAGTCGACTCCGTTCGGAAGGAAAAGGTCGACCGAGGCGGAGTAGTCGACCACAGAGGCTGGAAGCTGGAAATTGGAAGGCGACCAGAAGATATGCAGGGAATTTTGTCCACGTGGCTTCTACCTTCGCAGCAACTTTAGGCGCTGCAAGATCTGCACTTAAATCATAGAATTAGATTAATATGACTTACTGTCTTGCTTAGTTCATTTCATGGTTCTTCTCTTGTCGGCCTCCCAAAAATACGAGATCTGAAGCCGCGAATTGGAAATTGGAAGTCACCTACTAAGGCAATCATCCACGGCGACCAGCGAAAGTCCACGAGCGAAAGTTGACCAGCGAAAAGCGACTATTCTGAGCAAAGTCGACTAGGAGGGAAGGTCGACCAGGATCAAATCGACTATGAAGTCGACTACGTGCAGAGTCGACCGGGAAGTTGACTAGGACAAAGTCGACTGGGAACTCAACCAGTCGGAAAGGCGACCACTCAGAAAAGGCGGCCCCGCGAAAGGTCGACTAGTCGACCTGGACTTATTGGCCATGCAAAGAGGCGAAGCAGTTGGAGAGTTGAGAAAAGAACAGGAAACAAGAGTCAAAGCTCAAAATCGAAACTGCAAGATTTGAAATCCTGAAACTGTAAATGGCAAACTTATAAGAAAGTCTGCACTAGGAGAATCAGCGGAAATTGCCTTGAGGCCAAAAGGTCGACCACTCAGAAAATAGAATCGACTAGGAAGAAAGTCGACTAAAGAGAAGTCGACTAGAGCAAAGTTGACTTGGAAGTCGGCCACGTGTAGAGCCGAAGCCGATCAGGAAACAGTCGACTTGGCAGTCGACCACTGCGAAATCAAGTACAGTAAACTCCATCACTGCAAAACCAACCTGTATAAATTCGACCACTCGACCAGAAATTCAAATTTGGCTACAAGCCGAGAGATTTTCTGTAGGTACAAATGAAAATTTTGCAAAATCGTGAATCACAAAGCTAGAGGCAATTTAACAAGGCGCATTAACACAGGAGCCAAGTCTGAAGTTGTAATATCGGAAATCGCAAAGTCGACCAACCCACCAGCTCAGTAATCCAAAGTCCACTATCGACCAACAAGTCGACCAGACTTTTGCAAGCACATATCAACTTCAATAGCAACATCAGAAACATTTACGTTGGAAACTGGCAACTTCGCAGATTCACCTTTTTCCCAAGGTCCCCAACAATTGGAAAGCCGGACAGTCGACCAATACAAATTCGGCTGTTGACCAGCATGTCGACCAAAAAGTCGACCAGACTTCTGCAACCGCAAGCGCACACATTCAAAGTCAACAAATACGACAAATCCTCACCACAATCTTACGCGACGTCACGCATCTCCATCCCTAAATTGTCCTTCACCACTTGAAACCATGGCATCATCCAGTGGCAGCTCTGCAGACGAAGTCCTCTCAATCCTCCGTCAAGCTGCAGCGGGGCAAATCGTAGTGATTTCCTCCGACGCGGCTAGACAGGTATGCCGCATCTCTACTTCCATTTCCAGCTCCATTGGCATTCACCTGTGCACAGTGCTAACCTCTTCACCTCTCCCGCAGATGTACGAACGCTTCGTGAGATCAATAGAGACCGACAAAGAATGCGCGCGCCTACGCGCCGAAGCAAAAATCGCACGAGTCCAGCATCTTCAGCAAGCATGGCACATGGAGCACCACCGCACAGCGCGAATGAACATCGAGAACTTTGTCCCGGACCCCAACATGACCGACGAAGATCTGCGGAAGCTTGCGGTGCATATCACGATGGCGACGGCAGAGCATTCTTTCAACGCTGTCATTGGGTATCTGGCAGTCTACAAGGACACAATGGAGGGCGAGGGGAATGGCGAGGCACGGCGGGTCGTCGATGAGGGGGGATTCTGCTTGATGGCATTGCTGAAGACGGATCCAGAGACTTTGCAGGCAGAGAACCAGGACGGGCGATTATTTGCGTGTGTCTGTGATCTTGAGCAGTATCCATGCATTTGGGCGACGCCGGTGGTCAGTGAGAACAATGCACAGTTACAGATCAAGTACCGGAGCGCATAAAGAGGAGTAGAGGAGAATAGGAGAGGAGAGAAGTAAAGGAGGACTGATTAAAAGAGTGGCTGTAGGACGTCAATCACCAGTACAGCTTGGGCTTTTTCAATTACATTACATGAATCAATGTACGTGGCATACAGATGGGATGAGGAGGACGGCAAGCGGTGTTTGGAGTTTTCAGGAAGGCTAGGAAGAATTGTACAGCATCGTGGCATAATGATATAATGGTGGTAATGATAATGGCAATATTCAAGCATCAAAGAAGGAACACCGGCTACGGACATGGTGATAATGAGACTAAAAAATTAATGATGGCCTTCAAATGATGTTCAAACAAGCTTTACCTGGCTCACTGGTTCCCCCCGCTTTGTGGCTGATGCCCGCTTGTCCTGTGCCGCAAAAAGTCTAGGCCTTTGGAAGATGCACTAAAAAGTCGACTGCGGTCCCAGTCGACCGGCGGGGCGACCAACTTCCCGGAGTCGACCAGCATCCCAGTCCGACTAGCACCCAGTCGACCGGTTTCCTAATCCGAGTTTGACGCATCCGAGTTCGAGTTCGACGCTTCTGAGATCGAACTTCGACGTATCCGAGTTCGACTACCGTAACACCCAGTCGACCAGCATCAGAGTTCGACTAACACCAAAGCTTCGCAGTCGACCAGAATCCCGGTGGACCGGCTTCCGCGTCGACCAGTCGACAGCATTTTCCCATCATTCGAAATCGAATTGCAGCCCACCTTCGTCATCCCCACTCCCACTGCAAATGCCCACTCCCACTCTTCCAGCGCACACCACCAATTCCGAAGCTTAAGTCTGCATACTTCTATATGATGCGACAGCTCAACACGCATGAAATGATGGCATCCAAGGGACAGGGACCTCGTAGACCTCCTTAAGACAGCAAAATAGATGGCTGATGGTTCACGACGGGCACGAAGGTATTCAGCAGTCTTTGAAGAGGGCAATGGCACCAGCAGCAGGAGAAGCAGGGCTAACTTTCTGTTTTCAGGCGAGATTGAAGGGGCGAGATCTCTATCACCAAATATCTTTGCTGCACAGCAATCCGCATTCTAGCAGCATCGATACTATCAGCTACGATATGCTTTCCTTCCACGCAGAATTACGAATCGCTCGACGTCTTCGCACTGCGCACGGTTTCGACATTCTACATCGAGGAGGGAGATAGTAACGAAGTAGGCTGAGAGGTTGCAGGCAGCCTACGACCACTTGAAGCAGGGTGGGAGGACAACGCGAAAGCAAGCAGTTCTAGAACACAGACGATGAGCGAAGGTGATAGATGGAACGCTGAAGAGCCATCTCGGGAACATTGAGGTCAGTTTCGCATCGGCAGAATTCATGGCAGCATTGACAGACAAGATGTGTTCACGATTTTGGGGGAGGAGCGGGGTCAAGAATACTTGGCTGGCATATTGACTGAGCCCCTCAGATGCCCATAACTATGCCAGAGATGTCCAAGAGACCTCGAACAAGCCTGGTAGAACTGGCTATTCCTCCTGCTTTTCCTGCTGGTAGCAGGAAACTTTGTTGAAGGAGCTCAGCGCTATCGCAATCGCTGTCTCTTTTCCATCGCCTTCCCAGCATCGCTCCCTGTACCCAGAGCCTGAGCTCTTCCCCACGCTTCACCAATTCCTCCAATTCCTACCCATCCCGCCGTATCACAACCCACAATCAGTACTCGATGATCTGAAGAATCATACCATACGCTACCTCCAAATTTCGAGCCAACATATCTCTCTTCTCATACGAACGGATTTCTTGGAAGAACCTGTCTTCAAATTTGGACCAGGGGATGGGCGGTATGTTGAGAGAGGGGCCCTGCTGAGGTTCTGGGCTTCCACAGTCGCTGGGGGTCTTGTCGATTGTATCGCTCTCTTGTTTAGTTGAAGCTGGCTGCTAGTTGTCTCCAAGGAGCCAACGTATCATCCCGCGAGCGTTGTCAAAATCCTGCGATAATCTCTTCATGTCTTCGTCTCTCCGGAGCACTCTTTCCGAGACCTCGCGTTCCAATTTGGCCCACAAGGAGCTGGTAGTGATGCTTGCTGGTATGGGCAAGTTGGGGGGGATCTATTGATCGCCTGGATCACCGAGGGCGCTTTGTGGTGAAGTACCCGTCCTGATCTGTACGAGAGCACCAACTGCATCTCGGACTTGGTTTTGCGAGCACATTTTGTGCCTCGGATCTGGAAAGGGGATGTAGATTTTGTGCTAGAGATCTCTGAAGCGGTCGAGAGGCTAGCAGGTAACGTTTCTATAGATCGGGTATGCCTAGCTCCAAGAGATCATAGAGGTAATATGTTCCTTTCTGTATCTTCCTTGAGGAGATCAGTGAGTTGGTCGAGAGGTTCGTTTGTAATGAAGCGGCGGGTGAAGATTGGGGACTGCAGGTCCCCGGAGGCAAGTAGCCGGGAGTGGTGTAAAGGACACAGAGAGGACTGGTCTACTGGAGAAGCCTATGATGGAATTTCCAGTTTGAGAAGCCGAGTCTTACTTGCGAAGCTTCATTGTAAGGTATGCCACAAAATCGTTCCTCTTCAAATTGATACGAGTTCAAATTCGAGTCAAATTTAATTATTATGCAGACTCTGCAAGTCTCATAAATTATCGAATATACAAGCTTTTATGCTTTCACATTTCTACATCCCCGCTCCTTCCTTCATTTCAAGAATACTTTCAAGCATTTCCTCTCGCACCGTTTAATACGATTTCACACTCCTAATAGTCGCCATCAATCATCTCCAGCCCGCCGTCCTCCTCTCGTGCCACCGTCCCGTACTACAAAGAATAATGTCGAAGAAGTAGAAATATTACTGATCAGGTTTGGTTTGGGAAAAACGCGGAAGATGATTTTGAACAGAAATATAGGGCTTATCTGGAGGTAGATAGGGGTGATATCAATACCCATATACTCAGGATTGATTTTCCCTATCGCTGCTTCCGTTTTAGTCTACGGACGTGAGCAACTTGCTGTTTTAACCTGAGCAGAGGGTGAGCAAGCCTGAGCACGCCCCGAGTCAGCCTGAGCACCATAATGTGGAACCCATTTTGGCCTCCTGTGTGTCCCCGGCTATAGTTTCCTTGCCAATTTTGCCCAGGAATCCGTTTTTGCTTCTTCATAGGGATTCTGCGGGAACAGATTTTGGATTGTTGAATATTAAAGGCTCGGTCTTATACAAAACAGTGCCGCTAGCGGCAGCGTTTTGTATAATTATAAACTATTTAATTATATATTACAACCAAAGCCTGTTAGAACTGGATAAAAAGTGGATAAAAATAAAGCCCTAAATTAGGGCTATAATAATGACTATATATGTTCCGTACGATAATGTTTGCTTATTGCGATATAGGCTAGCGAAGAAGGGGCCTATAGATAGGAGTAGCGGAGGATAGTAAAAGAGGCCTTCCGGCTTCTAGCCACTCGCATGCGACGGTAGCCGCCACGGCCCGGTTGTAGCCACACGCGAGACCCAAAAGTAAGTTCCGTTAAACTTAACCTTGTGTTCTAGATTGCTTCTTTCCTACCTTATTTATATGTATATTTATATATCTACTATTTTAAAAGGCGAAACTAATATTTAAATAGGTAATTATATCCTATATATATATTCCAATACTTGTCTACTAGCCCGAAATCACTAGGACCCGGCGTAATGCCGTAACCCGGAAGCCTGAAGACATAATGAAGAGGCTAAAACAAAAGAAGAGTATACTATATCCCTTCAAGTAGTGGTTGTCACCAAAAATAGTGAGAAGAGATCTTGTATTGGTTACTTTTCTACTTAAGAAACGATCTTGCACTTATGTACTAGAAGTCCAGGCAGATCACCCGACTAGAACTAGTCATCTGATTCACCACTACAACTCATATTAACTTCGGAGTTGAAAGCTCTGGACTGTTGAAAAATGCCCAAACCTCCGGCCCCACCCATGAGGCTTCACCGTTCTCTTCGGGAGCGGGTTTATCGGCTGCCGCCTGGATGTGGCCCCCGTCGTGGGCCGCCCACCTAACCGGATAGCCCGTTTTGCAGCCAGTGGCGGCCGTCGTGATATGCGTTCTGCTGCCGGACGCGGGCTCCTTAGCGCCCGCCATAGAAGCGCAGCCGTTGTTCTTGACGAAACGGTCACGGAGGGAACGGCCGCCCGCAATATTCAGGGTGCCGTCCTTGATGCCGTGGATCCCAAAGTAGGCAATAGGGTCATTGCCGCCGTCGCAGCCCGAGAGCACGCCGCCCGCGATCACGGCAACCGCGCGGAACTGCTTGGCGCGCGCGCAGGCAATCGAGTAGGTCATGGAGGCGCCGTACGAGAAGCCGATAGAAAAGCGTTGGCCCTGGTCGACGCAGAGGCCAGCGTCGATGTAGTCGTTCATAGCGTCGATAAACTTGAGATCAGAGCCGCCGCTGTTCGCCCAGCCGCCATTAAGGCCCTGCGGTGCAACGAAGATGGCCGTCTCGTTGGCCAGGATTTGCATGCCGTAGTATTTCCAATTCTTAGACCCGGTATCGCCGCCGTCGGCGACCTGCTCCATTCTCCCCCCCACCCAATGCAGGCCGTAGACTAACTTGTATCCTTTGTTGTTCTGGTAATTCTGCGGCACTCGGATGGTGAACTGGCGTTGGGTGCCACCGACCGTGATGGTCTTGACACCCGACGTGATGGTTGGGGCCGAGCCGCATCCCGAGCTGAGCGCGGCGATGGCGACATCCGTCAAGGACACAAGCCCTAGGAGAAGGGAACTAACGAGGCGCATGTTTGTTTGCAAGTTTTAAACGATGGAGTAGAAGAACAGCAACAGCAATCTAGAACGAGCATAGACGAGCTACTAAGGTAGGAGGTTTTGGAATTTAAGGGGACGCCATTGTAAATATATATGCGCCTTATTGTAGTAAAACGGATAAATATTGTCTATAGTAGTTCGTGGACGAGGGCAGGACTCCGACCCTACAAATGGATTAGATGTGATACTATATTACGGAAGGAGGATACTTCTCGCTCCGCAACGGAGGTTGGTTTTGGACATCCTCCGTGGCTCCGGTGGGGGCGGGGTCGCTGTATTCTCATTTCGACTAGGGGACCAGAGAGGTGGGAAAATAGCATTTAGAATGACAAGCAAAAGATGCGCTGTGACGCGGGAAGCACTACTCATGCGGCGGTTAATTTATTAAAAGCAAATGTCTATATAGCATATTCAATACAAAGCTAATAGCCTAAAGGCCGGAAGCAAATCTATGTAGTCCACTACATAAACCCCTTCTATATCTAAATATTATATGTAATATAGTTCGCTTCTAAAGCTGCGACGCTAAAGCTACTATTATAGCTTATAATATAGTTCTAGCTAAATTTAAAAGTGTTGAAGGGGTGTGGAAGCCTAGAGGCTAGTGTGAGATGAGTTATGTGATAATGAGTCATGTGCCTTGCACATGACCAGGGATGGACTGTATCATATGGAGATCTGTCCATACGATGAGTAGCAGTTCAGTCAATGTATTTAGTCCTCGAACCTGTCGAAAGGTTATGAGCCCGATGTACGCATCCCGTAGTGGGCCGGAAATACAGCTGCGTCTCCATCACGTTTATGTTAGCAGGGGCCATGGCAGCATTTGGGTTAATAATGAGCAAGACGTTGTCATTCATGTGCACAAGGAGAACACGAACCAGACGATGATTGCAAAAAACCTACTGCCTGATGAGCCAGTCGTTCTTAAGCATGGCGATATGATCAAGATTGGCGCTCCACGTTCGAGCACATCCCAGACCAGGCCGCCGCTTCCGGAGATCAATCTGCTGATGGATGTTCTTTACTTGCCGGAGGAAGATGTACGAACAGATGAACTTGGCTCAGGTATGTATGGATGCTCGCAACTATTATCCTCATCTTTTCCGAGCATACATACCTCTTCGATTGCTTCGAAAATGTGAAAAAGTAAGAACGCTAACCGTTTGTTCCAGATGACCAAGTTGGAGGCTCCTCACAGAATTGAGATGTTCTCAACCAAATTCACGGCTCCTCGAATGGCATAAATAGCCAGCCGGTGTTGCACTCCTACAGCTGATATGTACCAATCTGGCCTCAGATTCCTCTTGCCTATATCATATCTCACATCGATTTGAACAGCACGATACTTCGCCGTCCAATCACAATCCTCTGTGTTCTCCTCCTCGCTCTGCTCTTTCAGCGTCTTGATCTTCTGGCTTGATAAACTTCTTTTGGGAATCGTCTCGAATGTATTCCCCTTGGTCACAAAAGTTGCGACAAAGGTGTCTTTTCGTTTGTCACACATACTGCGACTTGGTCACTCGGTTCGCTTTGATACCTCCCTCTGAGATGAACAGTAACATCACAGAGGAAAGATTCATTGCCAAAAAGGGGTGCGATTAGCTGTTGGAAGAGGAGTGAGCGCCAGCGGGCAAATTTCGGATGCTTTGCTTGGCAATCCCGGAAATGCAGCAGCGGAGAAGGATCTGGTTTGACATCAAGGCCGAGCCACCGCTACTACCAGAGCCTCAACCTCATTAAGTTCGTGCTTGTGCTCAAAATCTTGTCGATCTTCACACGGTATTTGTTTCACTATGCATATTTGCAGAGAAGAGGCGAGACAGATTCAAAGGAAGCGTAAGAGCCTGGAAAATGGGGCTGAGAAGGCAATGAGAGAGGTGGCGTCGCTCTAAACCGTACAATTTCGAGACTGCCTATCTCTTTAGCCGCAATAGTCAGCACTGCTGCAACCGGAGGTCCTTGAGCGATTGGGAATGGCTTCGTATGTCTGGCACCTTCGAAAGCCATTGTCTCCTATTATTCGGAAATTACAATATCTCCAAAGCAATTAATGTACTTAGATGAGGAAGCCGTGTAAATGGGGTTGATTTCCGTACCTTCGAGGTCTCTGTTTCTCAGTGGGCACCTTCGGCCTGGACTTTGAAGTGACGGATAAGGGGCTATGTTTGCTAGAGTGCGAAATCTTACTGTAGGGGGTAGGTTCTTCTCTTTTCAAATGCTGACATGGAGTCGGATCCTCTTTGTCCATCCGTGCTCTTGTCTCATATTCACAAGCAACAATCATTATTTTGGCAGAGTGACTTGGTTTTAATTCAACCAGCTTCACAAGAGGTGACCAAACTTAGACATCATATTCGAGATGTCCGGCGAGATAACTTTACCCTAGGTGTTGTTCGAGTTGGACATTAAGCTGGCAGCACTGTGCATTGAAGCTTCCGTGTTCAGTCTTGATCCTACTCAAGAACACAGGCATGCAGAAGCGTAGAGATCTACACACGGGGGGCTCACCATGCGCGCAAAGTTGTCAATATCGTCAGACTTCGGCGAGGCTCCTACCCTCAGCGGTACCAGCCGTAATCATGGATTTGTCTTTCTCTCGTACCCAACTTCAGAACTCCACTACACTACAGCGAGTTAACAAGTTGTGTAAAATACGAAAACATTTTCACTGCTTCGGCTGTCTGATCTCCTTGATACCACTGATCAGGATGTCGTTGCTGCTCTTTTCTTCACCACTACTCTTCTCGGCAGTGCTGTCAAATTTCCGGGCTTTTTCCTCGGCATTCTTCTTCCTAAGTCCTCTTGGCTTGGCTTGATTGAATCAGAGGAGTTTCTCATTTTTTCTTTCCTTTCTTCAGCTATAATGAGGAAAAGGAGGGAATAGGTCAGTGAGGGGTAGATCACCCAAAATCTCGAAAGGATGGGGTGTTTTCCCACTCTTTTTGCTGCCTTGATCTCCTAGGTGGTTAAGCTCTCCTTCCTTATTCTTCACGGCACCTTGGATTTCCTATGCGTGAATGGAAATCAGGAATAGACGCACACTAGGAAATTTAGATCGCTGCTTCTTCGTATGGCTTTTGCCCCGCAATCTGGATCTAAGCTGGTCATTGTTTTCATTGGAAGCCCTAGCTATGATCAGTATGTGAATGGCCCTCTCAACAATATTTAGGATTTTGGCCCGCGGGGAGATGCCTTTTTCATGTCCATCAACTTTCATATACTCTACGCACCCCACCGTCAGCTGAGAAATATACACTTATCTGAAGCGACAGAAAACGTACAACTGGATTTTAAAACTTTTATCATCAGTTCAGAGACATCTTATTAGTTATTGAGTACTAATTCACAACCCAGCATCTTATATCCCAAAGGCAGCACGCAGCAAAGTTTTACGAGTGCACTAGCGCTGAACCCGTCGATCATTTTCGCCATGAGTGGCCTTAAGATGAATACAGCCACCTTTGAATGCGTTGCTTGATTACTTACCCAGTATTTAACTGACTAGGTTGAGATTTCAATCAGACCCCCGGGTTGTGAACCAGCCAAATCAATCGCAAATACCGCACTGATCAATGTTCCATCTCAATCAGTATGGATGGCCTTGCCCATGATCATGATAACAGCGTGATCTCGACTGCCTTGACGGAAACCTCCTGCCAGCTGTCTTCTAATTTTTTTTCACCTCGAGATTTAAATCTCCCCAGCCTCAATATGCATTGCGTCAGCTACAAAAGCAAGGCACTGTTATGAAAGACAATTAGGGCGATGCGGTTAGTTTCTACCTTCCGTCTCCGGTGATTGCATATCAATTAGGAGCTCCAGACGACCTGCTTTGCACAGTACTCTCTTCTTGAATCATTGCAAACTCTAGGCTCGAGTCTGTCCAGCTTTCCTAAGAACAACTGCAGCGTTTGCGACGGCCTTTTCTACATTTATGACCATGTCATAAATGATTCGAAGCCCCGCGTCGCGTTGACTCGATGTTGTGATAATGCCATGCAGATCACACGTGGCAGGGCCGACGCTCCCGCTTTTTACAAAACGCTTGAAAATCCACGGGTGTTTTGGACCTGGTCGAGGGACAGTAGGTTCTTCGAATCGAGGACGAGAAACTGCTGAATTTTAGGAATGAAATCGAGGAGAGAAAGAAATTTCACTTTTCTGATCAGAGTTCTTGTTTTTATATTCACAAAATATGAAACCATCATCTCGCCCCTTGAAACGTTCCTTTGGGCAACAATGGGAGCGTCCTTCACAGCTTTCGGGCCACATCCAATTCCTGGTTATGACAATGATGATGCTGTCCTGCATACCCGAGTGACAGTAATGCTCTATCGTTAGCTTCTTGAGGCCCCAGGCACTCACTGCTGAAGGAAGATCTAGTGAAATGCCAATTTCGTTTGGTGATAGCTGGCAGACCGAGGCTCTAGACAGATCAATTTTGCAGGTCGACTGGGCTAGTCGACTTCCACACGAAGATTTGATTTGAAAAGGATGCAGTAATACAAATGCAAAGCATAACTGGAAGGCATCTTCATTTTCATTTTTGACTTACAAATTAGATATGGCGGCCTTCCCGTGGCGGCTGGGTGCAAATTCAGCGCAGGTTAATGGTTGATGGCAGAATTTGTAGTAGCTACCTGGTCGACTGGTCGATTTCATGGGGAGTGGTCGACTTTCTGGGCTTGGTCAGCTGGTTGACTGGGCGACTGGGAATCTGGTCGACTTTTTCCTGTAGTCGACCTTTTAGCGCAGTCGACTCTCCGAGTAGCGGTCTGAAGAAAGACTTGCTGCTGCGACAAACGTTCAAATATCCAAA
>Ga0247778_1000790_pt1 | contig 24787 bp, 20 predicted proteins | sample UWRJL049202B5_FD_179939 | JGI IMG/M metagenome (GOLD analysis project Ga0247778, IMG submission 179939) | Plant litter microbial communities from Arlington Agricultural Research Station in Wisconsin, United States - UWRJ-L049-202B-5 | ecosystem: Environmental > Terrestrial > Plant litter >...
ACAGGGGTGGCACTTCGCTAAATATAAAGGGGCTTCAGAGCCTTCTAACATAGGTACTTCCTAATTTCTCCAACAAACAACATCACATCTTAGCTTTATATTTCTGACGATAACAGCAAGTTTTGACTGTTCATACCCCCACAAAGGTTAGATATTTGATACAAAAATGACCTCTAAGTCACGTGGTTCCGAGCGCCGCAAAAAAATGATGACGCAACGAGAGCTTCCCCAGATTTATATCAACATTTCCATCGAAGTGACCCCATGTCAACAAGCTTCATCACTCCCAATTGTTTTATCACCTCATAATGTCTTCAGCCAGATTGGTTCTACGCTCAGTGAGACCTTCAATGGTCTTCACAAGGCCAATGTCAATGACCTCCCGTCTAATGGCTGGGCCCGGAAACGCCAAAACACACGACACAGCAGCAGACCACCGCAAGATCCAATCCGAAAAACCACTCAACCCCCATATGACGAATACTACTTCAACAATTGCAAATGAAATGCCGTCCGTGGGAGCGGATAAGGCCCCTCCCGAGCTCATCACCTCCGTTGATCCGGACTTTACGCCCAAGGACTCAGTGCCAGAAAATACGGAGCGTATGACGGGTGGCACACAGACGGGAGCCCCTGAAGATGGCCCCAATGCTGAAATGGGAGTGGGAGAGATGGAGGGTGCGAAGATAAAGATCGAGCCTCTGCGAAGGACAGGGGAGGATGCGAATACTATGAGAGCTAGACTATTATGTTCGCTTTCTCTCCACCAAATACATACATATTTTGCTGACACATTATCGCTCAGATCAAAGCCGAAAGAGAGGAACACTAGAGAGCGACCTCTTAATGTCGACGTTCGCCGAGGCACATCTACGAGAAATGACACCAGCACAAATGGCACAGTTTGATCTATTCCTAGACGAAAATGATTGGGATATCTACTACTGGGCAACTCAAGAGCCTACACCAACATCACAAGAAACAGCCGAGGGAGCTGGCCATGGAGCTGAAGGTGCGACTGCCAGTGTTGCCGGCATCAACGGCGCGCCAGAGACGGATGCGTGGCGACAAGGGAAACCGAGAAGTGGAGAGTGGGCACAAACGGTTGGGACTTTTAAGCCGGCGTATCGACCTGTACCTGCAAGGTGGAAGAACAGTGAGATCTTGGCCATGCTGAGACGACATGTTATTTCTAGGTCTGCTGGTGGGATCCATGAGGGATCGGCGGATGTCAGTGGAGAGGGCTTGAGTCAAAGTGTTAAAGGAACCGGTGGCGGTGGTAGGTATGCCCCAAACTATTCTGAAGGATCTGCTGACAGTATCTTCGTAGGTATGGCTTTTATGCCTCCTGTATTTTCTACTGATCGACCATGAAAAGTTTCAGAGCCTTAGTAAATATGTACATCAGATATGAATTGAATGAATTCATTGTTCCATTATACCACCATACATATACATTCCATGCCTGAGAGAGTAGTGCTCTCGATTGATACATTCATATTCTGCACAATCTGCAATTTACCGGTCATGGGATTTGGCCGAATCTCCGAGGGAAAGTGAGAGCGTGCCGAGGAATTGGATATCCGTGGTGGCAAGTCACCATTCACAATGGTACAATTCAGGGTCTTCGCCTCGAATTCAAGATACTGTTGTACGGTCTCGTGCGATGAAATGCAGGTACCCGCTTCCCGAGATGGACTGCGAAAAGAAATGGGTGGCTGCACTTCAGAATTGATTTGCAGCGTTCGAGGTGGCTGAAATAGCATTTATTCCCAGCCTGCATCCAGATTCATTTCTACTCTGACGAGGGTCGTCGCTTAGAGATCGAAATCCGGAGCCATGGTGTTGGGAGGAATGTGGATATGCGCCTCCCGCCTTCGCGAGAAATGGAAGCATTCCACATCCCGCCACTCATGGCCCGGTCAGCCCTCCTCACATACTCAATGGCTGGTACTCAGAATGCATCCTGTTCATTCTGGAATGCGTTTCCTTGTTTGATTGCAGTGCAAACTATCAAAAATCACGTGTAGCACGTGTGATTTTGGGGAAGATCACGAGAAGTCTTCACATTCCTGAGTTTTCATTGTACGGTTTATGTTCAGAATAATGCAGATGGCTGGGAATATCTCGAGGCATCTGATCTCTGCATAAGTATCTCCTCTTGGACTGTTTTGTCATGTTTGCTCCCTCATCACATTACCTGCCTTGCATACCAACCTCATACCTGCCCTGCCACAAGCCACTTAGCAGCCTATCTCAGCCTTCACATATTCCAACATGTCTTTCTCCGCCGTTGCTTCTTACCCGAGCGACAAGGGTTCAGACTTCTATGGACAAGGGTTCGAAGACCTCGATAGCGACTTCTTCGAACAGTTCCTCACATTCAGCAGCCCTGCTCACAGCGAAGGGCACGAATATTCTGCTATTCCACAAGTGGAATTTTTAAAACAATCAATCAGCGACAGTCACGATACTCTCAGCTCGCTTGACGATGATACAAAAACCTCCGGTGACCAGAACTCCTGGCAAGGCGAAGGCGACATATGGGCGACCGGTGCTGCCTCCACATCAGCCTCATTAACAACCAACCACTCTCAAGGCAATGGCCTCTATTCAGAATTATCCGGAAGAGCCGCAATCTCAGATAGCGAGTTGCTCAGCCTTGAAGGAATCACTCTAAACTCCCCTCATATAGGAGCGCATTCGCAACTTTCTCTCCCATTATCTCCTTCTCCAGCTACCGCTTCTGCCACTCGAAGAAAGACTCGTCTCGTCGAATCCCTTTCCAAAACATTCAAAAAGGCGACTGGCAGTATCGAAAAATCTCTTCAAAGCCCTATACGCAAACCTAACGCTTCACCCAAGATGGGACGTGTTTCGAATCACAGCCAAACGAGTATTGATCAATGGGGTCATAAGTTTCAGGCAGACGTATTGAAGTTCAAATTCGATTTCGAAGACAACCCTGTCGCTCTGCTCTCAACACCATTATCTACAGACGCTGCCGAGCGACCAGAAACTTTGGACGAGATCCTTGAGATCAAGACCGAACAACCCAACAACTTTGTTTACAACACCCAGCATATCGATCTTGATGCAGAATTTGAGGCTCCCTTGACGACTCCTATACTCAGCAGCGATCATTCCCGAAAAACAAGCGGGGGGGAATATGGCTACCCAATCACTCCTCAGTTCCAGAATAACTCTGCTGTCTGGTCACAAGCACCTTCATCTTCCGAACGCAGTACATATGGAAGCCGGAGCATATATCCACCCGCTGATATGGATACACCGGTATGGTGGAATCATGCTTCGACAGCACCAATGGCCCAACCATTACCAACTGGCTTCCACACCAACCCACAGATGGCAACTAAGAGCCTTGCCCACCAACTTCAGAATGATCTGGCATTTGAGAACAACGACATTGCATGCAGTCCATCCATTATGGAATCTGGACTAAGGATTCAAATGCCTGGATATAATTCTCAGCAATCTTTCGTCATGGGATCATCTCCGCCCATGAAACAACGAGGCTTCTCCAATTCTCAGCTGCACAACTCTCAGCCGCAAAGACAACACGCCCGCCGAGCATATAACAAAGCCTCACCAAGGCAGCCATCTCAATCAAGTCCAGTGCGCAAAAATCGGTCCCTCGAATCAAGCGGCTCCGAATCCCCGTCTCCTAAATCTTCTTCGACGGGATTCCACGTCCGAAAGCGAAAATCGCCTAAAACGAGCAAACACTCCACTCCAAGAACCCCACCTGGACAAGGAGGATTGGTGGACTTTGTCAATTACACACCGAATGACAGCAAGACGATTCTGACTGGTGTTGCCCCCAGTGGGTCGTCAAAAACGAAGGCACGGAGAGAGAAAGAGGCAATGGACAAAAGGAGAAAACTATCCCAGGCAGCACTCAGAGCTGTCAAAGCTGCCGGTGGCGATGTCGAGAGCCTCGTTGAGCAGGGCTTGTTTGCCTGATCTGTTTTTTTATTAAGTTTGGTACGATAATGGTGCGTAGGGATAGGATTGCTGTATCTCTTAGGAATGACAGTGAGTGCCAATTGTACATCATCATAGCAAAATATTTATTCAATTTACATTTCATCTACTACAATACGAATTCGATGATTGTAACGCTACTTCAATCTCAACTTCAAAATGTACCTCGTCATTCAATCCACCGACAACAATTTAGAAATTGGTCTGCTACGTGACGTGAGAACTTTGATCAAAGAGCCTCAGCCTGACAGAAACACCGAGTTGGGATGCTGGGCGCACAATTCCAGGGTGCTGCAATTTGGCTTATTCCGGCGACGGTAAATAGGTAAACAGGCGCGTACCTTTCCAATAAAGCCCAGCCCAGCCCAGCCCAGCCCAGCCCAGCCCAGCCTTCTTTCTTTTCTTTTTCTGTCCCGATGTTCCAGAATAAACAGACAAGTGGGCTGTTTCTCGATTCGTTATTTCTGCAGCAGGCCGCAAACTTCGATGATTTTCGCAGCCCCTGTTGATCCCACTTTCTCCCCTGTTCACTGGCATCTCGTGGGGAGCCGCAGAACCGCCAGACGGGGTTCAAACAAACCCCAGGCTCATCAGCCCTACGAAAACGCGACCGAAATTTGAAACGACACACGACACCCCCGACCATCAAATGGCATCTTGATTTCGCAAGACGCTGTGAGCAGGATGCTGCAGCAAAAATTGACGTACCAATGTTCTATTTCCGGCATCGCGGCGTTGTCAACTGTGCCTCATTGGTGCAATCCCGCGAAATGAGAGACTTGGGGCCATCCAGACAACGCCTCTTGGCTCTCAGCCCCAAATCCATCCCCTCTGGCGGGTGACTGCCAAATAATGGAGACCATTGCTATCTCTGCCGTCTGCTTCAATTCTGTCAACGTTTCAAAAACCTCGAAGGAAGGATCGACTTTTAAGCATATCGATTTGTGCTGTCCTTGCAACACGCGACCCGTTTCAGCTGTGCGACGCGCTGTGCTTTTACGATCAGCCTTGCGGTGAGCCCTGCGGCGATAACAGGGTCTCGAAAACGTGGTGAAAGTTGCACGAAGTACGCACCACACCCAGTCATAGAGGAAGGCAACCAAACTGGTACCCGGAGTATTGGAGTCGAATAGTTACTCTGGATTTGCTAGGCTGCTACCCAAGACTGTCTTCCAGTCGAGGGAGGGCTGATGGGCGAGTCGAACACTGCTGGGTAAGATAGAATCCAAGAGCTGGTTCTATTTGGCTATTCACAATTTATCGGTCGAGTCTGACAAGCCTCTTCAGCAACAGATTGATTCATTGCTATATGTGGATTGAGCTCGGGATAAATCAGGAATAATAGGGATGGCCAATTATGGCGGAGGCGGTGGCTACCCGTGGGACAATCCAGACCCTGTTCGACCAGACTTGAACCATAAATTCTCCTCGATATCTGCGGTCAGCTCTATGTCGAGTGATGAGGGACATAGGGATTCAGTGGTATCACTTCCCTCGCCCATACTTGGTGCAAGATCATACTCTCAGGAACAAATCGATATCAGCCATGTCCAGTTATCCTCCATAGAAGGCTCCGGGGTAACATCCCCGAACTCGAATCGGTCACCGGCAGCCCTACCTGACGCTCTTCGGGTTGGGACATCCCCAACTCCATCAAGCGGTTTCTTCAATTCCTTCCGAAGTGCAAAAGGGTCATATGAACCGTTAGCTGCTGGGGATAGGTCCAGAAGTGGCTCCACATCTAGCCAAAAGGGTTCGAGACGATTTTCAACCAAAAGGAAAGGCTCTTTACTGGGAGCGAGACATGATTCTATACCCGAAGGAGAGGAAATTGATATGGGTTTGTTGCAAAATGCAGTACCAATGTCTTTTACCCCGAAGCATCAAACCCGATACTCTTCGGTGGAAGAAGAGTCAGGTGAGGTCGATGATAGTGCTGGTGTCGACCTCACGTCCTTCACCGGCCCAATGAGTCCGATAAGCCAGACCCAATGGAAAGAAATCAACCTTCGGGAGCAGAAAGGAATCTTGACTGGAGGTTTAGGACAAGGCTGGACACCAGATGAAACTATCACAAGCACCGATCTTTATGCGAGCGCTCCTATGACGCCTCGAACACCTGGTTCAATATCTCGCAAAATGTCCTTTCGGTCGCCCGGGATAATAAGACAACCGACGCTTCGAGATTTGGCACAAAGTGAAGCAAATAAAAGAGGCCAGGTCATAAAAGTGATTGTGGAAGATGAGTCGAAAGAAGACGAAGACGCGGGTGAACCGGGTGCGGTTGTGGATCTAAGCTCGATGACAGGCGCTGCCAATGCCGGCACCAGATCACTCACTTTCGATCAGATAAGAAGACCCAAATCACTTTCATTGCCAGTTCCAAACGCCGAAGTGTTCTATCCGCAAGCGAATTGGAAACCTTTCTCCATGCGGTGGCCTTATCTGACACTTTTGATTATTCTCAGCGTCACATTGGCTGCTGTTCAAGAGTACCTATATCAAGTATCCAGCCGGAAGCCTCTTTACGAGTTTCAAACTGCTAAGGAGCTCGATACTTGGGACTACTTCTGCTTCAAATACTTGCCAACCCTAGTCACTGTCACTTTCGGTATAATGTGGCAGGTTACCGATTTCGAAGTTAAGCGGCTTGAGGCTTATTATCAACTATCCAAGTCCGGTGGAGCATTGGCAGCAGAGTCTATCAATGTCGATTATATTACGTTTTTCAACTTCTTCCGGCCTTTCAGAGCGATGAAGTATAAGCACTATGCAGTGGCTGTTTCCTCCATGGCAACTCTGATATCAGTATCACTAGTACCCACTCTACAAGCTGCATCCATCAAATTAAAACCAGATCGGGCTACTCGCAGAGACGATCCAAATTCCCTCAAGGGAATCCATATTGATGCAGTTTGGTCGAGGGTTCTCAGCGTCCTGTTGATATTCGTCGCCATCTTTGGGTGCTTCTTGGTTTGGCAACTTCAGAAGAGACGTTCAGGGTTGGTAGCCGATGTCAAAGGGATTGCAGGCATAGCTGCAATGGCGAATCGAAGCCACATTCTGATGGATTTTAAAGATATGGATACCGCAACTCCAGATGAGATTCACAAGAGACTGAAGAGCCATCGCTATACTCTTCGGAACTCATCGCGTAAGTTTCAATACCTCCCTTGCAGAAATCTCATTTCGTCGTACTAATTTGATGACAGTGGCCCCCGAGGAGAATACTCCTCTTACGCAAGCGGAAAAGGACAAATATGATCAGCATCGCCGACCTGGAAACCCGCATCCCCTGATGTTACGTCTTCCCGCCGGTATACCATTCGTTGTAGGAATGTTCCTGTTCCTAATAATCATTCCCATTTTCCTCTTCCAACCCAAGGTCAACGAAATCACGGAAAAGGCACCCTGGCTTCTGACTGGACTGGCTGTCTGTATCAAGCTAGCCTGGGGAACTCTCGAAACCGACGTCCGAATGATCGAGCCATTCTACATTCTCTCGCTCCGGCACGCGTCACCGAAAGTGCTCACGCTGGATTACACAGCTATGGCATTCGGGTGGATGCCAATACGGGCTCTCATGAACGGTCACTTCCTCGTTGCACTTGTAGGACTGGGCTCCGTACTCGCAGAAGTCCTAACCGTCCTTACCACGTCATTTGCCAACGTCTCTGGCATCGATTTCGCCAAGCAAAGCCCGCCAGATCGCCTCCGCTTCCGTGGAGAAGAGGAGATCAACGCGGGTGAAGAGACATTCCTCTCGTTCTGGATCTCCTTCGCGCTCGCGGTGTTCATCCTGTCCTTTCTCTGCCTCGTTGCTGCGTTTGTGTACTGGCGGCGCCACCATGCATTCTTGCCGCGACAGCCGAATACTATTGCTTCGATCTTGGCGTTTATTCATCAGAGTAAGATGCTGTATGATTTTGTGGGAACGGAAACTTTGAGCAATAGCCAGATGGTGACGAAGCTGGTGGGAATCAAGAAGACTTATGGGCTGGGGTGGTTCACTGGACGCGATGGAGAGATGCATTGTGGAGTTGATGAGGAGGAGTTGGTTAGTGGATACAAGCATGGAGAGGATTCGAAGAAGGCAAACATGCCGTGGAATAGTAATTGGCAGAGTTTCGACTGATTGATGAAGGGATTTTGCATATACATGGTGGTGTTCATAGACTGGAGATATGGAGTTGATATTTGTACGCATAGACGAATGACGGCGGCGTCCTTGGGAACCATAAATGTATTGTTTAAATATACCCGGGGTAAATCAATTGCCCGTTTTGGAAATAATTCGGAGAATAATCAAGAAGTCAACACTGGGCTTAAGGGAGATCGCCCCCTATTCTTTAGAGTGTCGTGTTCTTGAAGGAAATCCTCAAAGACAGCTGAAAGCTACTGGGTCATGATTAGTAGACCTGGATTGATGTACGGCCAATTTTTGGGGACGGAGAAGAGTTTGAAACGCTGAAAGGGTAAAGGGCAGATCATTGAAACCCTTGCTATTCACCGCGCATTTGCAGCATTGGAACAATCTCGGAAAGAAACTTCTGGTCCCTTCTATTTGTAATTAAGAAACTTTTGTCCATGACTAACAAAAAGGGCAAGGGAGAGGGGGAGGTTAGTGGGCCAGTGTCAGTCGTATGGTCTTCGAAGTCCTGTCATCCAAAATCACATATGGCAGCATTTTTGTCACTTATCAATACCATGAACAAACTAATTTTTTTAATAGCGCATTTTCTTTATTAATTTTCCCCCTCTCCTTTGTTTATCCTTAGCAGAAAGCAAATCAAGACTCCTTTACTCCAAACCCCGACCTACAAAGAAAAGTACTTTTTTTGTGTGTGATTTTAGCTTAGCCTCACCGCCCAGAGATCAGTGATCATCTGGAGGACTTCTTGGGGCTGGCTCTGGAGACGGGGCATCTTCCCGCTCGAAGTAGTTGGTTGGTGTGGAGTTGGTATTGGGGGCCATGTTGATTGATTTGGTTCTGTTTGTGTGAGTGTGGATGTTGTTGTTGGAGTTGGAGTTGTGAGGAAATATTGAAGGGTCAAGTGGGGATATTTATGGCTGATTGGGGTTTGCTATTCTATCGTTGTTTGGGAGGTATGTAGAATTTCAAATTTATTCTGCCTTGGTGTTTCGAGGAAAGTATTGTTTCGAGAAGTTGTTTCTCCATGGAACAGCAAAGAAAGTCAAGGCGACACCAGTCGCACCTACACGCTTCTAAAACACTGGTTGGCTCACTTGTGATGTAGAATTCCACGTCTTCCATAGAGTAGCGATAGATTGGAGTTTTCCGATAGCAAAATAGAACCATTAGCAAACTGCCCCAAGAGGCCATCCCATTTGCCAGCAAATTAAACAGCCAAATCAATCAATCATCTTCAATGGATTCAATCTCCACCCTCTCATCATTCGACTCGATCAAGTTGATAATATTTCTCTTACGATCCTGGCACTTCTTTGTCAATTCTTTCCTATTTCCCCCACCCATTAATCCCCGCCAGAATTCTACCGGCTCGTCAACAGCTGAGGACGACTCCAGCTTCGCTTTGCTCCCTACGAAAGGCTTAGGCTTAGTGCACGTAACTCTCTTTTGCATCCTGAATCCAGAAGTATCTCCATCAGACCCTGATCTGGGAGAAGAGCAAGGTGCTGCAGTAGCCGCCACAGTAGCCGCCACAGTAGCCAAGCCTGAATTAGATCCCCAGGAGTGTAGTGAGCCTCCAGACGCACGAGCGCTGTCCTCAGCCTCTCCCGCAGATAGAGACTCGGTTGAAGTAGCGATAAGATGGCCATATTTGCTTCCGGAACCTGGATCTGAGGGGCTGCTATTTGCTTTTCGTGAAGTAATGAACGATGACCCTGACGGTTTCTTGGGGGTGGCAATGTCACCTGGATGGTGCAGCGAACTGAACATTTTAGGCTGTGCCGAGTTCACCGCTGCCAGATGGGCTCGCATCAATGAACAAAACTTAGCCCCTTCAGCAGGAACTGCGGGGACAGGCTTGGGCTTCATCTCATCTTCGTCACTCCCAGCCCCAAACACGAATTTCTTCCACACATCATCATGATCCTCTTCTTTTTCCTGCTTTGAGGCAATCGGGAGCTTCATATTATCAACGAGTGGTTTTGGAGGAGCTGATAATTTTGAAGGCGATTCAGGGAGTGTCCAGCTGAGCTCAGCTACCTCTATAGGCCCCCCATCCTCCAAGTTCGCTTCTGTGCGTGGAACAGAGACCTCCAACAATTCATTGTCGAATGGCGATAAAGATGCTCTGAAACCACCTTCCTCTGAATCGCCTTCATAAGGCTCCGGGCTTTCCCACCTAGAGGTGTCAAATGCAGCGTTGGAGGATATCTCTCCTATCGACGGTTTGTAGGTAGAAGCGGCGCTTATTCCAGGGCTGATAGAGATTCGTCGCTTTGCAGTAGTTTCTTCTTCGTCGACTTCGCCGTTCTGAGGTTGTAAAGGTGCCAGCCAACTCTCCCATATCTCGTTATCCAAGATCTGAGAATTAGGAACGACAGGTTTTTCTCGGCCGACTTGAGCGAGTGTGCTTCCGACGATGTCCGCAGATTCGGATCGAAGGATAGATGAAACTCTGGAGCTTTGAGGCTTGGGATGGTGCAATGACACAGAGGAAGAATAAACCGGTGTACTCGGTCCAGACCTTGGGCGTTTGAGGTTGACGTCTTCTGAACGTATGCGTCTTAGACCCCTCGATGAATAGGTTTCATCCGATTGAGGATCAGGTTCTGTGTGCCGCCGACCTCGAGGTAAGATATTCCGTTCCTGAGCCGAATCCTGGATATATTTACTCTGCTGAATTCCCTCCGCATCTCGACTTCTGTTTCCTTGAGAGCCAATGGATCTAGAGCCTGCTCTGGAAGAGGTAACTAAATCGGGGTGGTAATGAGCAGGTATACCAGGATGCTGGTAAAGGGAGTAATTTCCATCATCATCGTAGTATCTTACTACTTCAGTCGTCAGGAGCCTGTGCGAATTAACACCACAATTGTTCATTGGTTCATTGTCGAGTAGCATGACATCTGATGACCTGGTGTGAGGCCTATCGGATAGAAGTGTGTGCTGATTACCGTGTCTCCTGCTGTGTACCGAACTCGAACTAATGCCGGGCGGAACCACTCTCCCCCCAATGGATATTCTCACATCGTTTCTTGCGGGAGTCTGTTTTGGTGATGGCTGTGAGCTCAACTGCTCGGCCAATGCCTGTCGACGCTTCTTCACGAATGGAGACCCAATAACAGCTTGCTTTGTACCGTATCGCGCTTGGTGGCCATCGGTGATCTTCCTTCGCTTTGCCACATTGTCCTGATTTCTCGGCGGGACAAAAGCAACTCGGGGAGGTCTCTGGAATCCGACGCCGACCCAGTCCGCTTTCAGCATCAATTTGCGCTTCTTTGATGATATTGATTGTTCCGCTTCTGTCTCGTTATGGTTTTCTGGGTTTGACAGCCGCTCGGATTCTTCGCGTTCTCGTTTCTCTGGGAATGGCGGAGGGGTTGCATTGTAGAGGTCGTCGTCAGGAGCTGGTTCTTTCTTGATCTGTGCCGACAAGACGAGATTAGAAGGATCCCCGAAGTACGACGAAGGATATTTTCGAGAGCTCTTCGAGCTTAATCTAGGGGAGTGTTGCAAATGCTTGTGTCGGTCACCCCCACTATCATATTGCCTTCCATTGGATGCGATGCCATGGAGCGCTTTCCTGCCATCACCGATCTGCTTTCTGCGGCTTGATCTTTGGACGTCCTTGGATTCATGTTTATCAACTCTATCATGTTGAAAGTCCTCAGTGTCGCTCTTTTGCAATCTTTCGATCTCAGCAAGGCGTGCTGCAGACCATCGCGGACTGCTCCTGTGGATTTCCTCCTCCCTCCCGTCAGTCAGGGTGCCTTTCTTAGGCGTCCCCTTCTTTCCATTCAGTAGATTCGCCTTGACTCTTGCAAAATGCTGTTTCTGTCGTGCTAAAGCCGTATCTGCTGGCCCAGAGTGCCGCTGGAGTCGGCCTCCGGTCCAGTTCATTGTGGCATCCAGAAGGTCGGGTGCGGATGAGAAACGGTGAAGACGGTGATGATAGATAGTGTGGCGACGGACGGTACTCTGTGATTGACGTATCCTTAGGGAGAAAGGCGGAATAACCGTGGAAAAAATTATTGAATGTTGATTGAGTGGAAGTCAATGAATGAATGCACACTTTAGGAGTCTCCCAACCTCCTTGAATAAGCGAGCTACGAAATTGAATCTGAGTGTGCATGGATTCGCACTCTAGAATTTGGAGAGAACTTTATTAGTAAAAGCAAAAGAGGCCAACTTATTTCGATATAGAGCAGCGTGGGAGATTTCAAGCAAAGAAGGTCATAGATTGATAGAATGGTGCACAAAGTAGAGGAATGACAACTGCTAGGACATCCCGTTTCCCCAATTTCTAGATAGATTCAACCATAAAGAGCACGAGCTGCGAAGGGGACAATTTAACGGGTTTGGCGATAGGTACTGATGCTGGGTGAACCATAATCAAGGCTCCTGATCATGTTATATTGCAAAAATTCATTAAACTTCCGACTTCGAAATCTTGTCGAGGTGTGACCATAGCAAGGAAAGAGTAGTTCCTTCTCAGTTCCTTCTCAGATACTTTGGCTGTAACGACCCAAATTGCTGGCTCACCAATGTGCAAAACGCGCTAATATATATGAAAAACCAGGTGATCCTACATGTCCAGTATAACTCATCGACCCGTTTGCTGTGATCTTGAGGCAGGTGGGCCGCCCGCCGAAAAAGATAGGCTGGGGAGTTTCGAAGGGAAGCAAAAGCAAAAGCCCCTAAGCAGTCAGCTAAGGAAAAGGGTTTAATTGTTGGCTCCAGAATATTCCTGCTGGAGACAAACAGTCATCGGATATGGGAGGAGGGAGGAGCTGCAGGTGGCCGTTGTCGTGGCTGGGAGATGCATCTAGCAGCTAAAGGCAGGCGCAAACGAGAGGCCTCTAAACCAGAAACATATGAAGATAATCCTCTGATCATGATTCATTGTGGCCAATTGCTGAGGAAGAAAGAACTGTCGGAGAAAGCAAAGTTCGAGCCCCACTATCCAGCGCTACGGCAGCTAATTCGCTAAGCCCCGCTTTCCACTGCCACCAGAGCGTAGTACTCGTCTATACTGAAATAAGAACTTCTGCATCCAAATCAGCCTTATCAAGGTGGTGTGGTGGTTAGTCCTCCTCACTCTATGCAATCAATCCGATCTTGCTAACATTATCACAGTAATGGTAGCACGTGACGTTGTGGTCTTCCTCTTTCGGATTATTCATACTGATCCGTTTCAATCTGGGTTCGATTCCCAGCACCGCCAAAGAGATTGACGCTCTTGGATTGAAAATGCAGGTGGTTAAATTCCACCGTATTCTTGATTAGAATTTTTTGGACTTTTTTTTGGCAGTTACTTCATATTTTTGAGAGAAAAAATTAGTTGGTTTAAGAGAAAAAAATTTAATCGTTTAGCGCAGTCAGTGGACGTTTACTTTTAGCTGCTCAAACTCAATTTCTGGCGGCTGGGGCTAGAGAAAAACATCATTGAATATTGTATGGGATTGAGATAGGTGAGAAGCAAGTTTTGATAGATTTGAATTATTGAGATTGAATAATATGCTAGGGTATCTTTTTATCCTTCCAAACGCCTTTTCACGAACTCAGCCCATATGCCCAGATCCTCGGTAATCTCTAACATCCTTCCCAAATCTGCAGCCTTCAAGCCCTTCGCATCGTCCGGCTTCTTCTCCTCATCGAACAAGTTTTGTGAGACAACCTCTACCACCGCATTGAGCTTGATCTCAAATGTAACGTCGGCTGTTCTCTTCTTATATGGGAAGACAACTCGTAACTTGAGAAGAGGCTGAGTAGTCAAATGAACATCCACCCTAAAGGGCCCCTTCTTGACAGCGGACGCCTGAGCCATGAAATCTGCAAACTCATCCTTCTTGCTCTTTACGGGAGCTTGCTCGTCTTTTGGGTTGTCCTTCGGTCCAGTCCCGAAGGTCTTCCGCAAAACAGTGGAGAGGAAGGCGTATTGTCTGAGGGCAGGTATCATTTCAACTAACTGTCTTGGATGAGAAAAGGGCAGTTCTGCTAGGCTTTTCCCATAATCAATCTTGTCGATTAATAGAGTATTCCTATGATTTGCTGTGGACTTTTCTCCGTTTTTATCAAATATTGGAACGACAGTCACCGTTTGGATGCTTCGTGCTTCCGACAGCTCAGCTTGCTCATTAGGCCCATGCGGGAACATGAGACCGTCAAATGTGCTTGGCTGATACATGTCGAAAGTTGCGCTTGTGGAATTGTAGATTTGCACTGCCAGCCCCATTGGCACGATCAGAGGAGGATCAAATTTGGCCACAAACATGACTTCTGGGACCTTCTGGTTCGTTGCTTGGTCGATGCCTTCCATTGCGTCCGGCTTTGGCGCTTCTGTAGATGGGAGCAGGGTATTGTCTGGCTCCAGCCAGTCGAGGATAGGGCCGTCGAGAAACATGGCATCAACAGGAGGATTCGCTTTTTGAATATCGGCGGATATCCAGTTCTGTGAAACTCGCAAGGGGGGGAATACTAGAGCTGGCAAAGGAGCACACTCAACCAAGAGCGACCAGGTCTTCTGCTCATCTGGCTTCGAAACCTTCCCCGTTATTCGCCGCTTGTCTTGCCAGTAATCGATGCTTAAGCCGAGCCTATCTCTTGTGTGCATGGCCGGCTTTCCACTCTTCGTGCACATGGCCGTCTTTTCAATGTAACCACTATCTTTGCCGGCCATATCTGCTTGCTCTTTCAGCCTCCCAACCTCCCATAAGTGTAGCCTCTGGAGGCTTTCGTATATGCCAGCTATAGCCTCATGACAGTTCAGCCCCGGAATAACGCTCAGTCTATCCAACGTCGCCAGTCGTTCCAAGTTCGCAGCAAATCGATCCAACATCTTTGTCAATGGGCTTTCATTCGGCGCAAATTGTAGATCCCGCAATAGAATATCCCCAGCTTTCTCCGTATGTTTCGTGACGAAATCCGAGGACTCAGGGAATGAAAGTGCCACTTTCTTGACCACATTATTCGAGAAATCGATATCGAGAGCCAGTGCTGAGCCAGCTATAATCAATGTCCTCGTGCTGCCACCACTTCCCATATGTGCTTCCCAAAGACACTCCAATCCCACGCGCCGCGCAAGTCTCTCCATACCAGCCTCGCTCAGACGTCCCTTATTGCCCTGCAAAATCTCCATCACAACCCCCAACTTCCTCTTCCTCTCATCCTCGTCCGCCCTCGGCATACCCACCGCGCCCATTCCATCAAGCCCTAGCTCTGCCAGCCCCGGAACACCACCTAGCGCCATCGCCGCAGACGGGCTATCATAACCCACGCCGAACGAAGAGGTCGTCGGATGTCCGCCGCCGCTCGGATATCCGTAAATCGTATTCGAATTGGCGGGTGATTTCTTGACTTGCTGAGGGGAAGGCACGACAGAGCGCGGGCCGTGGGGCGAGAAGGCTAGGGGGTGGTTCGAGGCTGAGAAGGGAGTTGACACTGGCGGGGTCGCGACTACCTGCGCAGCGGGATGCTTGCCAGGGGTCGCCATTGTGGGAAGGAGTTTATGATTGTATGGGCGAAGCTGGGTAAGGTTAAAGATAATATCATGCTTGAATTATGAGAAAATTGAAGCTAGAATGATCGAGAGCGCGTGTAGTGAAAGTCGAAGCTTGCGACTCCATGCAGGTACCCGTGCGGCCGCACGCCTGGATCGTCACGTCAACGAGAGGCGGGCTTGATGTAGCGTCACGCTGTCGAGAATACAATCAATTCAATTCAAACGCTACTCTAAAGAAACAGGTGTATGCTCCTCGGCATCTCAAAGTAATAATTATACCAATACTTTCTTCAAGCAATCGCCATATAATCGCTCCAATATCGGAGCTCGTCCCTACAAAGAGCATCCTGAGCATGAACAATCCGAAGCAAGAGAGAGATTGCTAAATGATCTAGACAACTCATGAACAGCTGCTGGAGCTTGGTCCTCAGCTTGAGACTCTTCGATTTGATCCTCACCGGGGCTGGCATGCCCAACGCTTTCCTCCCCGGCCGTTGTCTCCTCAACGCTCGCAGACTTCTCACGCAAGTGTGCCAAGGCCTCCTTCTGATCCCTGACAATCTCGTCGGTGCTGGCGTCCTGAGAGCTTGTAACTCTCTCATCCTCCGAAAACTCAAACTTGATACCAGTTGCAGTATCATAGCGCTTATAGCTTGGAGGCTTCTCTTCGCTTGAATGGTCTCCCCTGGGCCTCGGATGTTTCGTAGCAACTGTTATCTTTTCCAGCATTTCATCTCCCGAGCTCCCTTCTCTCGCATGTCTTTCATTTTCTTGATACAGTATGAACTCGAGCCGTTGTTGAATGGCCGCCGCGTGCCGCATTGTTGTAGGAGCCAGATTTTCTGCTTTGACCCTTCCAGTCTGAGGGTATTTCTCCCTAAACTTAGATAGAAGAGACGTCGCCCAGCCTGCTTCTATGGCGCTGGCCTCGCGCCCTGGCCCGTCTTCAGGAGGTATGAATTCTGGTCCAACGTCAACCATAGGGCCTTTGCCGCCTCTCGGTCTAATTGGACGCCGAGGCACACGAATCATACTGGGTTCAACGGAATGAATGGGCTGGATGGGCTGAATGGAATGAGGTGGAAGAGGGACTGGAAATCCAGAAGGGTTGACCCAATACCCAAATTGCGGGAGATTTTGAAATCCAGGCGGTGGAGAGACTGGCCCCCACATAGGATAATGAGGCTCCGTTGGGGGAGTCCACGGGATTTGTGGCGTAACATTCAGAGTCGAAATTTGGCCATGGCCATATGCTGGGAAAGGATTCGGGGCCCAAGGACCGGATGGAAGTTCAAATGGCCGTGCCAGATTCTGTTGCAGGCAGCCTGAAGCTGCTTCCAGACTACTAGGAGCACTTGGGGTAGCAGGTGTACCATGAGGCATGGCTTGTGGCGGGTTGAAGATATTGATCCAAGTTGGTTCTTGTAAATCTCTCCGGGTGCCCTCACCGCCAAGCAAGTGTGGGCGTTTTCTTGGAATCGTCAGAGTTGCCTTCCCGAGATTCGCGTACGCCTTTCTTTGGGCGATTTGAGCTCTCTGCGTGGCGTACTTTCGGAAGGCTGGTGCTTCGGGGTTGAGTAGTGTCACATTGGATCCTGACCCAACTTGCCGCTCTCTGTGTAAGGTACCCGAACTACAATGCGGCTTGTCCTCACTTTCTGCGCTCTTCAGTTCATTTAGGAGGCTTTGGAGAGTATCTCGATCGGCCTTCTTCAATCGAGATAGACTCTGCATGATAACCTCTTTAGAGCTACCGCTGTGCTTGGGATTCGATGAGGCAGGTTCTGGCCCACGTGTTGGTTCAGTCTTGTTGTGACTGGAAAGTGAAGTCGAGATTGGAGCTGGTGGTGTTATCGGGCCACACGAGACAATTGCCGGGTCCCATCTAACAGACTTGATGCTTGCTGGAGCATCAACATGATGAGTTGTTTGAGGGGTGGTCAAAGCTGATCGAATCTTGTCTTCCAAGCTCTCATTGCCTTCATTGGCACCATCGTTAGACGTACCCTTCCTTGTCTTTGGGGTATTAAAGCTCGGAATTGGTGTCAAGACTCTGCGAGTGCGGAGCGAGCTCTTGGTCTGCAGGAAAGCTTGACCATATGCCGAGGCTTTCGTCTTGCTGCGAACGGTGGTAGGTGATGGGGTGGATGTAGGAGCTTTTGCTGGCTCAAGCTTAGCTGTGCGTAGAGTCACTCTTGAGAGTGTCTTGGAAGGGGTCAACTTGAGAGCCGTTCGAGTAGAGCGGCCCTCTGTTTTGGCCACCATTCCGAGACCGATTGCCCAATTTGATATTTTCAAGCGACTTCCCGTAGTAGCGTGCGCGGTCCGGTAGAGTCAAGTGGCGGTGGAAAAAGGCACCCGGACTCTCGGGAGGTGTGAGTGTCTCACGCGGGTTGGGTCTTTTTAACCAAGGTTGACGATCGCGTCTTTGTGCTAAGAATTCGGGTCTGTATGATGGATTAGTTCCTATCTTCTTCCGACTTGGTCTACTCACCAGTCCTTGCCTTCAATGATCTTGGACGAATATCCTAAAAGCTGGCCCACTAAATCGTGGACGCTGTATCCGAGTAGCAATACTGCTGTGCTATGCTGCTTGCTGGTGTGGAAGAAAAATTGAACACTCAGGAGCGAAATCCATTTTGAATGGCTTCGCTTACTGTAAAAGGGGAAAGAGCAACTGCGTTGTGACCAATACTCGGCTCATAGAGCACCCGAAACTCTGAATAGAAAGGGGGAAGGCAAGAGCGAAGCATGAACGTAATCTTTCTTCATTGGAGACTACCTACGCTGTAATTTTCCTACTCCGAAAACATGCTAGAAATAGCAAATCAATTTGCGAAAGATCCAACTACCGCTTTATGCTACTGAAGCATGAGCACTCATCCATTGTCCAAAAGCAGTCTGCAAAGGTCAGCTTAAGACAACAAGTAATAGTTAAGCGACTTACAGGGTTTCTTGTCTGCATGAATACAGTTCCAGGTCCAGTGAACTTGCATACAAGCCCTTCTCCTGAAGAAAGTCCAGAAATGATACCTCCTGAAGCTACCCGCTCAAGAATGTATTTCGTGTTCCAAGCGACCAAGTGGCCATTGTCCACGATATATTTCTCGCCATCTGCAAGCTGCAGATCTGTCAGTACCATTCCTTTCATATCAAGGATTCATAACTTACATCTTTCCGGATAATGGCACCCAGACTTGCAATCCACAGCAGTCCGGTCCCGCTAATTTTATAAACGAATAGACCTTCTCCCGAGAACATCGCCTTTCCAATTCCTTGCCTCTTGTACTCTTTTATCACTCCCTGCGTGCAAGCGAGGAACGCATCTCGTCCTACCGACCATTGCTCATCGCCTCCAAGTCGGATGTTCGTGATGTCTCCGAGCGAAGCAGGAGCTAGGAGCAGTTCTCCCGGGCCTGTATAGGTCGAGTGTGCCATTTCTCCACCAGCAATAAGTTTTTTCATGGAGAACTTTACCGTTCCTTTCAAGGTTATAGTAGGAGTCATTGCAATCATAGCACCTGTTCTAATTAGCACTTCTTCAAAGATATTTCAAGGGTGTATGAGTTCATACCCGGCTTAACAGTCAGGGGACATCCCATAGCCAATTGCAAAGTCAAGATACTGTTCGTATCTCTGTGGCTGATTCTATAGCTCCCTCCATTGAAAGTTCCCACATCATCCTGTGTTGTGCTCGCTCCTACAAAGTGACCCGCCGCCGGAGCACCATGATCGAGATTTGTAGCCTGACTAGTATCCAGAGCTGGCTTCTCGGTTGGGTAGTCTTGCCCATGATGTCCCGTGTACCCTGCATCTGGAGGGGGAGCTGGAGCAGCTGCTACCTGGACAGGAGCAGCCGGTTGTCCTGGTTGTTGGTATGAAGTGCGGTGGGAAAAATTGGGAGGAGGCTGGTACTGCTGTTGCTGTGGGGGAGTAGGTTGTGGCGGGGGAGGGTAGTGTCCAGCGGCCGGTGGGGAAGTTTGCTGTGGGGGAGGCGGATAGTATTGAGCTTGATTATGAGTCGTCTGGCTCGGTGGCGGTGAAGAGGGCGGAGGAGCATATTGCTGCTGAGCTGCGGCTTTCAATAAGCTTTTGCCTTAATGATATGATTGATATGAGCTTACCTCCATTCCCATTTCCTCCTGGAGGAGCTATGGAGGTTAGCAGGCTATCAGTATTGCAAGGCTACGGTACCTACGAGGATAATAAGACATCGTCGAGGAAGAGGTTTTCGAGGGTTTTGGTTGAAAGTATATGTGGCAAATGAAAAAGCTTCAATGCAATGGACTATTCTGATTTCAGAAGACGTCCGTTCGATCAAAATTGCTGGGCAATCATGTCAGCCTTGCGACCCCGCTCTCGCCGAAGCTGTCGCACTCTTACTCACACAAGATCCAGGAAAAGTTTCAGTACTTGTAAATAAAGTTGAGTGCTTTTCTCTTGAACAACACTTTCCAGCAGTGAACTGAAGAATGAAAAGAGAAAGAAACAGCTTCAGCCGTGCAAACAGCTCACTTACCTTGCATCTGCAGCCCTCACTGTTAGCGCGATAAGGCGGGGGCTGTGCCTATTTTTGAGCGCCAATCAGATTATCCCTTCCAATAACAGCTTCTGCAGCGAGCGCATTTTCCTGTTCTCAAGGGCGAGGTTGGGCGCTTAGAACTACTTGGCGCGCACACGGGATTACGGTAAGATCGGGACGCGGGGATTGAGGCGAGTATGCTATATGGGGAGGTACAACATATTGGGGTTGCTATTTTTGCGGAAGGTTGTGGGACTTTAGAAATACAGCAATGAAGAGATTCTGCTCGAAATAGTCAATTTCCCTACATCTCTCTCTATGTACTCATTTTTGTAGGAGCCCCAATGCAAGAAAAGACGGCCTCTGAACCGCCCAAAGGCAATGCTCACTGTGCATTCATAACTGTAGAGTAACTCGTGGGTAGCACGACCAAGACGAAGACCCAAATATCCCATCCCATCTAACCTTGCTGTCTCCGTCTCTTTCCGACTTGGGCAGAGAAACCGGTCTTGATGGCAGTAACACTTCGTCGGGAACCGCAGGAGTTGCAAGTGATAAAGTACAGTCTGTTCTCTCCCTTGTTGAGTTCGGTATCTGGGGATCGGCAGGTTTTGCAGGTGACATATTCCACTGGTATTTGATTAACATCCACTCTTTCCGAGGAGGAAAACGTAGGGACTTACTAATATATCTTCTCAGGACATTCTCGATTTGTTTCTGTTGGAATCGACCCTTGATAACCAAACGTCTGCTACCATCAACGGAACCACTCGTACCCAATTCAGCAAACAGATATGAGGTGACGTGCTCGTCGGTTCTCTTCATACGCTTGCAAATCTCAGCAATGTTGGCGAAAATCGTCTTCTTGTTGCCTTCACGTAGACACTGAGGAGGTGGGATCTTATAACTTCGGGAGCCGCTCGACGCGTGGTCTGGGTTCTTTTGTGCAAGGAGGGTGAAAAACCTGGAGAGGAGGAGTTCGTATCCGATGGCCTTGGTATCATCGTGTGCCCAGATCCCAGTGCCCTTCTCCATATCGCCCTCTTCGACAGGTTCAGCCTCTGCCGGTGCAGCTTCTCCTTCGCCTTCGTTGCCTTCGATCTCGAGAGCCGCAAGCTTGGCTGCGAATTCATCCTCAGTACCTTCCTTTGGCTTCTTGCTCTTCTTCTTCTTTTTCATCGTGGAAAGGTCCAGTCCACCATCCGCAGCAGCCTCGCCCTCGCCACCTTCAGCATCCGCGTCCTCCGTCTTGGACTTCTTCTTCTTTTTCTTCATGCTCTTCAGCATATTCGCGACATCATCATCCTCCTTCTTGGGCTCATCTGCGCCGTCATCGAGAGCTTCGATAGGGTCAGTAAATGCCCCTAAAGCCTGTGAGAGTGGCGGCGTACTTGGTGAGTGCGATTGCGCCGTGTCCTTCGTACCGTCGTGGCCATCTTCCTTCATTGTGACTGCGCCGTTCTCGTCAACGACCGTGGTTCCTTCGCTGAAAGCCACCGATTTACGAGGTTTCCGCTCGGTGGATACTTCCTGGGTGGACTTATCAGAAACGTTGGTTTGTGAGGGGGTGGCATGAGATCTTACTTCGCTCGCCATGATTGCGGGTTGAGGAATTGTGGGACTGCGTCCAAAGGTATGAAGATTCTCGTGCCGGACTCAAAATGGAGTGGAATACGATATTGCAGATTTTCTTGTTTGTGTTGAATTTGGATTGTAAAGGAAAGGAGATTCGCCCACAAATATGCTTGCCTCAAAAAGAGTCAACCCAAAAATGAGTCAGTGGGGGACAGCATCACGTGGGAATGCAAGCCTGCCGCTTTTGCGGATACAGTAGTTCTAGGTAGCTTTCAACCCCGGTAAATGTAGAGGATAGAGGAAGCATCAAAAGATTCGGAATCACAACTCCAGCAACTCTCTCCAGCGCATCCTCAACACCTCACATCTACTCAATGTATTGCCTTTGTTGGCGGTAGCGCTCTCCGTGCTCTCTCCTCTTCCCTCCGGACAAAGACTCACACCTCAACCTCCGCGATGTCTACTTCCGACTCCTACATTCTCCAAGACGCACTCCCCGAATCATCCAACGACCAGGATGAGGTCGATTCTCTTCCTTCCTCTATAGCTAGCAGTGACCTGGACTCGGAGGAGGAATCAGATGCGCAGCGGGAATGGGAAGCTAGTCTGCAGCAGCTGGAATTGGTGTTGACCATGGTGATTGTGCCTTACGTCGGGAAATACTTTGGGAGGAAGTTTGCATACTGGAGTAAGTGGCTCTCGACCTCAGATCTCTTTCAGGAGTGAGCGTTTACTGAATTGGGCTTCTATTGCAGGTTGGGGGAAGTATATGGAATGGAAGTATCCCGTGGAAATTCGATTTACGAACAAGTCGGCATTCAAAGCTGCGGGAGCAGTAGAAGCTGCTGCATCTCTGTGATGATGCAAAGGTTGCATGGATTTGGGACGAATAGATACGGGATACAACAGGAAAGGGAAACCTGCAGGTACGGCAAAGAGCATATATGGCGTTTGTTGGGGAAAGAAATGCATATCGGCATATTGTGTATAGAATCATACCCACTCAATTATGATACGAGTACATAGAAGTACATAAGCACAGCACTCCTACGAATCAAGGAGCGTAAATGCCACAAAAATCCTTGGGTGCAATGTATTTTTTGGACATAATTTGCAGTATGCTTGAGCCGCCTCTAGTGATATCACCAAACAATCTATGTCAACATTCTTGCAGTCACCACGAGACTAATGCTGGTATCATAATCATTTCGTTTTGAATTACTTCCTCTCATCTTGATATATACACATTAAGTATCTAGTTTTCAAAAGCCATGCCAATCGCTGATTGCAAGCCCAATAAAAGTAATAATAGTACAGCGCACAACGCCCGTCGTATCCGTAGATCGTAAATAGTTTCCAGCAAGAGTCCGCGGCTCATTGTATTCATTCTTTGAAGCAATGTCCTGTATGCAAAGCTGTGGATCGTCACCTTCCAACATTTGTCGATGCCTGCATCAGACCCCGAGACCTATTTTATTGTTAGCTACATATATTCGAGAACGTCGTAACAGAATAAGCAGTCAAATCACATTGACGCACAAGGACCGACCGCTTACCTGTTTGTTCTCTAGACCTGGGACATGGATGGCCCACCTTTGCGGATGCCACCGCGGCTGCTCATAGTGCTACGTGAGCCCATGAAATCGAAGGCGATGGAAGCAGCGAAACCGGCGAACATAAACCAGAAGAAGGCGGTACTGGCCTGAAGCTCGTGGCATCGTTTGCCCATGTTGTGAGAGCCGTTGGTCAAGGAATTGCTCATGAGGTAAGACTGCGAGACGGTCAGCATTGTGCTGTAGAAAGTCGAATTCGGCCGATACTTACAGCATTGCCACAACTGTGGACATGGAGCTTAGCAGCCAAAGCGACACCGGCGATAAATGAAAAGATGGCTGCAAGACCATCCGCAGCCATAAGCGCAATTGGGATGGCCAAAGACTCGACGAAGGCAGCCGTGAAGCCATATAAAACAACCAGCATACAGAATACAGAGACGAAAATGGCATAGTTGACCACGGAGGGATTTCCGGCGAACGCATCAGCGATGACATTGCCGATCAAGGCCAAGGTAAGAAGAGTCCAGAGGAAGGTCCATGACCGGATTGCGATTTGTGGGAGGGAGGCCATTGTTGTTGATGTGGTAGCTTTAGAAGTAGGGGCTGTATTTGTTGGAGGTGGAGGTGGAGGTGGAGATGATGCGACAACAATGCTGGTCTTTGGGCGGATTTACTACACAGTGGCTTGAGGATGCAAAAAGAATCGAGGGCCAAGGAAGGGGTACACTGCCTTTAATGGGAGCGAAAGCAAGAGCTTCGCGGTTGATGATGCTTGCGGAAAGCCGGACTACCACTACCTGTTCGCGCAGGGCAGGATGATCTCATACAGGTACGCTTAATCCGATAGCGAATAGCGTTTGAAAAGCTCGAGTTAACACTCTCAGATGATGCGCTGATCTGGAAACGCCGGAGCAGCAGCAGTCGTTTTTGAAGCTGAAGGTTTGCAATACAGAAGGTCTCTTGGATGTTTGATTGTGAAGGTTTTAGATGGAATTGTTGGTTGTGGTGAATTTGTATTGTGATGTGAGACTTGAGGGGCAAGCGATTGTGGCAGAGCATCTGTGGCCCGGCAACCCTTGGATGATTGACTGAGAAACGCCCATTGATCCCTGGCCTGGCTCGTGGCCTGATAACTCACCACATAACAAAGTATTTTCGCACTATTCTTTATCCTTCTGTACTTCTGCGATACCTCTTCTCTCTCCGAGTTCACCGGCATTTGGAACGTGCTCAGATCTGAGATCGCTGACCATGCTCCGGTGCCTGTTTCCCAACGCCTGCACATCAACGTCCGGAAGCTTGGGCCACGCTGTGAAAATCCGGAGAAGCACCCTCGGGCAATTCTGACGTAGGCGGCTGAGCCCTGCGTTGAACGCGAAACTCATGATCCACCGAGATTACAATTGGAGATCCTGGCTGAAAGGCCTCTAGCTCTATGGGGATCTTCAGCAAGATGAGTAATTTTTTTCGACGCCGTC
>Ga0247778_1000791_pt1 | contig 24751 bp, 20 predicted proteins | sample UWRJL049202B5_FD_179939 | JGI IMG/M metagenome (GOLD analysis project Ga0247778, IMG submission 179939) | Plant litter microbial communities from Arlington Agricultural Research Station in Wisconsin, United States - UWRJ-L049-202B-5 | ecosystem: Environmental > Terrestrial > Plant litter >...
GCCCTTGTTTCGTTTCAGGAATATAGCCGGCCGGGGTTGCAGAGTGCGCTGGCCTTTCCCGGTTCGGGCAATCATTTGCTGAAAAGGGTGAAAAGGATCGTTCATCGGGATGATAAAAGACTGAGTGGACAGGAAAAGTGGTTCCTCTTGATTTGTTTGCTGATGGCCGGAGGGCTGACCATGGCATTTAGCCGGGCGACGCACCGGCCCGAATCTACGATGATTGGCAGGACTGTCATTTCGCAGCAGGCTACGCCGAGCCCCTTGCTGCAGGTGACGATGGAGCACCCTGTGTCTTCTATGATGGCGCGAGCCGTTCCTGTGACGCAGACTGTCAGCGCCCTGATGGCAATGTCCTATGATATGCAACCAACGGTAGTGCCTTTGGCTGACATGACGACGGAGGATGCCAGGATTTATGCGGTACCCGGGGACACGACACCCGTGGTAAAATCCCTTGGGACCAGGTCTGGTTCTTCGAGCATCGATACAGGCGGGAATGAAGCCCGTGAGAAGGCGTTGAAGGTTTACCGTGAGCAACAACAGGAGCTCATGGCGGAGCAGAAAAAATTGGCGGAGCAGCAGTCGCAGTTGTTGGAACAGCAGAAGATGTTGACGGACCGCCAGCAGGAATTGATACAGCGGTATAAGTTGATGGCTCTGGAGGGGGCGGGGCAAGATGAGGAATTGCTCCAGAAACTGAACTTTGAGAACCAACTGATGCTGGAGAATAAATTGAACCTGGACAATAAACAAAACCTGCAGAACAAACTGATGCTGGAGAACAAACTGAACCTGCACAAGAAACTGATACTGGAGAACAAGTTGAACCTGCTGCAGAAAAGGGACCTGGAAAGGACCCTGGTATTTGAAAAGCATTTAAACCAGGATGAAGCGCGAAAACTGATCAATACCATGAACCCGGATGAGCGGAAGTACATGGAAGAAAAAATAGCGCTGGAAAAGACGCTGCAGCTCAGTGGACGTTCTCCGGACCTTCAAAGTCAGAAATTAATGCTGCTGCATGCAGAACAGGGGCAGGCTGGTAAACGAACGGGCGGGGTGATGCACCCGGTTGTGGGCCCTGTTATCAAAGAGCTCATGGAGAGGGAATTAATAACCAATACGGAGAAGCTTTCATTCTCCCTGGACAAGGATGGTCTGATCGTGAATGACGTCCGGCAGCCTGCTAAGCAATTTGAATTTTTCAAAGAAAAATTCCTTCACAATTCAGGAGACGGCATGAAATATTTCCGGACGCCAGATGGAGAAGAGCGGATCATGGTCAGTCAAAGCAAATAAACATCCTAACATATGACACCGACAAAAGTGCGCGGCTGCCTGACGGCAGCCCTGGCCGCTGCTTGCCTTTTCGCGCAGGCGCAGACCTGGCCTGTGACAAACGACAGTCTCAAATCAGATGGGGCCATTGCCAGATCAGCGAACGCACAGATCCTGTGGGAAAAGGGAAGGCCGGTTGACCCGCGCACAAGGGCCGCCCTGAAGCAGGCCGAGAGATCCAGAAGGGACCTGTTGCCGTTCCACGATGAGGGGGAAGCCATGCGGAGGGACCGGGCAATGATGCGATCGCTGCTGCGGGACCTGGTCAGTGATGGGTTGATCCGTAATGAAAATGACGCCCTATCGGTGGAACTCACGAGCCGGTCGCTGATCGTGAACGGGCAATTGCAGCTGACGGAGGTCTGGAACAGGTTCAGGAATAAATATATCAGGAACCCGGAATTCGGTATCTTTTTCGGCGAAATGACGGGTGTGGGAAAGGGATTGTTCCTGAAAAAAGAAGACCTGCGCTCAGAAAATTAAATCGATTGCAATTTCTCGTTTTTTTGTACATTCGGCATAGTAAATCAAATCGAAAGCTATGCCAACAAGACGTTCGTTTCTGCACCAGGGTTCGGCCCTTATGGGGGGAGCCCTTCTCCTTTCTTCCTTTGACCGCAATATTTTCTCTTCCCTTAACAATAGGGTCAATCCTTCGGACCAGATCAATGTCGGGGCTATCGGGATCAATGGGATGGGCTGGGCTGATCTCCAGGCTGCGCTGAAGGTACCGGGCGTCAATGTGGTCGCTCTTTGTGATATCGACAAGAATGTGCTGGACAAAAGGATGGGGGAGTTGTCGAAAATGAATGTGGATACCAGCCGTATCAAGACTTATGGGGATTACCGGAAGCTCCTGGAGCAGAAAGATATCGATGTGGTCATCATCGGAACGCCCGATCACTGGCATGCCCTTATTATGATCGAGGCCTGTCAGGCGGGGAAGGACGTCTATGTTGAGAAGCCGGTAGGCAATTCCATTGTGGAATGCCGGGCGATGGTGGCGGCACAGCAGAAGTATGGCCGGGCGGTTCAGGCTGGTCAGTGGCAGCGTAGCCAGCAGCATTTTAAGGATGCAGTGGATTTTGTCGCCGGCGGTCAGCTCGGCAATATCCGTACGGTGAAGGTCTGGTGTTACCAGGGATGGATGAAACCCGGACCGGTGGTTCCTGACTCTGCGCCTCCTGCGGGAGTGGATTATGGGATGTGGCTGGGGCCTGCTGCAAAGAGGGCCTATAATTCCAGCAGGTTTCATTTCAATTTCCGGTGGTTCTGGGATTATGCGGGTGGTCTGATGACGGATTGGGGCGTTCACTTATTAGATTACGGGCTGTTGGGGATGAAGGCGGGGGTGCCTAAATCCATCGTAGCCCTTGGGGGAAATTTTGCCTACCCGGATCTTTATGAGGAGACGCCGGATACGCTCACCACGCTGTATGAGTTTGATGGTTTCAACCTGGTATGGGATCATGCCATGGGGATCGACAACGGCTCCTATGGACGGGATCATGGGATTGCCTATATCGGTAATAACGGGACCTTAGTGCTCAGCCGGGGCGGATGGGAGGTCATCGAGGAAAAGAATGCCAAGGAAAAGAAGGTCAGTAAACCTTTTGTCAAGTCATCCGATAACGGTCTGGATCTGCATATGGCCAATTTTATGGATGTGGTGCGCAGCCGCAAGATGGAGGACCTCCATTGTTCGATCCAGGAAGGTTCTCACGTGGCTACGGTAGCCCAGATGGGTAATATCTCACTGCGCTCTGGTCAGCGGCTGGTTTGGGATAAGGGAGCCGGGAAATTCAGCGACGAGAAGGTCAACCGGGCGTATTTGATGAAGGAATATCATAATGGGTGGAAGTTGCCGATCATTGGGTGAGTGGTGAGGGGTGAGGGGTGAATGGTGAGTGATGGGGTAATGAGGAATAATGGGTTGTGAGGGGAATTTTTTAGGGAAACTAAGGTGTTGGTGTTAAGTGTCTTAACTTAATTTCGTGTTAAAAGCGCTAAATAGGGTGTGAATGCGCCAAAATCAGATTTGTTTCATCAGTTTTTTTTTGCATTTTTGTTCTATCAGTAACAAACAATACGAAAAAAATAGTCCCCCAAGCATATGAGGAAACTAGCTGCCCTGGTGATGATCATGACCATCACCGGCCTGAAGGCCAAATCGCAGAACGCGAATAGTATTGCCCCTACTGATGCGAACCCGGATATCATCCGGGAGATCAGTATCACCCCTCTGGCGGGGATAAGATCGGACACGATTCCCCGGTTCAATTGGAACCAGGGGCTACCGGCCTACAAAAATGCATTTCCCTACAAATCACTTGTTTTACCCGCGGCGATGATTGCCTATGGGTTTTCAGCTCTTCATGTAGGTGCGTTGAAGAGCCTGAATGGAGAGGTGAAGGAAGAAATGTGGATGGACAATCCGCATAACCGATTCCATGCTGACAATTACCTGATGTATGTCCCGGCCCTGGCGGTTTACGGGCTGAATGCCGCGGGTATTCATGGCGAGCATAATTTCAAGGACCGGACGATGTTGTTACTGATGTCGCAGGCATTTGCCAATGGGACGGTCTTCTCGCTGAAGAGCATGACCCATTGTCTCCGGCCTGACGGGTCGGCCTATAATTCCTTTCCTTCCGGTCATACTGCAGAGGCATTTGCCAATGCGGAGTTCATGCGGATGGAATATAAGGATGTTTCACCCTGGTATGGATTTGCGGGTTATGCGGTGGCTACGGCAACGGGGATGTTACGCATGTATAATAACAAGCATTGGTTCAATGATGTGGTAGCCGGCGCCGGTATCGGGATTGCCTCAACGCGTCTTGCCTATTGGTTATATCCCAAGATCCAGCATGCGCTGTTCAAGGATAAGTTGCCCGGGACCGTGATCGCCCCTTCTTATAACAGTGGTTCGATTGGACTTACTTTTGCTCATCATTTTTAATGCGCCGGAGTGATGGCGTACTGAATGCCGCCTAGCAGGTGACCCAGGTATTTGGGATCTGACCAGGACTCGTCTGTGTGTCCCAATTCCGTATAAAAAGATCTGCCACCTTCGAAATCATGGTACCAGGCCATGGGGTGGTTCTCTCCGTTTTCGCCGCCGGTATAGGAGGTCTCATCGATCTTTAGCAAGATATGGAGGTTGGGGTTGAGGTATTTGAAATTATACCATTCGTCAAGTCGTTCCCAGGTTTCGGGCAGATCCTTTGTGGCGGCATTGTTCTTGTCGACGACGACAATCTTAGCCATCTGCTGTTTGGGATGGGATTTAAAATAACCGCCGACCAGGTCGCCGTACCACTGCCAGTTATATTCGCAGTCCGTTGCTGCGTGAATGCCCACAAAACCGCCGCCATGGTGGATATATTCCTGCAGGGCCTTTTCTTCTTCGGGGCCGAAGACTTTGCCGGTGGGGCTTAAAAAGATCAAGGCTGCATATTTCTTCAATACTTTTTTACGGAACCAGGTAGAGTCGTCGGTCGCGTCTACGTCGAAGCCATTTGTCTCACCTAGTTTTTTGATGGCGGCGATGCCTGCGGATATGCTGGCGTGGTGATAGCCGTTGGTCTTTGAGAAGATGAGGACCCTTGGCCTGGAGAATATTTCCAGGATGGGGTTGGGGTGGGGTGCCGTGGTCTGCGTGGTGGAGCGTGTGGTGTTGCTCATCAGGCAGCAGCAGAGGGCGGTCAAGGCCAGGCCCGTTGGGTATTTCAGGAATGCAGGCAGTCTCATGTGAATGTTTTAAATAAATGACCCGATCAGAGTTCTTTGATCTTTATGTTGCGATACCATACTTCGTTTCCGTGGTCCTGCAGGTCGATCCTGCCCCTTTTGAAAGTGCCGAAGTCCGGCCACTGTTTGAATTTACTGCCTGCCACCAGGGTTTTCCAGTCCTCGTTCCAGAGGGTGGTGGATACTACGTTGACGCCGTTGAGGAAGAGTTTGAGGATGCCATCCTTGCTGTAGATCTCCACTTCATTCCATTCTCCTACGGGTTTGACGGTTTCTTTTGTACAGGGGATCAGATCATAGAGATCGCCGGCGCGATGTTTGTGGATCTTGCCGTCGGGATGTCCGTTATTATCAAGCACCTGCATTTCGGGTCCGGTGTAATAGGACTCCCCATATTTGGCTTTGTCCTCATGCACGTAAAAGAGGATGCCGCTGTTGCCGTTGGGGGAAATTTTCCATTCCAGCTTCAGGTCGAAATTGGTGTATTCCGCGTCTGTCACCAGGTCGCCGCCTTCACCTTTTGATTTGTCAAGATGCAAGGCTCCGTCCTTTACTTCCCATTGGGCGCCTGCCTTGTTCTGGCCATAGCTATGCCATCCTTTTGTGGTTTTGCCATCGAATATCGATCTCCATCCGGCGTTAGCATTCTTTTCGGATGGCTGTGTCTTTGAAAAAGGCAGGGCTGCCATCAACAAAATGGCAGGCAGTGCAACCCAGGTATAGTTCATAATGAAGACTTGTCGTTGTGATTTATTTTTTCAGGGTTAGGATATATTTCACCATTTCTTTTACGTCGGCCTCTGGTACAGCGGGGTGTGCGCTCATGGGGGTGGTTCCCCATACGCCGCTGCCGCCGGAGATGATCTTTTTCACGAGGCGGGCGATGGTGGTGTCCGCTGCGGGGCTGTATTTTTCTGCTACTTCGCTATAGGCTGGTCCGATAGAGGCGCCACTGGCCGATTTATCCAGGCGGTGACAGGTGGTACAATCGCTGGCTCCGATCAGTTCGAGTCCTTTGGAGGTCTCTGCTGCGGGGGGGGGTGTGGTGGCTGCTGTGGTCGGGGTATCTTTTTTGTCTCCGGTCTTGCTGCTGTCTCCTGTATTGCCGCAGGCGACGATAAAGAGTGTAGAGGACATGATAAAGGCCAATTTTTTGCTCACTTTCATTTTTCTTTGTTTTTATAGTTGAATCACACTGTTCTTTCTTTCCAAAAGGAAGCCCAAGTTCCGAAATAATTTATTGCAACCCTAGAACCCTGCGATTAAAATTTTCATCGCTGCCGGTGCCGGCGAAATCATCGAATGCCCTTTCCGTTACGCGGATTATATGGTCCTTTATAAAAGGGGCGCCCTCGCGTGCACCGTCTTCCGGGTGTTTGATGCAGCATTCCCATTCCAGCACGGCCCATCCTTTGTAGTCATAGGCTGCCAGTTTGCTGAAAATGGACTTGAAGTTGACCTGGCCGTCACCCAGGGAGCGGAACCGGCCGGCGCGGTTGATCCAGGACTGGTAGCCGCCATAAACGCCCTGTTTCCCGGTGGGATTGAATTCGGCGTCCTTGACATGGAACATGCGGATGCGTTCGTGGTAGTTATCGATATATTCGAGATAGTCCAGGCATTGGAGGACAAAATGGGAAGGATCATAGAGCAGGCAGGCCCTGGCGTGGTTACCGGTGGCTTCCAGGAACATTTCATAGCTGATGCCGTCGTGGAGGTCTTCTCCGGGGTGGATCTCGTAGCAGAGGTCGACGCCGTTGCGGTCAAATTCATCCAGGATCGGGAGCCAGCGGCTGGCCAACTCCTTAAATCCGGTCTCTACCAGTCCGGCGGGTCTTTGGGGCCAGGGATATACGGTGGGCCAGAGCAGGGCGCCACTGAAGGTGGCGTGGGCATTCAGGCCCAGGTTCTGCGAGGCTTTTGCTGCATATTTCAATTGTTGGACGGCCCATTGCTGCCGGGCTGCCGGGTTATTGTGCACGGCTGCGGGGGCAAAGCCGTCGAAGAGGGCATCGTAGGCGGGGTGTACGGCGACGAGCTGGCCTTGCAGGTGGGTAGAGAGTTCGGTTATCTGCAGACCGGCCTCATTGACGATCCCTTTTATCTCGTCGGCATAGGTCTTGGATTCTGCGGCCTTTTGCAGGTCAATGCAGCGGCTGTCCCAGCTGGGGATCTGTACGCCGACATAGCCGAGACCGGCAGCCCATTTACAGATTGACGAGAGGGTGTTGAAGGGTGGCTGGTCTCCGAGGAACTGTGCCAGGAAAATGGCGGGGCCTTTTAGGGTTTGCATATGTGATGAATTGTGAGTGGTGAGTGGTGAGTAGTGAGTTGGATGACGATGTTTTTAGCAGGCGCCCTGGCCTTCTATCTCGAAAAAGGTCCACTTTTCCAGGCTCTCGTTGCTCTTGATCACATTGTCCACGAAGGCCATCCCGCGCACGCCATCTTCGACCGTGGGGAAGTCCAGGGATTCTTTGGATGGGGTATTGCCGTCGATGCGGGCAGCGAGCGTCTGTGCAAAATTCCGGTAGAGGTTGCCGAAGGCCTCCAGGTAGCCTTCCGGGTGACCGCCGGGAGTCCTGGTATTATGTTTGGCATAGGAAGAAAGGTAATTTTGCCCGGCCCTGAAGACCTGTGTTGGCTGATCCAGCCATTTCACCAGGAGTGTATTGGGTTCCTGTTGGGCCCATTCCAGTCCGCCGTTCTCGCCATAGACCCGGATCTTGAGTGCATTCTCTTCACCGGCCGCCACCTGGGAGGCGATTAATATGCCGGTTGCGCCGTTGTCGAAACGAAGCAGGACATTGCCATCATCATCGAGGGCGCGGCCTTCCACGAAGATGCTGAGGTCGGCGCAGAGCTGTTTGATCAGAAGGCCGCTGATATATTCGGCCAGGTGTGCTGCGTGGGTGCCGATGTCTCCCATGCAACCGGCTTTGCCGGAGCGTTTGGGATCGGTTCTCCACTCAGCCTGCTTGCTACCATCTTTTTCCGAGAGGCGGCTGAGCCAGCCCTGTGGATATTCCACATATACTTTACGGATCTTTCCAAAGGCGCCGTCCCTGACCATTTGGCGGGCCTGTTTGACCATGGGATAGCCGGAATAGGTATGGGTGAGACATAAGAGAAGCCCTGTCTCCTTTACTTTCTTTTGCAATTGCAGTGCTTCGTCGAGCGAGAAGGTCATGGGTTTTTCCAGGACCACATGGAATCCTTTTTCAAGGGCCAGCATGGCGGGTGCAAAATGCGCATGATTCGGGGTGACGATAACGACGAAATCCATCCGCTGGTCTGCCGGCAGCAGGGATTCTTTTTCCATCATTTCTTTAAAATCCAGGTAGATCCTGTTCTCCGGGAGGAATAAGGAGAGACCGGAGCTGCGGGCGTTGGCGGCATCGCTGCTGAAGGCTCCGCATACCAGTTCGATCAGTCCGTCCATATTGGCGGCGATCCGGTGAACGGCGCCGATAAAGGCATTTTTTCCTCCGCCTACCATTCCCATTCGTAGTTTTCTATTCATGACGCTGTAATTTTAATTCGGGTTCAAACCGATTGCAATTTTAATATATCTTTATGTAAATTGGACATTATTTAATAGAATTGTGCTAACGATCCATCTTCTTAAATCAAACTTGCCACATGCCTGCGAACATTCTACGCAACAAATTATTTCTGGCCAGCCGAATCGCTCTCATTTTTACTGCAATGACCTTTGCCTTCCGGGCATCCCTGGAAGGGGTATGGGGGAATGAGTTCCATCTTACCAAGGAGCAGATAGGCTGGATCTTTAGTCCTGCCTTTTATGGGTTTACCCTGGCCATGATCTTTGGTGGTCCTTTGTGTGATGTGCTGGGGATGAAAAGACTGCTGGGCCTGGCATTTATCGGCCATATCGCCGGTGCGGTGATCTACCTGGTCGCCAAGGATGCGACGATGCTGTTCGTCGGTACGCTCTGTATCGGGATCGGTAACGGGATGGTCGAAGCCGCCTGCAACCCGCTGGTGGTGACCTTATACCCGGATAATAAGACGACGATGCTAAACCGGTTTCATGTCTGGTTTCCCGGCGGGATCGCCCTCGGGGGCCTGATCTCTTATATATTACTGGATAAACTGGGACTGGGTTGGCATGTGCTGATCTTCGTCCTTTTTATTCCTGCGATCATCTATGGTATTTTGTTCTGGCGCCTGGAATTTCCGCAGACGGAAAGGGTAACGAAGGGCGTTAGCACGAAAGAGATGTTCCTGTCCTGTCTGAATCCTTTATTCCTGGTCATGGTAGCCTGTATGTTTATGACGGCGGCTACGGAACTGGGGACCAACCAGTGGCTTGGCGCCCTGTTACAGGGGGCCGGGGTATCGGGGATCCTCGTGTTGGTGTTTATCAATGGTTTTATGGCCCTTGGCCGGTCCTTTGCGGGGCCGGTCGTACACCGGCTGAATCCCAATGGGATGCTGATCATTTCCGCCGGGCTGGCTGCCATTGGCCTGGTGCTGCTGAGTAAGGCCAGTGGGTACGGCGCCTTTGGTGCTGCGCTGGTCTTTGCGTCGGGCATCTGCTTCTTCTGGCCGACGATGCTGGGCTTCGTATCGGAATACCTTCCCAAGACCGGGGCCCTGGGGCTGTCGCTGATGGGCGGGGCGGGCATGTTCTCCGTTTCGTTGATCCTTCCCTTAATGGGAAAATGGTATGATAACTTTAAGGCTGGCGCCATTGCCGCCGGATCCGATCCTGTTGCTGCGGATGCTGTGGCCGGTTCCAATACGTTTATGAAAGTGGCGATCATGCCGGCGATCCTGGTTGTGGTCTTTGTGCTGATCTATATGTCCAGGAGGAAGTTCTATGCTGCGCATAAGCAGCAGCCGCAGACCGGTGGTATTTAAAGGGCCGCAGCTGTCAGAATGACCGTTAATCCTTTTTTAATGCTCCCGAACGTTTTTAAGCTATGAAGAACAATAAGTTTTTGTAAATTACTTCTTTAACGACCGATGTTATTTATGTCTAATCAGCCCTCACGACGCGTTGCCATTAAGAATATTATGGCGGGTACAGCCGCCCTGGGAACAGCGGGTATGCTGTCTTCCTTCAGTTCTCCGGATGAAGTCAATAAAAATCAAATAAAATTGAAAGGTAATATCAATCATTCCGTATGCCGGTGGTGCTACGGGGACATTTCCATTGAAGATCTTTGTCTGGGCGTAAAAAAGATAGGCTTTGGCGCCATCGACCTGGTAGGCCCCAAGGACTGGCCTGTTCTGCAGAAACACGGTATCTGGTCTTCCATGTGCAATGGGGCGGAGATCAGCCTCACCAAGGGCTGGAATCATACCGAATATCATGCAGAACTGATAAAGAATTATACTGAGCATATCGACCTGGTTGCCAAGGCCGGGTACAAGAATCTCATTTGCTTTAGCGGCAACCGGGAAGGAATGGATTGGGAAACGGGGTGGAAGAACTGTGTGGATGGGTTGAAAAAGATCATCGGGCTGGCCGAGAAAAAAGGGGTGACCCTTCAGATGGAGTTGTTGAACAGTAAGGTCGATCATCACGACCAGATGTGTGATAATACCAAATGGGGGATTGAACTGGTCAAGCGGCTGGGATCGGAAAATTTCAAGTTGTTATATGATATTTATCATATGCAGATCGATGAGGGGGATGTGATCCGTACTATCAATGACGGCCATGCCTATTTTGGACATTATCATACCGGCGGTGTGCCGGGACGGCATGAGATCGATGAGACGCAGGAGCTGTATTATCCGGCCATTATGCGGGCGATCCATGCAACGGGATTCAAGGGTTATGTTGCCCAGGAATTCATTCCTGCCAAGGCGGACAAGCTGAAGTCTCTGGAAGAGGGGGTTCGCATCTGCGACATTTAGGTTCCTCGTTTACTTCGGATCGAAATTTATTTTCAATGGTCTCAGTGATTTGCCGCTGGCGAATTCTGGTTTTGGGTTTCTGGTTAAGGGGATGAGTGGAGGGAATATATTATATTATACTACAAAAAATAATAAGCGAATATGGCTGACAATACGTACGATGCGATCGTGATAGGCTCGGGTATCAGTGGAGGCTGGGCCGCCAAGGAGCTGACGGAAAAAGGTCTGAAAGTGATCATGCTGGAACGCGGGCAGGACATCGAGCATATCAAGGGATATGTGAATGCCAATAAGGAGGCCTGGGACTATCCGCACCGTGGGAAGGCGACCACGCAGATGAAAAATGATTATCCCGTCCTGAAAAGAGATTATCCATTGAATGAGGCCAACCTGGATTACTGGGTAAAGGACAGCGAATGTCCTTATACGGAAACAAAACGGTTTGACTGGTTCAGGGGCTATCATACGGGAGGCCGGTCCCTGATGTGGGGGCGTCAGAGCTACCGGTGGAGCGACCTGGATTTCGAAGCCAATGCTAAAGAGGGTGTGGCAGTCGACTGGCCCATCCGGTATAAGGAAATTGCCCCCTGGTATGATTATGCGGAGAAATTCGCGGGGATCAGCGGCAATAAGGATGGTCTGTCGCAGCTGCCGGACGGGCATTTCCTTCCGCCTTATGATATGACATGCGTAGAGAAGGATATTTCCGCCCGCATAAAAGAGCACTATAAGGGAGTCAGGTCCATGATCATCGGGAGAACGGCCAATGCAACGATAGAGCACCTGGGAAGGCATTGTCAGTTCAGGAATAAATGCTCGTTGGGATGTCCGTTCGGCGGCTATTTCAGCACGCAGTCAGCAACCTTACCGGCCGCAAGGGCAACGGGTAACCTTACCCTTCGTCCCTGGTCCATCGTTACAAAGATCCTCTATGATAAGGATACGAAAAAGGCCAGTGGTGTGGAGGTATTAGATGCGGAGACCAACCAGACCTATGAGTATAAGGCGAAGATCGTATTCTTAAATGCGTCGACCCTGAACAGTGCATGGATATTGATGAATTCAGCTACGGATGTCTGGCCTGACGGTCTGGGCAGCAGCAGCGGTGAGTTGGGGCATAATATCATGGATCACCACCTGGGAGTGGGCGCCAGGGGGACTGTGGAGGGATATGAGGATAAATATTATTATGGGCGCAGGGCGAATGGGATCTACATTCCCCGTTACCGGAACTTTTTTGGGGACAAACGAGATTATCTGCGTGGTTTTGGCTACCAGGGTGGCGGTGGCCGGGAGGGTTACAATCACGAGGTGGCGGAATACAGCATCGGCAAAGAGTATAAAGAGGCGCTGACGGAACCTGGTCCCTGGACGATGCATCTTGGGGGATTCGGAGAGATCCTTCCTTATCATGAGAACAAAGTTACGCTGGACAAGACGAAGAAGGATAAATGGGGTCTGAATGTGTTGAACATGGATTCCGAGTGGAAGGATAATGAGCGGAAGATGCGGATCGATATGAAGAATGATGCCATCGAGATGTTAGAAGCAGCGGGTGTGAAAAATGTGACGGGTTATGAGGGTGACGGTACGATCGGCCGCGGGATCCATGAAATGGGGTCTGCCAGGATGGGCAAGGATCCCAAGACCAGCGTACTGAATTCATTTAACCAGGTCTGGGACGCCAAAAACGTATTCGTTACTGATGGGTCTTTCATGACTTCTGCCGCCTGTGTGAATCCTTCCCTTACGTATATGGCTATGACGGCGCGGGCGGCGGATCATGCCGTGTCCGAGTTGAAGAAAGGGAACCTGTAGTTCAAAGTCTCTGGTTACTGGCTGCTGGTTCCCGGAACAAGAAACACTAAACAATAAACACGAAAATATAAACAAGAAACTATGAACAGGAGACAAGCATTATCCCGGGTGACCCTTTTATTGGGTGGGACTATCCTTGGCGCTGAAGCTTTTTTATCCGGTTGTACCAATACGGATAAGAATGTCGGCGGGGCGGGGACGAACTTTTCCAATGATGATGTTGCCTTTCTGGATGAAGTGGCCGAGACCATTTTGCCGGCTACCAATACACCGGGCGCCAAGGAGGCGAAAGTAGGCGAGTTCATGACACGGATCGTGCGGGATTGCTATGCGCAAACCGATCAGAAGGTTTTTGTGGATGGCATGAAGCTGTTGAATGAGGCCAGCAAGAAAAAGAACGGGCATGGGTTCTTAGAGAGCAGTGTGCAGGAAAGACATGACCTGTTGGTGGAGCTGGACAAGGAACAGAAGGCCTATGCGAATACCAAAAAGAAGGATGATCCTACGCATTATTTCCGGATGATGAAGGAACTGACCTTGTGGGGATATTTCACATCCGAGGCAGGGGCGACCAAGGCGTTGCGTTATGTAGCTGTTCCGGGCAGGTATGAGGGCTGTATCGATTATAAGAAAGGTGAGAAGGCCTGGGCTACGAGTTAGCATGGAAGAATAAGATACTGAAATGATATAAAAAGGAAAGGCGCCAATCGGCGCCTTTCCTTTTTTCTTTTGGAGGAAAAATATAGCGGGATCGTTGTAATGATAATTTTAGCCCTTATTTTTAAAACTAAGTGTTTTATTTATACTCCGATAAAGGATTTGGTGGGGGGTGGTAGGATTTGTTAAAATAGTATCAACTTGGATTATTCTTAGTTGGTACATTCACAGCGCATTTAATCGAAATTGACCATTTTAACCATTCAAACGTACGATCTCTATGCCATTCAAAACTAACGCACTTGCAAGGGTGGGCTACCTTGCCTGTATGCTGCTGCTTTTTAACTGCAGTCTCTTCGCCCAGAAAACCGTCACAGGAAGGATCATCAATAACGCTGACAAGCAGCCGATCTCCGGCGCGACCATCCAGGTTAAGGGAACCAAGGTTGCCACGCAAACGGGCGCCGACGGTAGTTTCTCCATCAATGTACCTCAAGACAACAATGTACTGCTGATCTCGGTGATCGGTTATCAGAATTTGCAGTTGCCTGTATCCGGGCGAAGCGCGATAGGTGATATTGCCCTGACGATGGCCGTTACCTCTCTGAACGAGATTGTTGTTACGGGTTATGCCGTTCAGCGCAAAAAGGATCTTACGGGCGCCGTGTCGGTGGTGGACCTGGCGGATGCCAAGAAGCAGCCCGTCCCGGATGTGGTGAACATGTTACAGGGACAGGCCAGTGGGGTTTCGGTTGTCAGTTCCGGGCAACCCGGGCAGTCTCCTGTGATCCGGATCCGGGGGTTCAATTCATTTGGCAACAATACGCCCCTGTATGTGGTAGATGGGGTGCCTACGCAGAATGTGAGCGATCTCAATACCAATGATGTGTCCAGCATCCAGGTACTGAAGGATGCGGGCGCTGCATCTATTTACGGGGCAAGGGCCAGCAATGGCGTCATCATCATCACCACGCGCAAGGGGGCGGGTAAGGTGAAGGTCTCTTATGACGGATATTATGGCAGGCAGGTTCCCAAGGGCGGCAATGTCTGGCATATCCTGAACCCGACGGAAGGGGGGCAATTGTTGTATCAGGCGCAGCAGAATTACAATACGTTGAAGAAGCCCACCGATCCCGTGCAGGCGCTGGGCAGTCCCATTTATGGCAGCGGCGCAACACCTGTCGTACCTGATTTCCTGGTATCCGGTACGGCTGGCGGGGTGACCAATACGGGCGGTTTTGCCGCGGGTTCTGCGGCCGTGGATCCCTCGTTGTATAATTTCGATCTGACGGGTGCGAACAACTATCTGATCGCCCGGGCAAATAAGGGGGGGACGGACTGGTACCACGAGATCTTTAAAGCCGCGCCCATTCAGCAGCATAATATTTCGGTCAGCGGCGGTAATGATCAGGGCAGCTATCTGTTCTCGTTGAATTATTTTAATCAGCAGGGGACCCTGATCAATACCTATCTGAAGCGGTATACGATCCGTTCCAATGTTACGTATAAACTGGGCAGTAAGATCCGGATCGGCGAAAACTTAGCCTACTCGGCGATACAGAATCCTCAGGCATTAAGTGGTATTCTTGTGGAAGGCAGTGCGATCGGGATGGCCATGCGGGAAAACTCCATCATTCCCGTGTATGATATTTTTGGTAATTACTCCGGTACGGCGCCAAAGGGCCTGAACAATCCCAGGAACCCGGTAGCTCTTCAAAGGAATACCCGGAATGACCGTGGATTGGCGGGAAGACTTTTTGGCAATGTGTATGGGGAGGTGGATCTGATGAAGAACCTGACCTTCCGGACGAGTTTCGGCGGTGAGTATTATACGGGCTGGAGCCATAGTTTCAATACGCCGGACTATTATAATTTTGAACCGCAGTTCAAATCTCCTTCGTATACGGAGACCTCTTATACGGGTAATGACTGGACCTGGACGAATACCCTGTCCTATAACTGGATCAAGGGCGATCATAATCTGAAACTGGTAGGTGGTATGGAATCGTATCAATTCATCAACCACAATCTGGGGGGAACGACCCTGGGTTCTTTTTCCATCGACCCCAATTATGTAAATCTGTCGACCGGTTCGGGTACTACGACCAATTATAGTAACAGCAACCCGCAGATCAATTATAGTCCCAGCACAACCGGGTATAAGGCGCCTATCGGATCCGGCGAAAGCCTGGTGTCTTATTTTGCAAGAGCGGATTATACTTTTAAGGAAAAATATCTGTTGGGCGCGACGTTCCGGCGGGATGGTTCTTCCAAATTCATTACGCACCGCTGGGGAAATTTCTATGCCGTGAGTGCGGGATGGCGGATCTCACAGGAATCTTTTTTGCAAGATGCCAAATGGATCACGGACCTGAAGATCCGCGGATCTTATGGGGTCATGGGTAACCAGTTCAATGCGTTGGGCACCAACTCCTATTTTTTATACGGGTCCAACAAGCAGACGACCTATTATGATATCAGTGGTTCGGGTTCGCTGGGCTATGGGCTCAGCCAGTCCCAGATCGGCAATCCCAATGCGAAATGGGAGCAGGACGGGAACGCGAATGTGGGATTCGACCTGACTATTCTTGGGGGCAAATTAACGATCAGTGCAGATTGGTATAACAAGAGCATAAAGGATCTTCTGTACCAGATCACTTTGCCGGGCACACAGGGTGCGGCTACGGTTCCGGCCTATAATGTGGGTCGTATGAAGAACAGCGGGGTCGATCTGATGGTGAGTGGCCAGACGAATATCACGCGGGACCTGAAATTTGTGGGCACTGTTACTTTTACGACGGTCAGCAATAAGATCCTGCAGATCGATGCGAATGGTTCGCAATATTTCGATCTGGATGGAAGAAGATTTAATGGCAGCAATATCATCCGTAACGCCGTAGGGCATCCGGTCAGTGCGTTCTATGGCTACAAGGTCATCGGGTTCTGGAACAGCCAGGCTGAGATCGATGCGGCCGATCTGGCGGCATCGAAGGCCTCAAACGGCAGCGTCACTACTTATCAAAATGCGGAAGGGGTCGGCAGATTCCGTTATGCGGATGTCAGCAAGCAGGGCTGGATAGACAATAACAGCAAGACCTTTTTGGGCAATCCCAGTCCCAAGTTCACTTATGGTCTGAACCTGGGTCTGGATTACAAGAATTTTGATTTCAGTATGTTCCTCTATGGTGTGTATGGCAATGATGTCTGGAACAATATAAAATGGTGGACGGATTTTTATGCATCCTTCCCGGGTGCGGCCAGCAGCAAGACTGCCCTGTATGATTCGTGGACTCCTACGAAGCATAATGCAAAGGCTCCTGTGCAAGACGCAGTCAATGGCAGTAATGCCAGCACGAATACCGTCCCCAACTCATATTTCGTAGAAAAGGGCTCTTATCTGCGGGCAAAGAATGTGACGCTGGGATATACGTTTGGCGGCAACGGTCTTACGAAGGTGGGGATCAGCAAGATCAGGGCCTATTTACAGGCGGCGAATCTTTTCACGATCACGAAGTATAGCGGTATCGATCCTGAAATTTCGGTCAATGGCATGAATGGACAGAATTCGGCCACTGACTTTGGGATCGACGAAGGCGCGTATGCTAACCCCCGTCAGTATTTGTTAGGCTTACAGATTACGTTCTAATGAAATTGCTAACGATTAAAAAAAACAAAAATGAATTTACTAAAATATTCAAAGGTAATGCTGGTCCTCGTTGTTGCGGCATTACTGATCAATGCCGGATGTAGCAAAGGATTTCTTGACAAGCCTGCCCTGGGGTCCCTGGTAGGTCCCCAGATCAGCAATACGGCCGGCGTCGCTGCGCTGGTGACCGGCGCCTATGCAGCCCTGGATGGCCAGGGACAGAGTAATACAGCCATTGGTGGCGGCAACCCCTGGGAAGCCTCTCCTTCCAACTGGATCTATGGGAGTGTGGCTGGTGGTGATTCCCATAAGGGCAGCGGTATCGGTGATCAGCCACCGATCGTACCCATTGCCAATGCGCAGGAAATTCCTTCCAATGGATTTTTTAACAATAAGTGGAGGGCCCTTTATGAGGGGGTAACCCGGACCAACCTGGTCCTGCAAACGCTGGCCATTTCGCCATCCGTAAAGGCTGCCGACCGGTCCGAATTTGCGGGAGAGGCTAAATTTCTTCGGGGTCATTTTTATTTTGAGCTGCGGAAGTTCTTTAAAATGGTTCCCTGGATCGATGAGAAAACGACGGACTTCAAGCAACCGAACGATGTAGATATCTTCCCGAAGATCGAGGCGGATTTTCTGGCGGCTATCGACAGTCTGCCGGTCAACCAGCCCAATGTCGGTCAGGCCAATAAATGGGCTGCCCGTTGTTACCTGGCCAAGGTCTATCTGTATGAGAAGAAGTATACGGAGGCCAAGGCGCTCTTCGATCAGATCATTCCCTCAGGTTATGGCGGGACGGGCGCCGGCGGTGTAACCTCCAACAATCTGCCTTATGGTTTGACGGACCGGTTCGAGGATAATTTTGATGCTGCCACCAAGAACAGTAAGGAGTCGGTATTCGCCATCCAGATGACGGCGCATGACGGGACCAATTCCATTGCGCATGCGAATGGCGGGGATATGCTGAACTTTCCGTATAGCCAGCCTTTTGGCTGCTGCGGATTTTACCAGCCCAGCATCGATCTTGCCAATTCTTACCGGACCGATGCAGGTGGTCTGCCCTATATCACGGATTATAATGCGCATGGGGTAGCCAATGATATGGGTCTGACGTCAGATAAGCCTTTTACGCCCGACAATGGGAATTTGGATCCCCGAATCGACTGGACGGTTGCGAGGAGGGGGATCCCGGTACATGACTGGGGTTTGCATCCCGGGTTTAACTGGATCCGTGACCAGGCCAGTGCCGGTCCTTTTTCCAATAAGAAGAACCTGTATTGGCAGGCTACGCAGGCCTCTTTTGCCGATCAGAGCACCTGGGCTCCGGGCTCGGCCATCAACTACAGTGTCATTCGGTTTGCCGATGTTTTGTTAATGGCGGCGGAATGCGAGGCGCAGCTGAGTAACTATGCGCAAGCAGAAATTTATGTGAATTTTGTGCGGGCAAGGGCGGCCAAGCCGGCGAATATTCTTTACCAGTATCTTGATAATACCAAACCGCTGAAGGGATTTTCCACGACCCCGGCCGCCAATTATGTCATTAATCAGTATGCGCCGGGCGCTTTTACTGCTACGACCGCCCTGCCTGCTATTTATTTTGAGCGCAAGCTGGAGCTGGCCTGTGAGGGGCATCGGTTCTTCGACCTGGCGCGCTGGGGCATTGCGGCGGCGACGTTGAATGCCTATTTTCAGTTTGAAGGACAAATTACCGGGGATCTTACCACGGGTAATTTTACTGCCAATAAAAATGAATACTTTCCCATTCCCCAGGCACAGATAGATCTGTCGAATGGTAAATTGAAGCAGAATGATAATTATTAAGTGTTGTACTATACAAGAGAAAATCAGAAAGAGGTGGCATTTTTGCTGCCTCTTTCTGTTGTTGGCCTGCGGGCATGCCGATGTGAAGGAGGATAAGACTGCCCGGGGGAAGACGCTGGCGGGGAAGTTCTGTCAATCCTGTCATCTGCTGCCATCGCCTGACCTGTTGGATGCCAGGACCTGGGCGCAGCATGTCCTGCCCCAAATGGGGCCTCGGCTGGGGATATTCGAGTACATGAACCAACGATATCCGAATAATAGCGAGGATCCAAATGTGGGGAGATCCTTTTATCCCGCCGAGCCTCTCTTGTCCGTGGAGGAGTGGGGGGAGCTGATCGATTATTATACGAGTACGGCGCCGGACAGTTTGGGGGCTCAGAAACGAGGTCGTCCATTGAGAGCGGATACGAGTGTTTTTAGGGTTGTAAATGCTGTGCATGTTGCCGGGGGCAGGACGGGGCAAGGGAGCCAAACTCCGCCAGCCACTTGTCTGATCCGGTATGACTCATCCCTGCAGCAGTTGTTGACGGCGGATATCAACAGGCACTCTTTGGAACGATGGGATGCGCATTTGGAAGGATTGCCCGCGCTGTCGACCGGTGGAGCGATCGTAGACCTGGTGCGGAGGCCGGAAGGTTTTTTAGCCTGTAATATCGGCGCCATGGCGCCCAATAATGCACTGGCGGGGCATATCGATCTTTTTAAGGCAGTTGGGCATGGGCTGGTCTCAGATACCGGGTCTGTATATGACGGGCTGATGCGGCCGGTTAATATTGCGGGCGCCGATCTGAATGGGGATGGTAAGGAGGACCTGGTGGTCTGTGAATTCGGGTATATCAAGGGAGCGTTGTCCTGGCTGGAAAATAAAGGGACAAAAGGCTGGGAGAGACATGTACTGCGGAGTGTGCCGGGGGCGATCCGGGTGGTGGTCCAGGACTATAATCACGATGGTCTGCCGGATATCTGGGCCCTGTTCGCGCAAGGGGACGAGGGTATCTTTTTATATACAAACAAGGGAAACGGGCAGTTCACGGAGCAGTCCGTACTGCGGTTCCCGCCCAGCTATGGTTCTACCTATTTTGAATTGGCCGATCTCGATCATGACGGGAACCTGGACATTCTCTATACCTGCGGTGACAATGGGGATTTCTCGACGATCCTAAAGCCTTATCATGGTGTTTATATTTTTATCAATGATGGACCTGCCCATTTTACCCGGCGTTATTTTTATCCCATCAATGGCTGTTATCGTGCCATGGCCGGCGATTTTAACGGAGATGGGCAACCGGATATTGCCGCGATTGCCTATTTTGCCGATTACCAGCATCAGCCTGAAGAAGGATTTGTCTATTTCCAGCAGGTAAAAGGATCTGTAAAGGGCGCCTTGCAATTTACGCCCTATAGTGTGCCGGGCACCGAAGTGGGTCGCTGGATCACGATGGAGGTGGCGGATATTAATGGAGATGGGCGACCGGAGGTCCTGCTGGCCAATTGTTCCGTTGGGCCTGTTCTCAACAAGGGGATGATCGACTGGAAGAAGGGGCCGCCGTTCCTGGTGCTGGGGAACCGGGTGAGTGGTGAGTGGGGAGTGGTGAATAAGAGGGGGAAGTAAGGGGTTCTGAAGTAAGGGATTCTAATTATATTCGTAAGGGAAAGATAAAACTCTCTGGAATATATGAAGCATTTATCCGTAAAGAAGCTGATGCTGACGGGCTCATTTATTTTTGCCGGGATGGGGTTGGTGTCGGCCTGGGGTGTATGGGGGCATCAGCATATCAACCGGGCGGCCGTGTTTGCGCTGCCTTCTCCGATGCGGTCCTTTTTTTATAATCATATTGATTTTATTACGGAGGAGTCTGTGGTGCCGGATCTGCGGAAGTATAGCATCAATGACAAGGCTGAGTTTCCAAGACATTTTATAAACTTAGAGAGCTATCTGCCCGGGACGGGGGATGGGGCTAGTGCCGCGCAGGTGCTCGCTCATCTGCCTTTGACGCTGCAGGAGGTGAAGGAGCGGTATGCCGATACTTTTTTGACGAAGGCGGGGATCCTGCCCTGGTATATCGAGGAGGTGGAGGAGAAACTGACGAAGGCCTTTAGGGAAGGCAGGAAGACGGAGATCCTTTTCCTTGCGGCGGACCTGGGGCATTATATCGGGGATGCGCATATGCCCTTGCATACGGCGTTGAATCATGATGGTTTGCTGACGGGGCAGAAGGGGATCCATGCGTTCTGGGAAGGGCAGTTGCCGGAGATGTTCGGGCCGGGCTATCATTTATATACGGGGGCGGCCCGCTATATCCCGGATATTGGTATGGAGACACGGGCGATGATCGACTCTACCTATGGTCTTGCGGAGAAGGTCCTGGCATTGGACCGGGAGTTATCTTCCTCCATGCCGAAGGAGAGGGTGTACCTGATGGATCCGGATTCTGCCGGTAAGATCGTTGTGAATCAATTCAAGGATCCTGTTCATAGCCGGGAGTATGCTGTAAAATATCACGCACGGTTAAAGGGCATGATCGAGGGGCAGTTGAGGGCTGCGATCGCCGAGACGGCATCGTACTGGTATACAGCCTGGGTTAATGCCGGCAGACCGGACCTGTCCGCGATGGATCCCCGGGAGCTGACGGAAAGGAATAAGGTGTTTCTGATCAGGGACGATCGTCTGTGGCGGGAGGGGAGGGTGGATATGGTCAATCCGGGCGGAGAGTTCACTCCTTTTATGGGGCGGTTGAAGCAATAGGGGCATAGATGATCGGACAGGGGCTCGGACTGATGAAATGGGGCTGGAGAAGGAATAGGGTATAGATTAGATGATGGGACAGGGCCTCCGGCTGAGGGAATGGGGCTGTAGATTAATGAATCATGATGGTAAAAAAAGAAATGATGTTGAATATTCCTGCGTGGATCTGTCTGGCTTTACTTTCTGCTGTATTTGCTGCGTTGACGGCTGTTTTTGCCAAGGCGGGTCTGAAGGATGTCAACCCGGACCTGGCGACTGCGATCCGTACGGCGGTGATCCTGCTGATCACCTGGGGGATCGTCCTTTTCAGGGGCAATGCCCGGGGGCTGGGGGGACTTTCGAGGAACAACTGGGTCTTTCTTATCCTTTCGGCTGTTGCCACGGGTTTATCCTGGCTGTTCTATTACCGGGCCCTGCAGCTGGGCAAGGCCTCGGAAGTAAGTGTGATCGATAAGGGAAGTATTTTTTTCACCATTTTGTTATCGGCTGTCTTTTTGCGGGAGCCCCTGACGCCCCGGGTGCTGATTGCTGCTGCGCTGATCTTTGGCGGTATGGTGGTGCTGATATGGAAATAAGCCATATTTTCGCGCCTGAAAATAAGAAATGGCCAATTCAATCTTGTTGTTAGCCGGTATGGGTGTTTTGGTAGGTTGTCTGGGTACCCTGATCGGTGCGGGGGGCGGATTCATGCTGGTACCGGTCCTGCTCTTTTTGTATCCCTCCCTGGGGCCTGAAACGATCACGGCCGTTTCTATGGCGATTGTCGCCTGCAATGCACTTTCCGGGACTATTGCGTATGCGGGGGCCCGCAGGATCGATTATAACGCGGGCATACAATTTGCAGCTTTTACGATTCCAGGAAGTATCCTGGGGGTGATGATCACCCGGTTTATTCCCAAATACATATTTACGATCGTTTTCGGCGCGATGCTGGTCGTGCTGGCCTGTTATCTTCTTTTGAAAAGGGAGGGTAAAAAGGCCGGGCCGGTTGAGGTTGGGGCGGGAAGGGCCTGGCAGGAGCGGGTATTGACGGATGGGGATGGGGTGGTCTATCATTATGCCTTCAACCGTTGGCTGGGGTGGGGAATCTCTTTGGCCGTGGGGTTTATTTCACCGATCCTGGGTATCGGAGGAGGTATTATTCATGTGCCGGCCCTGATCAACTGGCTGCGTTTCCCGGTGCATATCGCTACGGCCACTTCCCATTTTATATTGGCGATCATGTCTATCGTGAGTGTGGTGGTCCATTTGTTCCAGGGCAGTTACCAGGATCCTTCGGTGCAGCGGATGGTGTTGTGGTTGGGCATGGGGGCGATCGTTGGGGCACAGGCTGGGGCGTTGTTCTCCCGCCGGATCCGGGGGCATGCCATCGAGAAGGCCCTGGCTGTTTCTCTGGGGCTTGTGGGTATTCGTATTCTTTTGGGGAACTTCTGATTAAACCATTTGTTATTACCACAGTCAGAAGGAAAGAGAATGTTAAAAGCTTTTCCGGTTGTACTCTCAAATAAGACTTAAAAAAATGAAAAACATGAAAATGATCAGGATCACGACAACGAGTTTCTTACTATTATCCCTGTTAACCCTGGGAGCTTGTAAAAAGACGGTTTATAACACTGTGGACCAGGTGTTCTCTGCGACGTATACGATAAAGCCTACGGATTGGAATGTGGATAATACTTCGGGGCTGTTTCAGTACAGGGTCGATCTGACTGTGCCTGAGCTGGATGATAAGATCGTTGCGGATGGTGGGGTGCTGGTATATCTTGCTTTTGATAAGGGAGCAGGGGCTAAATTTGATGCGCTGCCTGAAACTTTGGGTGGTTATATATATGGGACCCTTCATTCAAAGGGCGTCGTGACGATCGGCTACAGTTCTGAAAATGGTTTGCCTGCAAACGTTCCTGCAGACGTGGTACTGGCTAAGATAGTACTTCTGGATGGCACCCCCTTGGATTAAAGATATTGTTATAATAGTGAAAATGCTCTGCGGGCCGAATGGCTGGCAGAGCATTCTTATTTCTATCCCTAAGGGTTTTTATCGAAAAATTAGTTGAGGCAAATCAGCGATACACGGGAATATCTTATTATTTTTAATAATAACCCCGATTGTTGTATGCTATTAATGAAGCCAAGCTATTCTGCCCGAGGAGCCTTTTGGATGACCGAATGGCCCGATAGTTGCCGTAAAGGACTGTTCTTTTCATTTCCATGGTCAACTAGACGATAAGGCTCTGTGTCATTTAAAAATATACATAATGAAAAAGAGCTATTATTAAAGATAGCCGATGGGGATCGAGATGCCTTTAAGGATCTGTATGGTCATTATTTTCCTATTGTTCAGGGATATGTTATGTTGTTCGAGCCCACGAAGGCCTTCCTGGATGAGTTGACCCAGGATATTTTTATAAAGATCTGGGACAAGCGGGACAAGCTGGCTGGGGTGGAATCTTTCAAGAGTTACTTATTTCTGATGACCCGTAACACGATCTTTAATTATTTCAGGTCGAGGAAGGTGCACCAGCGGACACGGGAGCTGGGTGAGTCTGATGAGGCCTCTGAAACCGGGGTCGATGATCCAGAGAACAGACTGTTATACAAGCAGTTATATAATATAGCGGCGGAGGCTATCGAAAAACTGCCCGAAGGGAGGCGCAAAATATTGAAAATGAGCATAGATCGGGGGTTGAGCCTGGATGAGATCGCCGCCGAGCTGAATATTTCAAGGTCCGGGGTGAAGAAACAGTTGTACGCCGGGACCGCATTTGTCAGACAATATCTTCAGGATCACGGGGAAATGTCCCTTCTGCTATTCGTTTTTCTTTCTCTTTTCGACCAGTAAGGGGTTGAAAAAAATAATTTAAAAAAAAATGGGGGTCGAGGTGTCCCGCGCAGCATCGGGGGTGTCTTTATACTAACACCTTATTTTTATGACGTTACAAGAAGCCAGGCTATTTGTTGCAAGTTTCATAAAAGGAGATTATACTCCGGAGAGATACGCAACTTTTCTGCAGTGGCTGGAAAACGCATCGATCGACGACTTGGGGATCATTGCTGATGAGCATGAGGCTTTATTTGAG
>Ga0247778_1000792_pt1 | contig 24704 bp, 20 predicted proteins | sample UWRJL049202B5_FD_179939 | JGI IMG/M metagenome (GOLD analysis project Ga0247778, IMG submission 179939) | Plant litter microbial communities from Arlington Agricultural Research Station in Wisconsin, United States - UWRJ-L049-202B-5 | ecosystem: Environmental > Terrestrial > Plant litter >...
CCGGCACATTCTGGAAATTGAGAGAAATGTCGATCTCCTACGATATCCCCGCCGCCATCTTCGGTAAGACCAGGGTCGTCAAAGGCGCAACCATCAGTGTCCAGGGACGAAACCTCTTCATATGGCTGGCAAAGGACAATTACTATACGGATCCCGAATACAGTGATGCAGGCAACGACAGCAATGGCATCGGGCTCACGGGAGAATCACAGACGCCACCGTCCCGCTATTTCGGCGCCACCTTTTCCATAACCTTTTAAAGATATTAACATGAAAAAACTAACACTTATCGCTTGCATCGTATGGGGACTGCTGGGTCCATCCTGCAAAAAGTATCTCAATATCAACAACAACCCCAACCAGGCCACCTCGGCAACCCCGCAGGGGATCCTGCCACAGGCCATTACCGGGACGGCCAGCATCCTCAATGGCTACAACAGTTACGGGGCCCAGCTCGTGGGGTACAGCGCCAACGCAGGAGGGTATGGAGGGTTCGGGACAGCCATTACCTATAACTTTGCATCCAGCGATTTCTCAGGGCTATGGTCCTCCACCTACGATAACCTGGAGGACTTTCAGTCCATCCTGAACGACACCCTCAGCGCAAAGCCCCAGTATATCTACTTCAATGCCGTATCCAGGATCATGAAGGCCCATGACTTCCAGCTTCTCGTAGACGCCTATAACAATATCCCCTATACGCTGGCCCTGAAAGGCATCGGCAAACTAACGCCCACCTACGACGACGCGGCCGTTATCTACGCCAATCTGGCCAGCCAACTGGATACTGCCATCGCCCTGATCCACGCGGCCGATACCATCACCAGCGTCGATGTCCTGCCCCTGGGAAATACCGACGTTCTTTTTGCCTCCGACATGACAAAGTGGATCCGGTTTGCCAATACCCTTAAATTACGCCTGATGATCCGGGGAGGATCCAAGGTCACCTTTGCGAACACGCAGATCGATAAGACAGGATTCATCGAGGATGATGCCCTGATCAATCCCGGCTTCACCCGCGACAACGGCAAACAAAACCCCGCGTGGAACTCCTGGGCCTTCTCCTACACCGGGACCGCCGGCAACAAAGCCTGGATGCCCAATACCTTTGTCTTCGGATTCTACGATGGACACACCCTCTCCGATGCAGCGAGAGGAGAGGCCCTCTACTACCAGTTCCCCACCACCGGCACCAACCGCCTGGGCGTGGAGAGCAGCGACCTGACCTCCAGCCCCGATGGCAGCTTCTGGTATTCAGGGTCAACCCGCAGCGGCACCTCTGCAGGCAAATCGGTGGGCGTCCTTAAAGGCCCCGAGGCCGGCTATCCCATCCTCACCCTCGCAGAAAGTGACTTCCTCCAGGCCGAGGCCATGGTACGAGGCATCATCCCGGGAAAGGCCGACTCCTTATTCGACCTGGGCATCGCCGCTTCCTTCCGCTATCTCTACAAATTGCCCGATGGCACCGTCACAGGCGATCCCGCGGGCGATGCCGCCACCTACCAGGCCGACAACGCCACCAGCCCCCTGGTCAATTTCACCCTGGCTGCCGGAACGGAGGAACAGATCGAGGCCATTATCACCCAAAAATACCTGGCCCTCAACTTCGTGAATTCACACGAGGCCTGGAACGAATACCGGCGGACCAACTACCCGCGGATCAACCGGGCTAGCACCGCCACGGCCTACGAGACCTTCGTCTCCACCGTATCGCAGAGTACCCGGCCCGACAGGCTGCCAACCAGGATCCTCTATCCCTCCACAGAAGGATCGTATAATCCGGGCAACGTCCCCAAGGGCATCACTCCCTTTACATCACTTATTTTCTGGGCACAATAAAAAAATAAACATGAAACAGATAAATATAAAAATTGTACTAACGCTCTGGTTGCTATGCAGCCAGACCGCCTGCCTGAAAAAGGAGAACATGAACATCGATCCCGATACGGCGGGCAGCGTCATCCTCCTGGCCGCAACCGGCAATAACCAGGCGACCTCTTCTTCCCAATACTTCCGCTACTATACCGATCTGGGGCTGATAGTCACCGGCGACAGCGCCCATTTTAATGTCAACGTCAGCTATTCCGGCGCAGCCGTAGCGCCCGCAGACATCACTGTGACCCTGGCCCTGGACAATGATGCACTCACGACCTATAATGCAGAAGACGGCGTCACATATGTCCTGCCGCCCGCCAGCGCATACCGGCTGCCCACAACCATAGTAATAAAAAAAGGGACCCAGATGACCCAGGCGCAGGTAACGGTTATCCGCAGTACCGAGTATGATTTCAACAAGAGCTACGGTCTGCCCATAAAAATCGCGTCCGCCTCCATCGGGACCATCAGCACCAACCTGAGTACCAGTGTCTATTCCTTTGGCGTACGCAACAAGTATGACGGGCATTACTCATTCAAAGGATATACATTACGTTCCGGTGATGGCGCGAAGACAGGGAATTTCACCTATGCAAAAGGACTCGACCTGGTGACGGTGGGATCCAATTCCGTTACATTCGGCGATTACCAGCTCTGGGCCGACCAGACGAACGTGAGCATCGGCTACCCGGTCCTCGCCGTGAACCCGGATAATACCGTCGACATCAACAGTTCCGGCGGAGCGTATAACCTACCAGGTTATAGCAGCACCTACAATCCCGCTGACAAGACCTTTTACGTAGGCTTCACCTGGGGCGCCGGACCATCGGCACGGGTGGCGGTCGACACCCTGGTCTTCATCAATACCAGGTAAATGTAAATCCAGTGGCATTCGTTTCGGAATCCAACAGTAGCCGGTTCTCAATTGAACAGCATCAGATCTAAAATGCCGCACCATCCAAAAGGCCGTCACAACAGCGCGTACGGCCTTTTTTTTAAATCAGCAAATTTCTAGGTGAAAAAAAACACTTATCTGGGTTTTCTTTATAAAAAATTAAATGCAAACACTATTCAAGTGTAAAATATTTATCTAATTATTTCATTTGATAAAATAACATAATTAAAAATCCCAGAATACAAAAAAGAATCTAAATTTTAATGATCTATTAATTTTATAGACATTGATAAATATATTTGTCTTGTTCTAACTTCTAACCAAAACCGTCAGCACATGAGAAACACCACCCACCTGCCCGGGCCATGCCTGTATTATTTCGGGTATAACCGGCGCCAATACCGATCTGGTATTGGAAAAAATTCCGATCCGCAACATTTCCAGATACGACCGCATGGATCCTGAATCCCAGGCTCTCTTATTTTTTATTGGCTGACTTTCGACGCGATTCAAAAGATCGCAGTTCCAACTATTCATCACTCCTAATCAATTTCAAATGAGAAAATTGCTAACGCACCCCTGCGTGAGTACCACCGATGCGCACCAACGTGCGATCAGAAGGGCCATAACAGCGAAGCTGGTGGTCCTTTTATGTTTCATTACCCTTTCAGGGACCCTGATGGCGCAGACCCGGACCATCACCGGTAAACTATCGGATGTCGATGGCCGGCCCATCCCCAACGCAACGATTCAGATCAAGGGACAGAGCAGGGGCACCAGCACAGGTCCCGATGGATCATACACGATCGAGGTTCCGCTGACGGCAAAAACCTTCGTCATTTCATCGGTGGGATATGCGTCCGCCGAAGTCAGCATTGGCAACAAGAGTATCATCAGTATTACCCTGCAACCATCCGACAAAAACCTGTCGGAAGTTGTCGTGACCGCATTGGGCATCAAGAGAGATAAAAAGACCCTGGGCTATGGCGTTACCACGCTGAAGTCAGAAGAGATCACCCAGGCCCATACCACCAACGTAACCAATGCCCTTGCAGGGAAGATCCCCGGCGTCAGGGTCAGCGGCAGCGGCGGCTCCTTCACGGGCTCCAGTATTATAATAAGAGGATTCACAACGCTCACCGGCTCCAACCAACCGCTGTTCGTCGTAGACGGCGTACCCTTTGACAATGGCGGCGGCGGATCACCCCTGCAGACAGGCCCCTCCGTATCAAACCGCGCCATCGATATCAACCAGGAAGACATCGAGTCCATGACTGTACTAAAAGGACCAGCCGCCGCAGCCCTCTATGGCTCCAGGGCCGCCGCCGGTGTGATCCTGGTCACCACCAAAAAAGGAAAGCTCAATCAGAAAGGGAATATCGAAGTATATACCAGCTATGCCGACGAATGGGTCAACCGGTTTCCTTCCTATCAGAACGAATATGCACAGGGCAACAACGGCACCTATAGCTCGACAGCCCAGACCTCCTGGGGACCCAAGATCACCGGGCAGACGGTTACCAATGCATGGGGCGCCCCCGAACAGCTGAAGGCCTATCCCAACAATGTAAAGGATATATTCAGGACCGGCGATAACCTGCAAACCAACCTTAGCTTTTCCGGGGGCTCCGACAGGAATTCATTTCGGTTTTCTTATGGTTTTGACAATACTTCATTTGCGATGCTGAACAATCGCCTGCTGCGCCATAATTTCAGTCTCAATACATTATCCCAGATCAATAATAGGCTCACTGTATCTGTTTCCGTCAACTATTCCAATAACTCTTCCAAAAGGACCCAACAGGGTAATCAGCTGAGTAACCCAATGTTTCGCGGTTGGCTTATCCCCCGCAGCTATGACCTGACCCGTCTGCCCTTTGAAAATGGGGCCGGCGATCAACTCTATCCCCTCACAGAAGACAATCCCTACTGGACCATTAAGCACAACCGGTTCAAAGACGAGATCAACCGCATCTTCGGCAACGTCTCGGCCAACCTGAAGATCATTCCCGGGTTGACCCTGGACTATAGGATCGGCGCGGACGTCTATTCCACCTTCCGCCATGCCTATGACCAGATCGGTATCCGCGGCCAGGGCAATACAGCCAATACAGCAGCCAACACCACCTTCACAGGGATAGGCCCGGCCGGCAACGCAGGTGGCGTATTGGAAGTGCGCAACAATTACCGCAGTCTGAACTCCAATGGCTACTTTACCGGTACGAAGCGGGTAGGGGAATTTAACCTCACAGGCATCATCGGAAATGAAATATCACAGATCTACAGCAATTTTGACCAGACGATCGGCTATGGGGTAGTCGTACGTGATTTCGAACAGTTGAAGAACACGACATCCTTCAACCCTTCCCACGGTTCCTCAAAAACCCGCTTCGTAGGTCTTTACGGGGATTTTACCGTGGCATATAAATCCATCGCCAGCCTCAACGCCACCCTCCGCAACGACTGGTCCTCCACCTTCAAGGCCGACCATTATTCCTATTTGTACAACGCCGTATCGGCCTCGGTGAATATCACGGAACTATTCCCGTCCATCAAGAACAATATCATAGAAAATATCAAGGTCAATGGCAATATCGCCAAGGTCGGTAAGGCCGGAGATTTCGTCTATGCTACCGACTCTTACTTTGTCGGCGCCGGCGCCTCGGATGGATTTGGCCCTGCCATCAATTTCCCTTACAACGGATTGGTAGGCTACACATTGAGCGACCAGGCCGGCAATGCCAGGCTGGGTCCTGAATTTACCACCAACAGGGAACTGGGCCTTAACCTTAGTTTCTTTAAGAACCGGCTGAGTTTTGAAGGCTCGGTTTACAAACAAAAATCCCGCGACCTGATCTTTGCCGTTCCTGTCTCCAATTCAGCCGGTATAGGGACCGTCGTCCAGAACGCCGGTAAAATGACCAGCAAAGGATTCGAGCTCGCCCTGACCGTCGTCCCTGTCCAGTCTCAGTCTGTGACCTGGACAATTAATGCCAATTTCACGAAGATCAAGAGTACGGTGGATGAACTGGCCAACGGAGTACCCAATATCTTTTTGGGAGGGTTCACGACTCCGAATATACGCCTGGTAGCAAAAGACGAATACGGTCAGATCTACGGCAACGCATATCAACGCGATGCCAAAACGAACAAGATCGTGGTCGGCCCAAATGGCCTGCCCCTCTTTACCAACGGTGTACAAAAGATCGGCAACCCCAATCCGAAATGGCTGATAGGCATTACCAATACCGTCAGCTACAAAGGCTTTACGGCCATGTTCCTGCTGGATTTCCGTCGCGGGGGACAACAATATGCCAGGAACATCAAGGACATGCGGGCCAATGGCGTAGCCAAAGAGACCGCCGAATTTCCCCGCTTCAATCCCAACGGCTCCGTCAACAAACCCTATATTTTCGATGCAGTATATGCCAGCGGAATGGCGGATACCACGCATGTTTCCGCACAGGATTATTGGGGTAACAACGGTAAATACGCAGCCGCCGAAGGATTCATCGTGGATGCATCCTGGTTCCGTATAAGAGAGGCATCCATCAGCTACCACTTTTCCAGCTCAATCTTCCGGAAGACCCCGTTTACCCATGTCGATATCAGTGTATATGGCCGCAATCTCTTCCTGTTTGCACCCCATTACCCACATCTCGACCCCGAACAGAACGCCCTGGGGGTCAGCAATGCGCAGGGGCTGGAGTTTAATGCCCTGCCGCAAACCAGGTCCGTCGGCGCCTCACTGAAATTTGGCTTGTAATCACGAAAAAATCATTGAAATATGAAACAAACATATCTAAAAATATCAATCCTTGCCATCGGGATCCTGCTGAATGCATCCTGTAAGAAATACCTGGATATCAATATAGACCCCGACAACATATCCGATGCGCCCCTTCCGCAATTATTGACCTCGGCCCAGGTCAACGTTGGATTTGCCGGCGGCAGTGACCTGTTCCGGTACAGCACCCTGATCGCACAACAAATGTCCGGCCAGGCTTCCCAGCCCTTCCAGACTTATGACTACGACCGCTACAATATCTCAGGCAGTGACCAGAACAATGTATGGGCTAACCTCAACTCCACAACCCTGAGTGATCTGGAACTGATCATAAAGAAGGCAGCTGGTTCCGGCAGCCCCTACTACGGCGGGATCGGAAAGATCCTCAAGGCCTATGAATACCAACTGATGGTAGACGCCTGGGGAGACATACCCTACACAGAGGCACAGCAATTGGACAAGAATATCGCTCCCAAATACGATAAGGGAGAAGATATCTACAAGGCAATTACCCAGCTGTTGACGGATGCCGTCACTGATTTGAACGCGCCAACCAGCGTGCTGTCACCCGGCTCCAATTCCGTTATTTTTCCTGGTAGCTTCGCGAGTGCCAAGCCATTGTGGATAAAGCTGGCAAATACATTAAAGCTGAGGATCTTTCTGCATTACAGCAAAAAAGATCCCGCCTTCGCAGTGGCCCAGATGACAACTCTCATCAATGGCGGCGGCCCCTTCATGGCATCGACGACAGATAACTTTCAAATGGCCTTCTTGAATGTCTCCAAGCAGCAGAATCCCATCCAGCAGTTTGAAGCCAGCCGCGCCAATTACCTCTTTGCCAACGACGCAATGGTCAGCCTCATGAATGCCAAGGCAGATCCACGCCGGCCATTTTATTTTACCCCATTTCCCTTTACATCCAGCCCTGCAACCTACAAAGGCGTAAAACCGGGCGATCCCACAACATTCGATTATTCCAGGATCCATACCTATCTGCGCGGTACAGCGACAGGCACACCTGCAGAACAGCCCGGAGGTAGCATCCTTGCCGGAGCCTACGTATACTCGGGCGCCGCACCTATCAAAATGCTGACCTATCAGGAATACTGCTTTATCCGTGCGGAGGCCGCCCTCATGGGCGTTCCCGGTGATGCGCAGACCTGGTTCACCGCAGGGATCACCGCTTCCATGCAGGATGCAGGCGTGTCCACAGCCAACAAGGACGACTATCTCACGGTCAATGGTACACTCGCCGGCACACCAGCCCAGCAGTTGCAGCAGATCATCGAAGAAAAATATGTGGCGCTCTTTGGCGTATCCATGGAGCCATGGACAGATTACAGAAGGACAGGCTATCCAGCCCTTGTTCCGCCATCCAACGGAGTGGAAACACAGGTACCCCGTTCACTCTATTATCCACAGTCCGAAATAGATCTGAACATCAACGCGCCAAAACAAAAGACCAACCTGCAGTCAAAAGTATTCTGGGATAATTGATCGCTACAATCTAAAAACCTAATGTAAGAGGCCGGTCACCATTGGTGATCGGCCTCTTTTTTACCCCTTATCCTAACAGCCTCTTATTTTTCCAGCTTGATATCACCGGCATCCGCCGCCTGACCATCCTGCACAGTAATGCCATCCTTCGCCGCATTTTTATACGGAGGCTTGGCCTCGATGATGATCTTATACGCGCCTGGCTTTGCGTCCGTGATCTCGTAAGCCCCGTTAATAACGAGCGCCTTTAACGTATCTGTTGACGACTCGGCCCATGCACGCGTGGCTCCGTCTGCTGGTGATACTGTCCCCTTGATCGAACCTGACCTCAGATTGCTGAATGCAAATAATCCTGCTGCCGCAACCGTCACAGCTGCCAATTTGAAACTTGTAAATTTCATAACCTGGAATTTAAAGATTAAACAATAAAAAGTTAACTGATTTCAAAAACACAATTCAACTACGCATCAGGGGGGAGGGTTCTGAAACTATGTAGACAAGGACTGTGCCATAACTTTTTCGGCATCACCAGGATCCTTTCGCTTCCATCCGCTATTGTGGAAATAATTCCTCAGATCAATGGGCTGGAATTAAAATTGCAATGCCACTTCACTGTTAGATAGGAACGGCTGTAACCCTTATCCACAAAGGATAATAGCCGTCGTTGCATTTTGCCGGCGTTAAATTTCCGAAAAATATCAGCGCTATAATTTTTAACAACTCTTAACATTTCATCTTTCTAACCCGAAACATAACACCCGAAACACAACACCCGAAACCAGAAACTCATTCTACCATCCTTCCATGCTCTAGCCTCAGGAACTGGTTGACAACATCCGGGATCTCCTGCCGGTAATGACTTACATAGATCAGTGTCTTGGCGAAGGCCTCACACAAAAGACTGATCAGCGCCCTGAAATATTGGGTCTGCTGGTCATCGAGCCCCTGGCAGGGTTCGTCCAGGATCAACATGGGCGGATTTTTTATAAGAGCCCTCGCCAGCAGCACCATCCGCTGCTGACCGGTCGACAGCTGTGCCAGGCGCTTATGCCGCAACGGATCGAGGGCCAGCAGTTGCATCCACAACAGGACCTGCTGCTCCTGTGCGGGACTCAGGCGCCTGAACAGACCGATCGTATCGAAGAGGCCGCTGGCGATCACCTCAAAGCAGGTGGCGCTGGGTTCGAAATAGAGATGCAGCTCCGGGGAAACATAGCCGATCATTTGTTTGATCTCCCAGATCGTCTCCCCGGATCCCCTCCTGCGATCAAATAACCAGATGGCATTTGCATAGGCCTGTGGGTTATCACCCGTGATCAGGCTGAGCAGAGTGGATTTCCCCGCCCCGTTGGGCCCGCTGAGATTCCATCTTTCCCCTTTTTTAACAACCCAGTTAATGTCCTGAAGAATGACCTTCTCCCCATAACTGATCGTCACATCCACCATCTTCACCGCCACAGAGAAGGTAGGTTCCGTCGCCGACAGATCCTGCAGCTCCTGAAGAACGTCCGGGTCCAGCTCCACCCTGGGCCCTGACACATTCTGAGGATGGAACTCATTTTTCGGTCCCGCAAAGACCAGACGGCCTTTTTCCAGTTGGGCAACATGCGTGATGGCCTCCGGCAGTTCCCCGGCGTGCGTGATCAGCAACAACTGCATGCCTTTTGCAGCCAGACTATTAATAATGGAATGTAATACTGTTCTTCCCTCCGTGTCCAGGCCAAGAAAGGGATTGTCTAATATAAGGAGTTCCGGTTCCTCCAACAGCGCGATCGCCAGTTGAACACGTTTGTTCTCCCCATTGGACAGCTGGATCAGGGGCCTGGATAAAAGGGGCCGGATATGCAGGCTGTCCAGCCATCCCTGCTCATCACCCGGCTTCTCACTGTTCCCGGCCGCCTCGTCGTCATCACCCGGCTTCTCGCCCTTCCCGGCCACCCCATGCCTATCACCGTTCCTCGCCTCCTTGTCCTCACCACTCGGCTTCTCACTACCTCTTCCGGCCACCCCCTCCCCATCCACAGCCCCCTTGCCGCCCCGGCCGTCATCAGCACGCTCATCACTCCCAGTCTTCCACCCTTTATCCACTATTCTCTTTTTTCCCCAACCCGCATAACCGGCCAATTCCTGCTCCACCGTCATCGTCTGGTCCGCATCCGAGGCGTTAAATCGCTGCTGATAATACAATTCTGTAGTCCCCGGCCGGTTCCTGAACCGGTGCAGCTGTTCGACAATGGTGACCCTTTCAGAGGTTTTAGCAGAATTATAGCTCATCTGCCCACTATAAAAATGCCGGCCTGTCAATGTATGCGCCAGGACCGTCTTCCCGCTCCCCGACGACCCGACCAGGGCCCATTGCTCCCCTTTGTTTATTGTAAAACTCAGATTATCAATTATTTGAACCCCGCCTGCCTGCACAGAGACCCCATCCAGCGATAGAAATTTTTCAGCCATGACACGAAAATAACGACGAATTGGTAAAAAATGACCCGCCGCAGACCAGATCACCATCCAAAAGGGATATTCACACCATGTAGAAATCGAAATAAGATGGCGTTAAATTCGTTTGCCTATATTTGGACTTTTATCAGGTTCGAATATTTTATTGAAATTACAGATCGGATCACAGATCCGATGGCCGAAAACCCATCATTAGCCGTGCACCGGGGATGGGTTTATTGAGACCAGATCCATCTCCCGGTGCACACGTTGTTGATATGGCAGAAAAAACTAATTTGTTCGAGTACACAGAAGAAAGCATCAAAAGCCTCGATTGGCGGGAACATATCCGCCTCCGTCCCGGTATGTATATTGGGAAACTCGGGGATGGTAGTAGCCCGGATGACGGCATCTACGTCCTTATCAAGGAAGTATTGGACAATTGTATCGATGAACACACGATGGGCTATGGCAAACAGGTAGAGATCACCATCGATCAAAAGACCGTCACTATCCGCGATTATGGCAGGGGCATTCCCCTGGGCAAAGTGGTCGATGTGGTCAGCAAGATCAATACCGGTGCCAAATACGACAGCAAGGCCTTTCAGAAATCAGTGGGCCTCAACGGGGTAGGTACCAAGGCAGTCAACGCGCTCAGCCAGTATTTCAAGGTCACCGCCTTCCGCGAAGGCAAGGAAAAAGCCGCCGAATTTGCAAAGGGAGTCCTCTCCAAAGAACACAAAGAGGCAAAGACCGAAGAACCCAATGGCACCCTGGTCACCTTCATCCCCGACGAGACCGTCTTTAAAAATTTCCATTACATCCACGAATACCTTGATAACCAGCTCTGGAACTATTGTTACCTGAATGCAGGGCTGATCATCACCTTCAACGGAAAAAAATACGTCTCCAAGAATGGCCTCCTGGACCTGCTCCAGCGCCGGACCAACGAGGACGAACTGCGATACCCCATCATCCATCTCAAAGGAGAGGATATCGAGGCCGCTATCACCCATAATAATGATTACGGTGAAGAGATCTTCAGCTTCGTCAACGGACAGTATACCACCCAGGGCGGCACACACCAACAGGCCTTCCGGGAAGCATTTGTAAAAGTCATCCGCGATTTTTATAAAAAGGACTATGAGGCTTCCGATATCCGGACCAGCATCGCCGCAGCCATATCCGTTAGGGTGGTCGAACCGGTCTTCGAATCCCAGACCAAGACCAAACTGGGCAGCCAGTACATGTCCGAGGGCGGGGTATCCATGAAAAATTTCATCCTCGACTTCCTGGCAAAAGAACTGGACAACTACCTCCACAAGAACCCAACAACGGCCGATGCGCTGAAGAAACGCATCGAACAGAGCGAGCGGGAAAGAAAAGAGCTGGCCGGCATCAAAAAACTCGCGAACGAAAGAGCCAAAAAGGCCAACCTCCATAATAAGAAGCTCCGCGACTGCCGCTTTCACTACAACGAAGAGCCCACAGGAAAAGATAAAGAACTGACCCTGGAGAAGCAGCAGGGGAGTACCATCTTCATTACAGAAGGAGACTCCGCCAGCGGCAGCATTACCAAGGCCAGGGATGTCGAAAGACAGGCCGTATTCAGCCTCCGGGGTAAGCCCCTGAACTGCTATGGACTGACCAAGAAGGTCGTCTATGAGAACGAAGAGTTCAACCTCCTGCAGCATGCATTGAACATCGAAGACGGCATCGAGGGCCTCCGCTACAACAAGATCGTCATCGCGACCGATGCAGACGTAGACGGCATGCACATCCGCCTCCTGCTCATGACCTTTTTCCTCCAATTCTTCCCCGATCTGGTGAAAATGGACCATGTCTACATCCTGGAGACCCCCTTATTCCGGGTCCGGAACAAACAGGAGACCATCTATTGTTATGATGAAGGGGAGAAACAGGCAGCAGTCAAAAAACTGGGCAGCAAACCGGAGATCACCCGGTTCAAAGGACTGGGAGAAATCTCACCCGAGGAATTCGCCCGTTTCATCGGCCCCGACATGCGGGTCCAGCCCGTGCTGATCATGCCGGAAACACATATCCAGCAGATCCTTGAATACTACATGGGAAAGAACACCCAGGAAAGACAGGAATTTATTATCAATAATCTGAAAGTAGAAGTCGATATCGCAGACGCGCCCCCGGCAGCTTAAAAACTGCCGCGTGACTGCAGTAAAAAAAGGTGAATATCTTGTAAAAATATTCATGAAAAAGAATTCTAAAATTGCAGAAACCTTTTTTATGAAGAAACAGTTAATTCACGAGTTATTTGAAAAATTCGAGCAGGCCCGCTACCTGTATAAAGACATCGAATGCTGGAGCGCCAGGGAATTACAAGAACTCTTCGGCTATTCAGAATGGAGAAATTTTGTAAAGGTCATCGACAAGGCCAAAGACGCTTGCCAGAACGTAGGATACCGGATCCCCGATCATTTTGTTGATTCCAACAAAATGATCCTCCTCGCAAAGGAGCCCAGCGTGAAATAGAAGACATAGCCCTCACCCGCTATGCCTGCTACCTCATCGCCCAGAACGGTGACCCCCTCAAAAACGAGATCGCCTTTGCCCAGACCTACTTCGCCGTCCAAACCCGCAAGCAGGAGATCATCGAGCAGCGGTTACTCGATATCGCGAGAGTCACAGCCCGGGAGAAACTCTCCAAATCGGAGAAAAAACTCTCCGGCATTATTTATGAGAGAGGTGTAGACGACAAAGGCTTCGCCACAATCCGTTCAAAAGGCGACGCCTCCTTATTTGGCGGCTACTCCACCATCGAAATGAAAAAGAAATTGTCAGTACCCGACAACAGGCCCTTAGCAGATTTTTTGCCAACGCTAACGATCAAGGCCAAGGATTTTGCCACAGAGCTTACCAGTCACAATGTGCTGGAAAAAGATCTCCTGGGATCTCAATCCATATCGAAAGAACACGTCGACAACAACAAAGCCGTACGAAAAATGTTACTCGAAAGAGGAGTTAAACCAGAATCTCTGCCTCCTTCCGAAGACGTCAACAAAGTCCGGCGGCGGCTCAGAACAGAAGACAAAAAAGTCCTGAAAGAAGTAAAAAAGACCAAAATAACAGTAGACAAAAAACGAACAAACACAAAATCAAAAACACGCAAAAAACAATAAATTCAGTTAATATGATCCATATTGTTTTTCAACGCCCTGATATAGACGCACTGAAAAAATCCTTCGAATTGGAACCCGCCCTGCAAGGTGACATCCTCCAGATCGAGGACGACTTCGCCGTGGGCCCCCTAAAAGACATCTACACCCCCGAAGGCTGGGCAGCCCGTAAAGAATGGTGGCGCGGGGTCCTGGCAGGCGGCGACTACGATGGAAGAGTCGACAGCGGCGACGTAGCCGATGACCTTCTCACCGTGTCCACCCTCCAGGAAAAACTCCGCAACGATCCCGCCGAATACGTCTGGATCTGGGCCGCACAGAACAAACACGACGTCAGCGGCTACTACTGGCTCATGAGCCAGCTAAAGGACTTCCAGGGCAGGATCTTCATCCTCTATCTCAACAACCTCCCCTTTATCAACGAAAAAGGCCTCATCTTTTACCCGGCCAACCTCTCCGAGATCCCGGCAAGGGAATTCCTGAAAGCCAGGAAGCTGGCCCGTCCCATCACCCTCAGCGAATTCGAGATCGATCCGGATGAATGGACCAAACTCTCCCAGGAGGAAAAGGGCGTGCGCATCCTGGAAGGCGGCAAGAAGTTGGCCCAGTTCGATTATAACTATTACGACGAGGACCTGAAGAAATTCATCACCGGCGACTGGATAAAAACCAGCAAACTCATTCACCAGTTCCTCGGCAAGGCCAAACAAACTACCGGAGATGCCTACCTGTTATGGCGCGTCAAACACCTGATCGCCGCCGGAGAACTGGAGGCCCAGGGCGAACAAAAAGGAATGAAAGACTTCGAGATCAAGAACCGTTCGGCCGCTTCGGTAGGGGTGCCCACGGCATAACACAATCGGCACACTAAAATCGACATAGCACAACCAAACCATGAAAAACCTGATAAAATGCGAAGAAGCCGCCATGTTCCTCCTCAGCATCTGCCTGTTTGCCCAGCTGCATTTTGCCTGGTACTGGTGGCTGATATGGATCCTGGCGCCAGACCTCAGCATGATCGGCTACGCAGCCGGCAATAGGATAGGAGCCATCGCATACAACCTCGTCCATCATAAAGGCATCGCCATCCTGCTCTACCTGGTAGGCCTATATACGGTAGATGAGAACCTGGAACTGGCAGGATTGATCCTCTTTGGACATTCTTCCATGGACCGCGGATTGGGATACGGATTGAAATATTTCACCGGTTTCCAGGATACCCATCTGGGTATGATTGGCAAAAATGCAAAAGTATGAGCATTGGCATGAACATCACAGGCATTCACCATATCGCGATCCTGACGGATGACTACGAGACCAGCAAGCATTTCTATACAAAGATCCTGGGCTTCGGCATCATCCGCGAGACCTACCGGAAGGAAAGGAACTCCTGGAAGCTTGACCTCGCCATCGCAGGCACCTACCAGATCGAGCTCTTCTCCTTCCCCGACTTCCGGGAAAGAGGCAGCTACCCGGAGTCCAAAGGCCTCCGCCACCTGGCCTTCGCCGTCGATAACATCGAAGAAGCGGCAAAGGATCTCCAAACCCATGGCGTGCCCATCGAACCGATACGCCTGGACGAACTGACCGGCAAAAAATTTGTTTTCTTCACCGACCCCAACGGCCAGCCGCTGGAGCTTTATGAACAATAAAGAATTGAAATGACATAAATCAAGTATAAGGTTTAAATTTGACTATGCCTGAAAAGCAAACATATATTGAGCATGTTCATTTGTCCGGATATAAATCCATCAAGAATGTTTCTTGTAGATTTGATGAGGGATTGAATATAATTATTGGCAATAATGGGAGTGGCAAAACTAATTTGTTAGAATTCGTCAATAAAATTATAAACAGAGATTACGTGGGAATGAGCTTTTTCAAAGCTGCGATAAAATTTTTTAAAGGAAGTGGCTTTATCGAAAGTAAAAGTTTGCATAATGATGGTAACGATTATTTTCTTTGGAAAGCTGAAGGGAATATATCTAGTGAAATGATAGATCACAAAAAAAATGGAACTGAGGTTTCACAACCCGAATTAGATATATTCTTTTACACTGAATTTGTAAAGTTTAATTTGCCGGAAATTGGCCTATTATCCAAGGAAATTAATCCAAAATATAATATAGAACATCGAAGTCTTCTATTAAATGGAGATGAGGAAAAATTGCCATTCAGTTTGTCTATTTGGATAAGGAGAATTTTTCACGCAGAAGATTTTTTAAAAAAAAGCCTCCAAAAGGATTTAACCGATAATTATTTGTATGAATTTCTAAGTATAGCTTTTAATAGGGATTTTGGAGAAATTAAATCTATACTAAATAATTATACACCTGTCAAAGACGTTCGTATTAGTAATTCAACAAGAGTAGTCAATATTGATAATTTGACCTTGGAATTCAGAAACCTTGTTTTAGAATACAAAATTAATGGTGATTGGTTTCCTTGGGATGCTATTTCAGACGGATCTAAGAGATTAATTTATTTAATTTTTTTAATTAACGGACTTAGATTCGGTACGGACGAGCAGCATCACGTTTTTCCAATAACTCTTGTAGAAGAGCCAGAAATTGGAATTCATCCACATCAACTCCATTTGCTTTTAAATTTTTTGAAGGAAAAATCAAAATACCAACAAATCATCATCACAACCCATTCCCCTCAGGTTTTAGACATCCTGGGCCCCGACGAACTAAATAAAATCATCATAGCAGAAATCGATTTTGAAAATGGAACAGTCTTAAGGCACCTAAATACTGAGGAAATGCTGAAAGCCCAGGCATATTTAAAAAATGAGGGACTTCTCAGTGATTATTGGCGTTTTTCGGATCTGCAAAGGTCCAACAAAGCAAAATAGAGTGTATGCTTAGGATTGGAATGATTGGGGAATATCCAACAGATGTCGATTGTATCGCAAGCCTGCTTATGAAAAAATATAAGGAGCAAATTGTCCTTTTTCCGCTTATCTATGACTTACATGGAAGTATGTTGGAAAATCCTAAGATCAAGCGTCAATTGAGAAAAGAATATGAAATTGAAAAACCAGATTTTGTCCTTTTTATCCGTGACCTGGACTCTTTGGAAGATAACAGATTCCAGTTGGAGCAAAGAAAAGCTTACTTCACAGCGTTTAATAGCGTAGTTGATAAAAAGGGAATATTCTTATTAAACATCTATGCATTAGAGGCTTTGCTTTTATCAGATATACCTAATCTAAATTCCTATTTCGAAGTGGAATTAAATACAATTGCAGATTGCATGTACATCGAAGATCCTAAAGGTTTTTTACAAAAAAAGATTAGAAAATATTCGACCGGTCATAATCTCGCTTTATTTTCGAGATTGGATTATGACAGGACGACTATGAATTGTAGATATTTTAAAGAATTTGCTCAGGTATTTGATAAAATAATTAAAAACTAATAAAAGTCTGAATAAATAATGGCCAAAATAAAAATAGCCGACGATTTTCACGAAAACGACTCCGGAGTCACCGGCCAGTACAAGACCTGGTTCCTCGATTACGCATCCTATGTGATCCTGGAAAGGGCCGTACCCGCCGTAGAAGATGGCTTGAAACCCGTGCAGCGCCGGATCCTCCATGCCATGAAAGAAATGGATGACGGACGCTTCAACAAGGTAGCCAATATCATCGGACAGAGTATGCAATACCATCCCCACGGGGACGCCAGCATCGGCGAAGCCCTGGTCAATATGGGCCAGAAAGAACTCCTGGTCGAAACCCAGGGGAATTGGGGCGATGTCCGCACCGGCGACGATGCGGCCGCATCCCGTTATATCGAGGCAAGACTCAGTAAATTCGCACTGGAAGTGGCCTTCAACGCCAAAACCACCGAATGGCAGCTGAGCTATGATGGCCGTAAGAACGAACCGGTCACCCTCCCGATGAAATTTCCACTTCTCCTCGCCCAGGGCGCCGAAGGGATCGCCGTTGGACTGGCCACCAAGATCCTCCCGCATAACTTTTGCGAACTCTGCGAGGCAGCCATCAAATACCTGAAAGGAAAGAAATTCGAACTCTACCCCGATTTCCCACAGACCGCCGGTATGATCGATATCACCAATTACAACGATGGCAAAAGAGGCGGAAAGGTCCGCGTCCGGACCCGCATCGAGGAATCCGACAAAAAGACCCTCCTCATTAAGGACGTACCATACGGCGTTACCACCACCCAGCTCATCGACTCCATCATCAAGGCCAATGACCAGGGGAAGATAAAGATCCGGAAAGTGACCGATAACACGGCCGCCGAAGTAGAAGTACAGGTAGACCTGGCGCCCGGTATCTCACCCGACATCACCATCGATGCACTCTACGCATTCACGGATTGTGAGGTCAGCATATCACCCAATGCCTGCGTCATCACCGACAAGAAGCCGCAATTCCTGGGCGTCCGCGAACTTCTCACCCTCTCCGTCGATCATACCAAGGAACTCCTGAAAAAAGAACTGGAGATCCGGTTGGCCGAATTACAGGAAAAATGGCACTATACCTCCCTGGAAAGAATATTCTTCGAGGAAAAGATCTACAAAGAACTGGAGAAGAAACATGAGACCTGGGATAAAGTACTGCTTGCCATCGCCAAAGCCTTCGAACCCTTTCGCAAACAACTGAGAAGGGATATCACCCGGGAAGACATCGTCAAGCTGACGGAAAAACCGGTGAGAAGGATCTACCGCCTGGATATAGACGAACTGAATGCCCAGATCAAAGGCCTGGAGGCCGAGATCAAGCAGGTCAAGCATGACCTGAACAACCTCGTCGACTTCTCCGTCGCCTATTACGAGAACCTCCTGAAAAAATACGGTAAAGGCCGCGAACGCAAAACCGAGATCAAACTCTTCGAAGCCATACAGGCCCAGCAGGTAGCCATCGCCAACGCAAAGATCTATGTCAACCGGGCTGAAGGATTCATCGGCACCGGCTTGAAAAAAGATGAATTTGTCGCCGATTGCTCCGACCTGGACGATATCATCGCCTTCACCAAGGGCGGTAAGATGAAGATCGTAAAAGTCTCGGACAAGGCGTTCATTGGCAAAGACATCCTCCATGTCGCCGTCTTCCGCAAGAACGATGAACGGACTACCTACAACATGATCTATGTAGATGGAAAGACCGGCATCAGCTACGCAAAAAGATTTAATGTCACCGGTATCACCCGGGATAAGGAATATGACCTCACAAAAAGTGAAGATGCCAAGAGCCGGGTTCATTACCTGACGGCCAATCCCAATGGCGAGGCCGAAGTGGTAAAGGTCATCCTCAGCCCCGCCAGCTCAGCACGGACCAAGGAATTCGATTTTCATTTCGAAACTTTGGAAGTAAAGAATCGCAGCAGCCTGGGTAACCAGGTCACCAAATACCCGATCCGGACCGTTAAGTTCAAGGAGGCGGGCAAATCGACCCTCAGCGGCCGTAAAATATGGTTCGACTCCACCTTCGGCAGACTCAACACGGAAGAAAAAGGAGAATACCTGGGCAGCTTCGAAACAGAAGAAAGAATATTGGTCATCTATTCCGATGGCAACTACGAGATCACCGACACCGAACTCACCCAGCGCTTCGACGCCGGAAAGATCGTCGAGATCCGCAAGTTCGACCCGGATAAGATCATCACAGCGATCTACCTGGACAATGAGAAATTGCAATTCAACGTCAAACGCTTCAAGATCGAGACGACCACCCTGCATAATAAATTCCTCTTCATCAAAGAAGGCGAAGGAAACAGACTGGAGGCCGTCACCACCCATCCCGAACCCATCGCCATCGTCAAGTCAGGCCGTGGCGCACAGGCAAGGACCCAGAAGATCAAGATCGCAGGCTTCGTGGAAGTGATGGGCTGGAAGGCCGTCGGATCCAAACTCTTTGATTTCACCAAGAGCGTGGAGGTGGAATGGGGACATAAAGAAGAAACAAAAGAAAAGCCGCCAGAACTTTTCTAACCGCACCATAAAAAAAGGAGCCCCGTGAGAGGCTCCTTTTTTTATGGCTATATTTTACAATTTATGCGGATCGATGATATTTCTTTTCCGCTGCAGTCTTATCGTTGCATTCTCCGTCAGACTGCTGCTGAGAAAGATCTCATACCGGTTCTTCCCATCCGTTACCACCATCAGGGCGGTATTGGGAGGGTACTTGCCCAGGTTCTCGGCAAACATACTGATCTCATTTACATCCAGGGTGCTGTCGAGACGAAGGTACAGATTCAGGGCTTTGGCGGCCAACTCCTGGTGGGTGAGGATGACCTGGCTGTTCACAAAGACGGAAATACTGTCACCGTCGATCTCGCCATTGTCGTAGAAGCTGACCCGGACAGAGTCCGACTCCACATCCAGAACCTGGTTGAGGACAGCCTTCCTTTTACCAAAGGACTCCGCGATATTCTTACTATCCTCCTTATCCGGATCGGCGGGGCTGACCAGGGAGGCCGTCGCCGCAGGTTCCTTTGGAAGGACGGACGTAGGCAGATTGGTCACGGCTATGGCCGAATCGATCCTGACAACGCCTGCAGGCTCCTTCAGCGAGCCAAGGGAGCTATGCGCGGTGGCCCGCCGGTCCGTCATCGCGACATCTACCACATAATCGTCAGCCTGGGGCTTCCAGACCTTCGACCCGGACGAGGCCGTCGCCAGCACACTATCTTGCTTTTTATCCTCCCGGTCCAGCGTATAGCTGACCTTCAGATCGGGGCACATATACTTATACCGGTCGTCGTGGTAGAAGGCACCCTTCAGGGTACTCTGCACCTTGGAACGAACAATGACCCCAATAAAATTCGTATTGCAGTCGATGCTGTTCACCGTAGAATTGGAATTGAAATAGATCACGGGGATGTTCTCGATGACCACCTGCCGGGTCTTGGGGTCATAACGTCCATGGACAAAAAAACTCTGGTATTTGTCCCTGAAATAATAGCCGAAAATGCCTTCAACGCGGTTCCCCTTCTGCTTGATGACCAGCTCCATCAGGTAGTTATTGTGCATACCGGCCATCTCGACGTCGGCTTTTCCATACCAGGAACCGGTAACGGTCTGGGCTGATAAATGTTGGAACGCTAAGAGCGCCGCTATATATACTAATCTTTGCATCAGGTAATAAGAGGGTGGTACGAAGATAATATAACAAAGACGAAATACGAAATGCACCCCGTATATGAATTGAAATATTCATGCCAGCTTTACACCTGGTATGCCGATTGGGCCATTTACAGCGGGATCCGGCCTTTCGGGGCAGGATTAAGGTCTGTTAAGATACCTTTTTATTTCTTTCTGTACATCCCTGTCCTTAATGGTTTCCCGCTTATCGTAGGATTTCTTCCCCTTGCCGACCCCAATTTCCATCTTCGCATACCCCTTATCATTAAAGAATATACGCAGCGGGACAATGGTGACACCTTTTTCCTTCGTCTGACTTTCTAGCTTTCGCAGCTCCCTTTTTGTTAGCAACAGCTTGCGATCGTGGACAGCCAGGTGATTATTGGTCGTGCCAAACCGGTATTCGGAGATATGCATGTTCTTTACCCAGAGTTCACCCTGATAAAAAGTGCAGAAACTATCTACGAAATTTACTTTCCCATCCCTGATGGATTTTACTTCCGTGCCAACCAATACCATCCCCGCATCGAATTTGTCCTCGATAAAATAATCGTGGTAGGCCGATCTGTTTTTTATTTCTTTTGTACTTGCTCTAGAACTTGAGATAACCTAAAATTTATATATTAAATACTTTTTATCCGACGGCTCGTAAAAGCCCAGCCAATACTTTCCCTCAAAACCCAGGAAGGCTATCTCCCTCCTGGGTTTTTTTAACGAATCGACAAAATTATTGATTAATTCGGACTTATCCTCTAACTCTTTATACGGTAAGGAGCTACAGTCCCCGGCCTGGAACTGGGCCATAAAGAGCATGGTATTCTGTCTCCCGCCGCCCGTAGCTGCATACATGGCGCCCCCGGGCATCCCCGCACCAATCCTCATGGTAGAATAAGAGCCCACTGTGTTGACAGACACTATTGCTTTCCCATAGCCCTCCCGGTAATAGTTTGTCCCGATTTCCAACTGGATCTGGTCCCTCCCGTATTTATGCCCGCTGATGCCCAGGGACCAGAATTGCCACGAGGCGTCCACGAATGCTTCCCTTTTGATCTCATAGACGGTGCTCTTTTTCCATTGAGTGCCCACATGCAGGAAAGGAGAATGGGAATAGGACAGACTGCCATCCTTGCCCGGTTCATAGGCGGCTTTTAGCTGGCCGGTAGACAGGTCGAAGAAGGCCAGGTACAGCTGTTGATGGATGACACTGGCCACTACCAGCGTGGAATCGATGATAAACGAATTGCCATTGCTGGAGTTGGGGGGAGCAGTGTTGTGATAATAGGGAAGGGCATCGAACTTCATGATCCGGACCTCCCTGCTATCCAATGGGATCTCGGCCACATAAGTATCCAGATCGGTATTGTCAAAGGTCAGATATGCCTTTCCGGCAGTCACAAATAGTTTTGTCCTCGAAAGGGTTGCCAGCAGGAGGGGCGGCATATAAGGGTCTTGAACGATCATACTCAGGCCATCGATCAGGTCGGACAGTTCCCGGACGCTATTTTTCACCAGCATTCCCGGACGATGGGCGATCTTCCCCCAGTCTTTCACCCCAACCCGTTTTGAAACAACCTCGCTGCGCCCTCCCGGTCGGTGGTGATAGATCCTGATGGTATCGCTGCCTTTCGGGTGAGTAAGGGCATAAAACTCATTCTGTTGGTGAAAATAGACGAAAAGATGCTCGCCGGCTGGGATCAGGATCGAGTCGGTCCTTTGCACGGGTTGGCTATTATAAGGACTATTGATAAATACGATCTTTGAAAAAACCTTATCCGAGAAGGCCTCTTCGATCCCTCCCTTTACAAAAGAATGCCCCAGGTGAAAATAAAACGGCAGGATCGATCCCGACCGGCTGCTCTTATCATAGACCAGCGGTCCGGTCAGCGGCACCGGCGTATGTACGGTACTGTCATCAGAGTCCAGCACGTATCGCTGCACTTTAAAATGGGAGGCAAATGTGATATGGACCCTGGCGCCTTGAGGATCGAATGCATGATAGACCTGCAGGCCATCGGCATCGGCAGGGTCCATGGGCAATTCAAAGACTTTTTGCTGGGCGGAGCCGGCGAAGCCTGCCAGGGACAGCAGGGCCATGAAAAGGAATAATTTCACAGGTAGTAATTAGGGGTTATATTGTATAATGGTATCAGTAGTATTAAAAGCCTACCGGGCAGCCTTGCCAGGAATAAACGTAAGATGTCGGGCAAGATTGTCTAACTCTTGAACAGGGTCAGCAGGGTGGCCAGTTTCTCTTTCAACTCTTTCCGGCTGACGATAAAATCAAGGAACCCATGTTCCAGCAGGAACTCGCTCCGCTGGAAGCCTTCCGGCAGATCCTTCTTGATCGTCTCTTTGATGACACGCGGGCCGGCAAAGCCGATCAGCGCACCGGGTTCAGCGATATTCAGATCGCCCAGCATTCCAAAAGAGGCGGAGATACCGCCAAAAGAAGGATCGGTCAACAGGGAGATATAGGGGATTTTTGCGTCCGTTAATTGGGATAATTTACCTGAAACCTTCGCCAACTGCATCAGGGAGAAGGCGCTTTCCATCATCCTGGCGCCACCCGATTTGCAGATGATCAGCAGGGGCGCCCGGTGTTGGAGGCAATAATCTACAGCCCGGGAGATCCTTTCACCCATCACACTCCCAAGGGACCCGCCGATGAATTCGAAATCCATACAGCCCACCACCATCTTATGCTCCTTCAGCAACCCGGTGGCTACCCGGATAGAATCCGTGATGTCGGTCTTGGCCCAGGTCTCTTCCAGACGCTTCTCATAGGACTTCAGATCCTTGAAATGCAGAAAGTCCTTGCTACGGATATTTTCAAAGAGGACTTCATATTGATTGTCGTCGAACAGAATCTCAAAGTATTCCGAACTGCCGATCCGGTGGTGATGGTTACATTTAGGGCATACGAAAAGATTCTCCCTCAATTCCGTCACCGTACATATATAATTACAATTCGGACACTTGGTCCAAAGACCTTCGGGCGTCTCTTTTTTTTCCGCAGTACTTGTTAAAATGCCTTTTTTGATGCGCCTGAACCATCCACTCTTGCTCTCTTCACTTTGTCCTTCATCTCCGGCCAGGTTTGCTTCAAAATCATCTTCTTGCTTCATTCTTAATATTGTTTCGTTTTCTTTTTAATGTGGCCCCATTACAAGAAACGCGCTGAAATAGCGTTTCGTTGATGTGCCTGAAATCCGGCCCTAAGGGCTGGATTCAGGCGGCTAATATACTAAACAACGGCGATTTATCGCCAAATTTGACCGGTCCCGACCCCTTTCATCGCCTCATCAGCGCTTGAAAAAGGTTCACTGTAATATACATAACGGGACAAAAAAGATAAAACAAAATAAATTTAATACCGATCGTGGCTTATTTTTGCGCGGATAGCCCGGTGTAGATTTCATTTATAATAACAGTCGTTTACTTATGAAATGGTCTGAATTCTTTACTTCCTCGGTAGGCAAAAAATTCGTAATGGGTCTGACAGGATTATTCCTGATCTCTTTTCTCGTGGTCCACGTCGGCATCAATGCCTGCATGTGGGCAATGGATGACGGCAAAATGTTCAACAAGGCCGCACACTTCATGGGCGCCACCATCCTCATCCGGATCCTCGAAATTGGTCTCTTCGTCGGTTTCTTCATCCATATCATCCAGGGACTTACCCTGGAATTCCAGAATCGCAAAAAAAGAGCCGTAGGCTACGCCGTACCGATGGGTAACAAGGGCAGCAAATGGTACTCCCGGTCCATGGGGCTCCTGGGCACCATCGTCCTTATCTTCCTGATCATCCATTGGAAGCAATTCTGGGTCCCCTCCCGGTTCACTGACATGGCTGAGGTCACCTACGAAGACGGAGTCCCCGTCCACAATCTCTACCAGCTCATGATAGATACCTTCACAGAACTATGGGTCGTCATCCTCTACG